>ERZ1292623.876-Hain-H51-01um-R1-876-length-30576-cov-12_pt1 | contig 30576 bp, 41 predicted proteins | sample MGYA00564398_ERZ1292623 | MGnify/ENA primary metagenome ERZ1292623 (study PRJEB36523, sample SAMEA6512633) | groundwater metagenome | collected 2019-01-07 | study: AquaDiva: Metagenomics assemblies of 32 groundwater samples
GGCGGGGGGTTTTTCGGATTCGGAGCGGGATTTTTCTGAAAGTCCTCTTTGGTGCGCAGGGAAGGATTCGAACCTTCGTAGGGCTAGGCCCAGCAGATTTACAGTCTGCCCTCGTTGACCACTTGAGTACCTGCGCGTGATATTAACCTTTTAAAAGCAACCCCTCCCTTATAGCTTTTTATTTTGAATTCCCGTCTAACGGCCTCTTCTTTTGTATCATAGATTTCTCTATAAACCAATACAAATGGAATTCTATGTTTCGTGGATATATTTTGACCAGTGTTGTGTTTATTAATTCTCGCCTCTAAATCTTCAGTGGAACCGATATAAAACTTTTCATCTTTCAAACTTTGCAATACATACGTATACCACATTTGAAATGAGACCACCCACCGCTACGTCCCGCCATTCGGCGGTGACTAGCGGGGCCCCGCCAAAGGCGGTGGTTGAGTACCTGCGCTTGATGTATTTTTTAACCAACTCGGAGCCGGAGGTCGGGATTGCACCGACGACCTACTGTTTACAAAACAGTTGCTCTGCTGCTGAGCTACTCCGGCTTTTCGATCTTCTGGGGAAGCTGTTTAAGCTTACCCTTAGCATACCAGTTTTCGGGATCAAGTTGAAGAACAGTTTCAAACGAAGCGCGGGCATTCTCTTTATCCCCTGTCTTCAAATATATATCTCCAAGGCGTATGTACAATAACGGATCCTTTGGATCTTTTGCAATTTCCATAATCAAATGCTGTTCTTCCTCCTTTGGATCAACAATCGGAACGACCGGAACAGCCGCTTCTTCGAGTTTTACTTCCTCCTCTTGCACGAGAATTTCCTCATGTTTTTTGGTAGATTTGCGAAGTCGAAGACTCCATTCATGAGTAATAGATTCAATTTTCAAGAAAAATAAACGAAGTCTACGGAGGAGTTTCTCCGATTCTGTTGTCGCTTTGATTCGATATTCGCGCCAGTTGATTTTACTCCACAACGATACCACTTCAGGAAAAAGCCCTTCCCAAAAAGTAGCAGCTGTGGGCGGCGGATTGCTGATAGCTTCGGGAGTTAATTTGCGAAGGTAGACAAGCTTGCGGCCAACAATATACGCAATACCCCCAAGTGCCAGCACAAGAATTCCAATCGGAATAATTATATACATAGAGAAGGTTAGATCTGAAAACGATCGAAACGGTTGATCTTGATGTTCTCTCCCAGCTTTGCAATGGATTCAGTGATCAACTGTCCGACCGTTTTATTCTGATCTTTTATGAACGGCTGTTCTAAAAGCTCTGCAACGGTTTGTGGCGACATAGCAGCGACATGCATGGCACATTCGTGGGCAAGTTCACCGAACATTGGATTTCTTGCAACAAAATCAGTTTCGCAGAGAAGTTCCAAGAGAACTCCGACTTTTTTAGTGCTGTGTATGTACGATTCGACGATTCCTTCGCTCGTGGAGCGCTCGGACTTTTTCGCCGCAATAATAGCGCCACGAGTCTTTAAAACTTCAAGAGCTTTTTGTTTTTCTCCTCCAGCTTCCTCAAGGGCCTTTCTGATTTCGTTGAATGAGAGCCCTGTTAGTTCTCGGAGTTCTTTGATAGCATTGATTGACATGATTGTTTGATGGTTTCTAGAATCAACTCAACAGACTTTTTGGCATTGTCATTTGCAGGTATGGGATAGGTGAGCTGCTTGGGATCACTGTCCGTGTTCACTATTCCCACTGTAGGGATTTTGGTGACGATCGCCTCCTTTACTGCAAGTTGGCTTTCTTTTAACGAAGAAACAAACACGAGATCCGGAAGTTTCGTAAGCTTACGTAAACCATCATATTTCTTCTTGAGAGCTTCAATTTCGCGCTCTTTCAGCAAACGTTCTTTTTTGGTGTATTTATCAAAACCCCCGCTCAACTGTTCCCTCTCCAAATCTTCGAGATGCTTCACGCGAGCAATAATGACTTTAAAGTTTGTTAAGGTTCCACCAAGCCAGCGCTCAGTCACATACGGCATGCCCAAAGCAACCGCAGTAGATTTGACGGGCTCCCCTGATGGCTTCGTAACTCCGACAAAAAGAATGGTCTTTCCTTCGGTGAGCGCCTGACGCATCACATCGATTGCTTTGATGAGCGTCTCGGAGGTCCTAATCAGATCCAAAAGATAGATATGTTCTTTTGCGGTGTAAACAAAAGACTTCATATTGGGGTGGAAAATGGTCTTTTTGCGCCCAAAATGCATGCCTGCCTTGATCATGTCCTCGTAGGGTGGTATATGTGTATTTTCCATGGGTCTGTACATCGTATCAAAAATAAGATAGGATTGCAACGTGAAGCAAGCAATCCATCCACAATACTTCCCCACGGCCATTTTTAAATGCGCGTGTGGCAATACCTGGACCGGCGGGGCAACCGTGCCGGAGATTAGCGTGGAAATCTGCAGTAATTGCCACCCTTTTTATACGGGAAAGTCCAAAAATATTGATACCCGAGGACGTATTGAAAAGTTTACCAAACGTACGCAAAAGTCTCAAGAAGTCGCCAAAAAACGCATTCCAAAGAAACCTCGCATCAAAAAGAACATCGCCTAGATGTCTGACCTTCAGCAGGAACTCAAGGACCTAGAAACAAAGCTCTCCGACCCGGAGGTGATAAAGGATTACAAAAAGGTCGCGGAGATATCAAAACGTATGGCGGAAATCCAGAGAATTTTGGATGGGACTGAATCCTCGGACAAACGCAACGAGGTCATCGTCGAAATCCGTGCAGGTGCAGGCGGTGATGAAGCGACCTTGTTTGCCGCGAGTCTCTTTGAGATGTACCAGCGCTATGCTGAAATAAAGGGTTGGAACTGCAGGATCGTTGATGAAAATCGCAACTCGCTAGGTGGCTTTAAGCAGATCACGTTTGAATTGGCCGGAGCCGGAGTAGGCAAGGCAATGGAACATGAGTCCGGTGTTCATCGCGTCCAGAGAATTCCTTCAACGGAAAAAGCTGGACGCATCCATACATCCACCGCCAGTGTTGCCGTACTGCCAATGGCCACTGAGCAAGATGTACAAATCAACAATGGTGACCTTGAATTTACCTTTTCGCGCGCCGGTGGCCCCGGGGGACAGAACGTCAACAAAGTTGAGACCGCCGTCCGCATCCTTCACAAACCCACGGGTATTGTGGTATCTTCACGGGAAGAACGGAGTCAGCTGTCAAACCGCGAAAAATGCATGGAGGTATTGCGCGCAAAGCTTCTCCAAATCAAAATCGAGGAACAAACGGGCAATATCACCGAAGAGCGCCGCCAACAGATTGGCACCGGCGATAGGAGCGAAAAAATCCGTACCTACAATTTCCCACAAGATCGAATAACCGACCATCGTATCAAGAAGAGCTGGAGCAATATCCCAAAGATATTGAACGGCTATCTCGATCCGATTGTCGAATCATTTCATGAGTAACGGACCCGTATTTGAGGCAGGCCCCGGCTGGGGCGGACAGCTTGGCATATGGATGCGAGAAAACCTCGTATACATTGTTCCCGGCCTCGCAGTGGTTATTCTAATTATTGTTTTGGCCCTAAGCGGTGGAGGCAATAATACGTCTTCTCTCATTGCCAACACATCTCCCACATCGAGCACTTCTGCTCCCTCCGATCGATCTACTACCGTTACTGTCTTGAAAGGCGACAGCTATACCACCGTCGCACGTCGTGCGCTTTCAGCATATACCGCGAATAGATCCAACCTTAATTTGCCCGGGGAACTTGTCTACGCCGAAACCGCTCTAGCCTCAAAAATAAAGAACCAACCTTTGACGGTTGGCTCTTCGATCGTCATTTCAAATGAAGCAATGGACGGAGTACTGGCAGGTTGGGCTACTCTTTCTTCGTATCAGCAGGCTCGGTGGGCGTCGTATCGTCGGTAACTTCCTCTTCTTTCTTTTCTTTCTTGATCATCTCAACATCCTCAACAGATGTCGCGGGGGCTGTTTCTAGGGATTCTTTGAGTTTTTCTTCGGAAATAGGTTCCTGGATCAACGCAATGATTTCTTCGGCGTTTGCTTTGATTTCGACATTTGCGGGAACCTTGAGGTCCTTGATTTGGAAGTGATCGCGAAATAGCACGAGACTAGAAATATCCACATCAAACTGATGAGGCAGATCCTGTGGAAATCCTTCCACTTCGATTTCGTTGATATTGGTCACCAATATACCACCCAAGCTCTTGACGGCTGGTGACTCGCCAACGATAACAACGGGAACCTTTGCCTTGATTTTTTCATCCAGTCGAACTTTATAAAAATCAGCGTGAATAAACGTATCGTGCACCGGATCGGTTGTCACGTCGTGAATGATTGTCGGATAGCTCTGGTCATTGAGTTTCAAATAGACGAGCGTTGACTCCCCCGCTTGCGCATAGACTTTTCCAAACTCCTTCATGGGAATTTGGATGTTTAAAGGCTTAAAATTGTTGCCATACAACACCGCCGGCAGTATTCCTTGGGAACGCAACGTCTTGCTTGCGCGTCCTACGGTAGAGCGGGGGTGGGCCTGGACTTCTACTTTTTGCATAGGAGATATGCTATCATAAAAGCATGAAAAACACAACTCGTATCGGAATTGTGGTGGTTATCGCGGTTCTGATTGTAATCCTGATTGTCAGCGGTCGATCGGACAACGCAACCCTGAACCCATCAATTTCGCCATCCTCAAGCGAAACAGCAGTCATTTCTCCTACCGCCACGGCACGTCCGGCTAGCACCATTGCTCCATCAACGCTTAGCTACCAGGATGCCATCAAAAAATATGGTGGCGTACGTTTTCAGTTCAATGATATGTGCCAAGCCTCTCCGAGTCAGTTAACCATCAAAAAGGGCGCTGCTATCATGCTCGACAATCGAGCAAAGGTTGCGCGCACGATATCCGTAGGCACGTCAAAATACTCCCTTGCGGCATACGGCTTCCGTATCGTCACACCTACGGCAAGCGCATTACCCGCAACCTTGCTCATTGACTGCGGCACTGCACAGAATGTAGCAAAAGTGATTATCCAGAAATAAGTCGCTTGTAAGCTTCAACATTGGGCTGATCATAGGGATCAACGCCCATGAGATGCGCGAGATGAACTATCTCGCGCATTTTCGTTTCAAAGAATTTGCCGAGTTCGTACTCGTTGAGCTCCGGCATGAGGTATTCTTGGAATGGCAGACCATGCTCTTTGTATGCGGCGATTGTGGCCTTGTAAAATTTGTCTGGTTCTCCTGCACAAACAAACGTCGTCGCAATATTTCGCGGCCCGCCAATATAACGCTGGAACGACGAGTGAAGATCGGTCGAGCCAACGCTTACGGTAGCTAAAAAACCTTTGCCATCCTTGCCGGTGCTTTCGTTCATGAGTTGTCGATACCATTTGCCAAGAGATTCCAGTTCAGGACCAAACAGGAACATATCATGCACTACCATCCCATCCTGAAGTTGCCCAAACAGCCATTCTGCATTTCCCTCCGATGCATCCGCTTTCCCGCGTAATAATTCATCTGTATCAAAGCCACAGGTCCGTAGCGGAAACAAACCAACTTCGGTCAAAACCGAAAACCTTCCCCCGATAGTTTTATCAAATTCAAGATCTTTGTACGTATCAACGATCGTACCCGAGTATTCTTTGAGAGCTTCAAAATTTTCCGGCGATTCAAGCGTTTTGCCTGATTTGCTGACATAGTTTAATAACACTTCTTCTTTTTTGACAGTCTTGAGCTTCGCGATGATCCGCTCAAGCATCACCGGCGAGACCGTATCAGCAAAAAGCATGACCGGTTGGCCTTCTTTGTGTAAAGCCTCGTAAACAGCCTTGGCTCCCAAATTTGAGCCGCCAATGCCTACGAGAATAAAGTATTTTATAGCCATATCTCATCAATAATAGCACCATCCGGTTCGATGGTGAAGGAGGCGGAGCAGTTTTTGCAGGTTTTAGTCTGGAATTCCATGCGTATTGACTTTACCATTGCTTCGTCTATACTATTAGTGACGAACCTATCCCCGCCTCGGCGGGGGTATTCTTTTATACAAGCTCTATATCCTTTCGCAGTTTTTTCAAATTAACGTATTTTGCTCGTTCAAGCAACTCTCGAGAAATATGGCCCTTGACCGACATGACGATAACGCGTTTGTGCTGGGACTTGAGACGATCAATGACCGGAGCAAAATCACTGTCACCCGAAAGCAAAACTGCAGTGTCGTACTTGCCGATATGGTCGAGCATATCCATGGTAAGCTCGACATCAAAGTCGCCTTTCCATTGGTAAACTCCGTTGCTGATACGAATTTGCTTTACCGGTTTTGTTCGTACGATATAACCACTGCGTTTGAGCATTGCGAGAAATTTTTCCTGATTTGGACGTTTTTCGTCTGTGGCTGTATAGACAAACAGCTGTTGAGCGTTGCACTCTTTTTCAAAGTATTTTTTCAGACGTTCGTAGGAAATCTGCCACTTCAAAGTTTTTTGGGAATAGAAAATATTGGCAGCATCAATGAAAACATAGACTGTACCCGCAACAAAGTTTTTGATCACCAACTTATTATATCACTTTTTTGAGGTCGTGTTTTGCACCTTTCCGTTCACTTTTATTTACAAGGCGCTTGCCCCATTTTGCATGTTTCCACCAACTAGTTGTTGATCTCGATTTCTTTGAGGCATACCTAGGTTTTCTCATGCCGAGGTTTTCTAAAATTCTTCCGATCTTGCCTTTTCATCCATCGTTCGGTAGCAACGGTATCGTCAATGAAATCGGCGAGGATTATTTTGACGGCATACGCATGACACGACGCACAATTCCAAGTAAATTCCTGACATTGCCTGCCATAAGAATTTTTAATGTAACGACCAAACCATGATCGAAAATCCCGAAGCCGATCAACGGATGAACGCATATTTAACATAGACGTCCCCAAGAGTATCACGTTACACAACTTCCTGCTGATAGCATGATTCACAGTATACTATTTCTGGACGATCGGGGTTATAAGTAGTTTGGACGTTGGTGCCACACTTTGCGCATTGGCGCTCCCAGAGATGTAAGGGATTACGATTTTTCATTCGTGTTTCATGTCGGCATTTAAAACATCTCCTTGGCAAAGCAATTTTGGTACGCCGGTGAAATCCCAACTCAATATTGGCAATACGAAAATTTTTCTTACAGGTGACGCAAGCAAGGGTCGCCTGCAAAACATCATCGCCTATATCTTTGATATGATCTGGGAGATTATATGTTTGCGGCTGAAATTCCCGAGCATCAGGATCGCGCCAATTGAACCCTTTGGCAAGTGCCTCATCTTTTGAGAGTGGATAGATATCTGGCGCTATGCTTTCGTTGTAGCCGAAGGGTGAAAAGGAAATAGGAAAAAATTCGCCATACTCTCCCGTACTCTTCATGTAGTCTACTATTTTTGTTCTGAGTGTTTCATAAGCTTCTTTTGTATACTGCTTATTAAAAATGCAATATTCCTTATGCTTGATCGATACACATCCAAAACAATTTCCAGATGAAAAGTTATAATTGCCGTATTCAATATCATGCGATTGCCACAACGCCTGGCCAAATTTACTATTGCTCAACGCCGTACAACTCACACATTCATAAATAAACTCTGACTTATCGTACCCAATGTTGTTGAGATCCATAGAATTAAAAACTGCAGTAAATAATGAAGCATAGGCAACATCTTCAGATTGTACACCGCGAAACCCATGACGAATGTTTTTCCCCTCGGTAAGATCATCACCGTTACAATACGTACAATTCTTTTGATAGGAGTAGCGCCGGATTGCTTTGAGTTTTGTTTCTTGAAATTTCTTTTTTAGCTCTTCCATTCCTGCGTAGCTACCAAGATCAAATTCTGCTATTTTTTTGAAATATTCTTCCTTTGTATAGGGTTCATTAAAAATATAATACGATTTTCCACGCAAGTTGTAAGAAAAGAAGCAATTCTGGCAACCTCGAAGGTCGTAGGAGAAATAGCAATCGCGCGAATCAAAAACGTATTCCACAAATGCCGAATTATATACCTTGTCGCCAAAGTTTCCCTCGTATACAAGTTCATTTTCACTTCCGAAAAGACTGTCGAAACAATCTCGGTTGCGCACAATGTACCAGCTGTTTCCAGAGTTTTCGTTGTAATGGCTACCAAAGATCAGGTAGCAATTTTTGTTTTGGAGCGCGTAGTTGCAGTAATCAGAATTTACATTTTGAGCAGGATTATTTACCAAAGCCACCGCAGGAACAGAATTACGCAATTCCTTGAATTGTTCAAAAAATGGGCGTCCAAAATCAAAGTTTCTCCCGTAGTTTGTAGGATCCCATTTGTCCGACCACCAGCATTTTTGACAGTAGACAGGAAATGGAACTTGCTGATGGTACATCGAAACGATACTCGCACCGCACAAGCTACAGGGACGCTTATACAGTGTCGATTCATTGCGAATTGCCATGCGTCTCTGTGATCTGCAGTCAGGACACCACGTTGGCTCCGGCACTTTTATACTCGCGTAAAAAGAAGCATCATCCGGTTCGATGGTGAATGATTGAGAACAGTTTTTGCAGGTTCGTGCTTCTGAATTCATAATTTGCTCTCCCTCTTATCTATAAGAGGGAGTTGGAGGGAGTTATTGGATGCGTTCCCTTGCAATCTCTACCGCCACTTCTCGTGGATTTTGGTGCTTTTTGATACTACGCGATAGCACGGCTTCGGTGGCTTTGGTGATTTTTTGTTCGACAAGCGTAAACATTTTTTTGGCACTGTAGCCTTTGTGCTCGGCGTAGGACGAAATCACACCACCGGCATTTGCGACAAAATCCGGCACGATCATGATGCCTTTCTGCCAAAGCTCTTTTTCTATCTCCTCATTAATAGGGATATTTGCGCCTTCTACGATGATTTTTGCTCTGATCTTATCTTTGTTGGAATCATTAATAACATCGGTAACGCTTGCAGGAATGAGCACGTCAACGTCGAGTCCAAAAATCTTTTCTCGAGACTCTTCTTTACCATCACGAAGCATTCTTTTACTGTTGGCTGTTGCGACTACTTTTGCTCCCCACTCTGTTAAAAATTTCTTTACAAACATCCCAACATTGCCCTCACCATCAATGGCAATCGTGGCACCGTGAAGGTTTCTGCCAAGGTGATTCAGCGCGATACGCGTCGCGATTGCTACACCAAACCCGGTACTACCGAGCTCATGTGGTAGTCCACCAAGTTTTTTGGGTTTTCCGGTTGCCGCTTTGCGATTTCTGACTGCTTCTACAAACCACTGCATTTCCAGCTCCGTAGTATTTACATCAGGACCGGCAATATATTTGGTCATGAGAAGTGGCTTAATTGAACGTGCAAACGCATGAATATACTTTTTCTTATCAGTATCTTTTGGCCACACAATCCCTGCCTTCGCCCCTCCAAACGGCAAGTCAGCAAGAGCGTTTTTTAATGTCATCGTATGCGCAAGGCGGATGACCTCTTCTTTGGTGACATTGGGTGTCATGCGAATACCGCCCTTTCCAGGACCACGTGCGGTATTATCTATTACCAAAAAACCGTGCATCCCAGTTGCACGATCAAAAACTTCTACAATCATTTCGGGATTATCGGATGATTCCTTGAGCATCAATGTTCACAGTATAGGGCATGGAGGTGACACCGTAAAGACGATGTACCACGTCATTCGGATCCAACAACATTCTTCCCTGCAAACGCAGTTTTCCGGATTCGAAAAACTCAATTTTCACCGATTGGTTTTGATAGTCACGGAGGGAGACATCAATGCCACTCTCATCTTTCAAGCGAAAATCGGGAGCAATGTTGCCAGGGCGGTTGCCGATGATCCTATTCCCCTCTGCGCTCCCCCTTACCGGTAAGGGGGAGTTGGAGGGAGATACAGTAGTGGGGATAAACGTGTAAGAAGCCGTTGGTGTGGCAGTTTTTTCGGGGCTATCGGAGTCATTATGCTGGGAACCGGCCCAATACGCCGATCCCGCGATAGCGAGAATAACGATGGCGCTAATCCAGTATTTCATAGTTTGTTGATTTTAGCGGCTACAATAAAGTCGTTCAGTGATAAGCCTCCGACCGCATGGGTCCAGAGTTCGATTTTTACTTTGTTGTAGTGAATATGGAGGTCAGGATGATGGCCTTCGACTTCGGCAAGATCAGCAACTTGATTGACGAATTCCATTGCTTTTATGAAATTCTTAAATTTGAAATCTCGCAAAAGCCGCACGTTGTCTTTTATGCTCCACTTGTCATCCAACTGTGGCAAAAGCTGATCAATTTCTGATTTCGTCAACGGATCACCGCCCACTTCGCAGGGAACGCATTTTTGGCTAGAGAGCTTTTCCATTCACCGTGAATACGACGGACTTTACGGAAGAAAACTGGAGAGCGGTTTTGGTAATTTTTGCTTGCGTATCCACGTCCGCAGCCATGTTCAAGTCCACCGTAAGCACGCCGGACTTGAGATTCACGCTATTGATCTTAAACAATGCCCCCAATCGCACAAGCAGTTCATCGAGGGTCGCGCGGACCGGAGTATCAGTTTTGGGAATACGCGTTGTGACGGGCGCATTGAGATCGAGATAGAGCTTTACTTCTTGAGCATTGGTGACTTTCTTAAAGACAACAGGCACGACTACTTTATTAATCTCACTGCCATCTTTTGCGGAAAACTCAAAAACTTCTACAGAACCACTCGCGGTCTTTGGATCCGGATAGTTGACGGATACTTCAAAGGGGCGGAATGCAGGATAGTCCGCTGTGCCAGTCGTCATACTATGACCCTCAACGAGCACCGTTCCTTTGCCATTTTTGATACGGTATGCAAACGTCGCTTCAAATGTTCGCGCCTCACCCTTGATGACCAACGGCAGTCCGACTTCATCGCCGGCCACGGGGCTGAAAACGTGAATATTACCCGTGACGCCATAATCGGGCGTCGCAGTGACCATTTCCGTAATCGTAGGACTCGGAGACGACTGATTCACCTTGACATTATCCAAAACAACGATCAAACCGGCAAACACCACTAAAAGAACAACTGCGGTAATAATGATTTTAGCCATGTTGGAATGGTAAAACAAAACCTACGAAAACGCAAATCCTTTATTCATAACGCGCAAAAGCCGAGCTTCAAGCCCGGCTTGATAATAGAAAAATATTTTTTTGTGGTTTTGCTACTTGCTGTTCCTTTGACAGCTCGACTACGGCTGTCTACTAATTAAGACGCATTGTGGATAAAAAGGTTGCACGATGTGGTAAGGTAAACACAGGGAGGTTCGATGGAAGAACTCGCAGGCCTTACGCAAGAGCAGGCGTGGTGGGCTTACGTTCGGGGGAGGTACTTCCGCCTGGACAGCTCGCCCGGTGCTTACCACATCCACCGCTTTCATGAGGGCTGGATGGTACTTCGCAAGTACCGTCCCAGCCCACACGACTACCTCGTCGTTGTGTTCCTCGACACCGCTCGCTCCGCGAGCGGTTCATTTCTGTGGTCGTGTTTCCTTGATGGACAATACTTTCGTCCGTATTCGATCAGCAAGTACGTCGCCACAAGCCAGTCTTTTTTAGGAATGATTTGCATCAAATCTCGCTCAATTTTTTCGGGCGTATTATTGTTGCTCAAACCCAGTACACGTGATAATCGCATCACGTGAGTATCAACGGCAATCCCCTCCACGACGCCGTAGGCATTTCCGAGAACTACATTTGCCGTCTTGCGCGCAACACCTGGTAACTTGAGAATTTCCTCCATAGTCTTGGGCACTTTCCCTCCATACTGTTCTTTGACCATTTTCGCGGCGGCGAGAATGTTTTTTGTTTTATTCCGATAAAAGCCTGTCTTAAAAATATCTTTCTCAAACTCCCAAGGTTTAACCTCGGTATACTCTTCGAGTGTTTTGTATTTTTTAAATAGCGTAGGTGTCACGCGGTTCACCATCGCGTCGGTGCACTGCGCAGACAACTGGACTGCCACCATCAGTTCCCAAGGATTGGCAAAATGCAATGCGCATTTCACATCAGGAAAAAGCTTGATCAGCTTTTTGTGGTATCCTGCCCAGAGCCCCGACGCTACAGTCGGGGTCCCGACCTTGCGTCGGGATTTTCTTCCTTTTTTTGTTTCCATTTTTGATAGGCAAGGATCCACCACGCAAGCGCTAGAACCGACATGGACACGGAAGTAGTCCAGAATCTTAAGCTGAGATAAACAAATATGTACGTGGTACAAAGTATGGCCGTAAGTAAACTACTGGAAAGAGCAGGTTTATCAGTTTTGCTACGAATTGATGGAATCAAAACAATCGCAAAAATCCACGAGCCGATTGTTAAAATAATGTCTTGCCAGTGCATATTTATTTTATTACAGCTCCGTTTTCTACTTCGTGCTCGGGTGTGAGGATTGTGGGGCCGTCTGCCGCAAGGAGCATGCCATTGCTTTCCAAACCCATGATCATGCGGGGTTCAAGGTTGGTGATGACGACGACTTGTTTGCCGATGAGTTGCTCGGCTTCGTAGGCTTTTGCTATGCCCGAAATGATCTGACGTTGCTCCGAGCCCAAATCAATTTGCAATTTCAAAAGCTTTTCAGAACCTTCGACTTTTTCAGCCGAAAGCACTTTGGCAACTTTTAATTCTATTTTAGAAAAATCGTCGTAGCTAATCATAGGAACGTGATACTATCGCTGATAGATTTAAGATGTTCGGCATCCGCTTTGAGCGTAAAATATCGGTACTTTGTTTCACCGAGGATGATAGGCTTGGAATATTTTTTGATGATCATGCCTTTTTTGGGTGTCGGGTCATTGGTCGCACCCACTTCAAAAAAACCATCCGAACCCTTGTATCGCTCAATCCCCGGAATGCCATTGAACTCCGGATCCACTTCCCATCCGTATGGATACTCGAGGGAAATCTGAAGAAGAGAACTGATGTAGGTCGAAAACTGCGGCGTAGGGATTGGACTGGGGCTTACCGTGGGTGCATTGCCCTCGGTTGTAAGTACAAAGATCCCAGCGATCAATATCAAAACCCCGACGATGATTTCTATGATGAGGATGGTACGTGCATGGCCGGAAATACCGTTGAACATATTGAAAATACTACCCTAAAAAGATACAAAGGGGAAGCGGCACGAGGCACGCTTCCCCCCTGGGGAGATTAGAACTCCCGGATAGGAACAACTACCGGCGGGCTCGGGGTTGCGGCCGCAACGGCATCGGAATCGAGGTTCCGATGCGCAGTAGGTCGCCCGAAACCATGACCGGCCTGGAAACGGGCGTTGCCGCCAGCGAGACGCGGCTGACCCGAGTGTTGAGTGCGCCAGGCATGTGCGACTGGATGGTCGCGGTCGAAACTCCCTGCTGCTCCAGCAGGAAGGCGGCCGTGACGCGAAGGGCAGCCTGTGCCGGGACCCGCGCGTCATTGTTCAGGGTGGTACTCGGCGGTACGAGCCGGGAAAACGCGCGAATCGACGCATCCAGGAGGGGCCAGGCGGACTTGTTGAAGGAGGCCTGGACCAGCGTCTCGCGGATCTTCCGCTTGTCGACGATGACGGTACCCTCGCAGCTGGTTACCGCATCATCGAAATGCGTTGCCACGTCCTCGATCAGGACGAGGTCTTGCGGCTTGAGCGCCGCAAGAACCCATTCCGGAACGAAGAACATCCCCGGCCGACCCGTCGGGAAAAGCTTCCCGAAGGTCTCCTGGTTGAGGGCCTTGATTGGCCGGATTCCCCGAGCAGCCTTTGTGAGAACCAGATCGCGGTTTGACACGCGACCTCCATGATCTATCGCCCAGCGTTTGCTAGGCGAGCTAGAGTTTTTTACTTGCCCCTCATTACTCCAAGAGGCGTGGGCGAGGTACGCTTGTTGCCCGAAGGTCTCCTCTCTGTGGACCTTGGCAAATATACTATACCATATATTTTATCAAAACACCAACACTACCTCGTTTTCAAGAATTTTGAGATCTGTTTCCATAGGGCTGGTTTCATAATTCGCGATGTACTCAAATGTCCTCCGGTTTTCAGTATTTTGATCTTGCTCCCGGTTTTCTTGGCAAATTGCGCAACTTCTTTGAGTCGCACCACGCCATCATCTTTTGCGTGCAATATAAAAATCTTTGATCCGTCTTCATTGCCCGTGGGCTCATAAAATCCTTTTCTGCCAAGTTTTGTCCAGCTCCCACGATACACCTGACTATAAAATTTCTTCATCATCCGCTTGAATTCCGGCAACGGCTCTTCTCGGCTTGGCGCAGACCAAGACACAACGGGCGAAACAGCAATTACTTTTGTAGCTTTGCTGGAGGCTAACAACATCGCTGGGCCTGCAAAACTCGAACCTACCAGAAAAACATCTTTTTCCGAGATACTTTCAATGACATCCAAGACATCTTCATGTGGTGATTTTTTCAAAAATTCTCCCTTACTCTCCCATGTGCCGCGATAGCGCATGTGATATACGGCATATCCTTTGCGCACCAAAAACTCCATGAGCGTCATTTTGCTCGGAACCGATGGTACGCCGTTGCAGATAACAAACGCCTTCGATGAGGGCTTGCGTGGCTTTGCTACTTCAACGAAGATTTCTTTTTTTAAAAATGTCCTAAATGTTTGCATAGTAGTGCTGGGGACGGCCGGCTCGTCCCCGATTTGCCGCGGTTTCGCCGCTCGGCTTGTTGTACTACCTGATTCCACGCGATCTCAAATCAAGGCCCGGAGCTTCATGGGCCAGGATCTGCCGCGCTTCGTCTTCGAGCCTCTCTCTTCTGTGGTCCGAGAGAGGACTTCGAAAGACCGTCGTCGCGTCGACGCCAGAATTCAGTTGCGCACGAATCTGGCGCAATCTCTTTCGGGCAGGCGTACGCGACTCGCCACCACGTCTTCGCTTCGCCATCCCCTCACCTCCTTTCCCTATCTTGGCAAATCCAAAAATAGCACCAAATGTGTTTTGATGTCCAGCGTTGAGCGGTTGGACCGCTCAATTAATCGATCAACACATTGACTTTGTTTTCGGGTGAGACTTCGAGAAAGCCGGATTTTATTTCGAGAGTTTTTTTATTTTCTTTTGAATCCACAATGTAAGCTGTTCCCTTTTCCAAAACAGTCACCAACGGACGATGATGATCGAGGATCGTGATCTCTCCTGATGTCGTCTTGATATTGAGCGATTTGATCTCGCCTTCGTATTCTATGCCTTTGAGTGATGTAACTGTTAAATACATAAAATTTTCAATTTTGCAATTTTCAATTTTCAATCAATGTCTTAATGTTTGAAAATTAACACATTGAGATTTCAATGAAAATTGGAAATTGAAAATTATTGCAGTGACCCTTTCATGTAGAAAAACTCCTCTGGCTTGTCGTCATACTTACCTGAAATGATATCTTTGAAATCCTGGATGGTTTTTTCTAAAGCCATGTACTGTCCGGGAATATTTGAGAAAACTTCAGCCACATAGAATGGCTGGGAGAGGAATTTTTGGATGCGGCGGGCGCGATTGACGGTGCGCTTGTCTTCGTCGGAAAGCTCTTCCATACCAAGGATTGCGATGATGTCCTGGAGCTCTTTATAACGCTGTAGGATGCGCTTGACGGCCTGTGCGGTTTCGTAGTGATCAGCGCCCACGATCTTGGGATCCAGTGCAGTGGAGTTTGATGAGAGTGGATCCACGGCTGGATAGATACCGATTTCGGTAAGTGCGCGGGAGAGCACGATAGTGGAGTCCAAGTGCGCAAATGTAGCCGCAGGCGCAGGATCGGTGATGTCATCAGCTGGTACATAAATAGCCTGCACGGAAGTGATGGAGCCGTCTTTGGTGGAAGTAATTCTTTCTTGAAGCTGTCCCATTTCAGTAGCCAGCGTCGGCTGGTATCCCACGGCTGATGGGACTCTTCCCAGTAACGTAGAGACTTCCGAACCAGCTTGAGAAAATCGAAAGATATTGTCGATAAACAGCAACACGTCTTTGTGCTCCTCGTCGCGAAAATACTCTGCCATGGTGAGCGCCGAAAGCGCCACCCGCAAACGCGCACCGGGAACTTCATTCATCTGACCAAAAACCATGGCGGTCTTGTCCATGACGTTTGCCTCCACCATTTCGGCATAGAGATCATTTCCTTCACGCGTACGCTCCCCGACTCCGGCAAATACGGATGCACCGCCGGATTCTTCGGCTACGTTTCTGATGAGCTCTTTGAGCAACACCGTCTTTCCTACACCAGCACCACCAAACAAACCAATTTTTCCGCCCTTGACGAATGGCGCGAGAAGATCTATGACTTTGATACCGGTTTGAAAAAGCTCGACTTTGCTGGACTGGTTTTCGAGACTGGGCGCGGCGCGGTGGATCGGCCAATGCTTGTCGAACTTGGTGAGTTTGCCTTTTTCTTCATTGAGCGTATTTCCAAATACATTAAAAATCTTGCCCAGCACCTGCGGTCCTACCGGCACAGAAATCGGCTTGCCGGTGTCTTTGACTTCCGTACCGCGTGAAAGTCCATCAGTAGATGTGAGTCCTACGGCACGAATGAGTCCAGGCTCAAGGTGCTTTGCTACCTCAAAGACACGTTTCCCCTCTTTGCTTTCTACTTCAAGCGCATTGTAAAGCGCCGGCATAGCATCCTCCGGAAACTGTGCGTCGATAACGGGACCGATAATTTGTGATATTTTTCCTGTGTTCATATTTGTGCTGATGTTATTTCTATAATTTCTCTGGTTATATTTGCTTGGCGGGCTTTGTTGTAAATGAGTGTCAGGTCTTCGGTAAGCTCGGTGGCATTGTCGGAGGCGTTCTTCATGGCAACCATGCGCGCGCTGTGTTCCGATGCGTTGGCCTCTAGTATAAAATCATAAATTTTCATTCGCAGCAAATGCGGCATGAGCGCATTGATGGCTTCTTCCGGGTTTGGCTCGAAGATGTAATCAGAAGTGCTTAGTGTATAGTGCGTAGTGGGTAGTGTAAGAGGGAGTAAATTTTCTACTTTCACCACCTGTTTCAATGTGCTTTGAAAATGAGTATATATCATCACTACTTTGCCCCACTTCTTTTCCAAATAGCCCTCCACCAAAAAATTATTCAACTCATCAGTTTCCGACGGTAATGCAAACTCTCCAAATCCCTCGAAGCTCTTTGCGATCGTCATACCACGCTTCCCAGCATATGCAGTTGCTTTTCTGCCCACCGTCACGATCGTTGCATCGCTAAACTTCTCCGCTTCACGCAATACCTGCGTATTAAACGCCCCAATCAGTCCCCGATCTGATGTCATAATAACCACGAGTGTCCCTTCGGCGCCGTTTGGCTTTGCAAGATCGCTCGTGACTGGCGCAAATTCAAGCATGCGATCCAGTAACTCAAAAACTTTTTGCGCATACGGCCGCGACCGCAATGCAGCATCTTGCGATTTGCGCATCTTGGTCGCCGCAACCACCTCCATGGCCTTGGTGATTTGGCCTACATTCTTGACCGCCTTACGTCTGGATTGTATTTGTTGTAGCGATGCCATGACTAGAAGTTCAATGTTTTCAAAATAGCAAGCGGTATACTGTCATCAAAAGGATAAACAACTACTACTTCGACATGCTGATAGTAATCACTTGAATTATCATCAAAAATATAATCTTCGTGGTAGATGTCGCCAGATATACAGCCAGCATATTCTCTTTCGATGTCATCTATAATCCGTCTTCCTTGAGTAGGGTTTGAGGTGACTTTACAAGGAGAGTGGTCTATCGAATTTATGATTATGGCAAACCGTGATGAACTCCCCTCCATAGACGCAGTCACAACAATGCCACTCATAAAATATCCCTTCAGAGTACTGGTATTAATGGCATTAACTTCAAAAGAAGGAGGATATTTGAATTCAAACCCATATTTTTCATTCCGATACGTTTGCCAGGCGGTGGTGTCGACAGTCGATGCTGACGGAGTCGGACTTACGCTCGCCGTCGAGCCATGCGGCCACCAGTTGTAATTTTTTGCCAAAACGCCATAGCCGATGACGAGAATCGTCAACACAACCAGCGGAATCAAAAGATGTTTCCAGTGTGGACCGGGGGCAGTATCTTGTATTTTTGGTGTTATTTCTTCCATAAATTCCTGTGTATTGACTTTACTCTTTTTACGTCTATAATGGTAGTATTACCATGAAAGAGACCTTTATGGGGTTTCGTCCCCATCGAGGGCTTTTTCTTTTTTGGCCACAAACGGCTCCACCTCCTCTTTGATAAGAAAACGTGAAATGGTTGCGTGTCGCTGAAGAGCAAATGCTGGATGACTGGCAAATCCTATATGCTCAACGGTCTTACCGAGTAACTTTACTTTTTTAACCGCTGGAACCAAGTCACTGTCTGAAGATATTAATATTGCCGTATCATATAAATTTTCATAAGCACCCACTAACAAATCTACCGCCAGCTCTACGTCAACTCCTTTTTCGTGATATTTGCCTCCGCTTTTAATTAAATAGCCTTTTTGTATAACAAAATTTTGCGACGGCGACAATAAATGCGCAAAAAGACGTTGTTGTTCTTGTCGCAATGCTTGAGCTTTTACATTTCCTTCCTCGGCCCGAACTACGCCAACATAGTATCTACAATCAACTATGAATCTTCCATGTGTAAGCCACGTGCCCAAGCCTCGATAATCAAAGTGGACCAAATCTGTCAATCCGACATCAAAAGATCGCAACTTAAAATATGTATTACTGCCATCAATGAAGATCGAGATGCGCTCTTGCTTTGTCATGAAAAATTAAAACCCCACCGTGTACCTTGCGGTCCAGGGTGGGTGGTTTTAGTAATGTTAAGTCTAACAAGCCGGCTCCTGGTTGTCAACCATACTATTGAAGACGTGAAAAAGAACTGAAAGTTACTTTTCTTGACCGCCTTGCGTCTGGATTGTATTTGTTGAAGAGAGGCCATGGTTAGTTACTCCGAGTAGTGATGGTTACTTTGTAATCTCCGTTCTGCCACGTACAGGTTCCATTTCCACTGACTTCATACCCGATAGGGTAATTATCTGGCCCACGCAAAGACCAATTTGATATATGGCCTATACTTGCATAATCTGAACAAGCAATCTTAATGTTCTTGAGTGGATATCGCGCAATGTCCAAATTAAATCCAAAGCGTGTTCCATCATAAAGATCGAGTACTGTGCCATTGTCGGAATATTTAAGGTAGGTATCTCCGAAATCTTCATTACCATCAATATTCGTGTCAACACTGGATGTTGACGGGGTTTGATTTGAAGCCTGATGCGGCCACCAGTTATAGTTTTTTGCCAACACACCATAACCGACAACAAGCGGAACCAAAATCACCAGCGGAATCAAAAGCCTCTTCCAGTGGGGACCAGGGGCTTGTGTATTGGGTGACATTGGCTGATTTTGATTCAATGGATCCATGTATTGACTTTACCTTTTTTACGTCTATAATGGTAGTATTACCATGAAAGAGACCTTTATGGGGTTCCGTCCCCATCGAGGGCTTTTTCTTTTTTAGGGCTCTGATCGATAATATACGCGACCACCTCCATGGCCTTGGTAATCTGACCTACATTCTTGACCGCCTTGCGTCTGGATTGTATTTGTTGTAGGGAAGCCATATTTAGTAAACACCTGGTCCTTGTGAAAAATTAGTTAGTGCTTGTAAGCGTTTTAAATTAAGGTCGCTTAAACAAACAGCCCAACTTAATGATGCAGCTGTTCCTCCTTCGTACTCCAAACTGACAAATTCACACTGTGCATTTCTATATGCAAGCCAAGTTCTTTGAGATTCTTGCAGTGCTTGCTTTCGTGCTGGTGTAAGCTTGAGTAACAGTTCGCTATATATTTTTTCTATATCTTCGTTCCCTACCTTCCCTTTTGCCCAATAACATTTTTCTGCGTCGAACAAATTTTCTATTAACGCACATTCGTCTCCCGTAGTATTAGCATCCAATGTTGATGTGGGCAGGGTCGTTGGCTCATTTGGATCGCTTTCATATCCAGCAGGAAATTCAAATGGCCAAACATAATTTCCCATTCCATACACCACATAAAATCCCAAGACGAGCACTACCAACACCGCCAGCGGAATCAAAATATGCGGCCACTTCGGGCCTGGGGCGCTAACATTTTCCATTTTTACACTGTCATTTTCCATTTTGAGATTTCAATTTTCAATTACTTCAGGTCTCTCATAAAAGACTCTAACGCCGATTTCAGGCTCTTTTCTGTTGCGTCGTCGAGTGTATTCGATTCGGCGATTTTGGTGAGGACTGCGGAGTGAAGTTTGGACATATAGTCGTGAAGCTTGGCTTCAGTCTCGCGGATCTTTGGCAATTCTACACTATCAAAATAGCCATTGATCGCGGCGTAGATGATGATGACTTCTTTTTCAAATGGCAGCGGCTCGCCGTCGATTTGTTTGAGGATTTCTACCATGAGCTGACCGCGGCGGATTTGCTTCTTGGTATTTTCATCGAGGTCCGATGCAAACTGCACAAACGCTTGCAATTCACGAAACTGCGCGAGCTCAAGACGGATTTTGCCAGCTACTTTTTTCATGGCTTTGGTCTGGGCCGCAGATCCCACGCGTGAGACCGAAAGACCTGCATTGATAGCGGGACGCACGCCTTGGTTAAATAGGTCTGACTCAAGGAAAATCTGCCCGTCAGTGATAGAGATTACGTTTGTTGGGATATATGCCGAGATGTCGCCTAATTGTGTTTCGATGATAGGAAGGGCCGTAAGTGAACCGCCACCGTGCGCGTCGTCCATTTTTGCCGCACGTTCAAGCAATCGGGAGTGCAGATAAAACACATCGCCCGGATATGCCTCACGTCCTGGCGGGCGGCGTAATAGTAGAGAGAGCTGACGATACGCATTTGCGTGCTTGGAGAGGTCATCATAGATCACGAGTGCGTCTTTGCCCTGATCCATGAAGTATTCCCCGATCGCACATCCTGCGTAGGGTGCAAGGTACTGGAGCGGTGCGGCAACTGATGCAGGAGCAGAAACGACAACCGTATACTTCATCGCTCCAGCATCTTCGAGCTTACGCACGAGCTGGGCGATTTTGGAATTTTTTTGACCAATAGCGACGTAGATACAAATGAGAGGGCGACGACCTGGGTCTTGTTTCTGGTTGAGGATCGTATCAATCGCAATCGTGGTCTTTCCTGTCTGCCGATCACCGATGATGAGCTCGCGCTGGCCGCGGCCCACGGGAATCATGGCATCGATAACTTTGATACCGGTATGTACGGGCGTGTCGACAGATTTGCGCTCGACGACAGATGGTGCGATGCGCTCGATAAGGTAGTCATTTTTGGCACCGATCACTCCTTTGCCATCAAGAGGATTTCCGAGCGGATCCACAACACGGCCGATCATTTCATCGCCCACTTTGATTGAGAGAACTTTTCCGGTGGTACGCACGCGATCTCCAACTTTGACAGCTTGTGAATCTCCAAGCACAACAACACCGATAAAGTTTTCCTCGAGGTTAAACGCCGCACCCGCAACTTTGCCCGCTTTGGTATCGATTTCGAGGAGCTCTTGGCTAAGTGCGCCGGGAAGTCCGGAAATTTTAGCAATTCCATCTCCCGTTTCCACAACCATACCAACCTCCTCAAAACCCGCCTGATGCTTGTACCCCGCAATCTCCTTCTTCAGTTTTTCTATGATTTCGTAACTCATACAAATAAAGTGTTAATCTTACGTTTAAAGCTATTATCAAATTCCTTCGTACCATCTATGGTAACTCTCACTCCCGCAACCAGGGAGGGATTGATCGAGACACGCACATGGTCTTTTGTGGTAAATTTAAATTTCTTTGCCATATCCGATCCTGCCTGCGCAGGCAGGTCCCGTGCAAATTCTAAATGTATCATATGTCCCCCCGCTTCTTTGGTGGCCAATTCCTCAATAGCTTGTAAAATTTTGTCTATTCGTGAAAAATCGCCGTTCTTCTCTACGATATGTAAAAATTGGCTAGGGTCAGCCTTTGTTTGCAAATATGCCTGCGCGTATAAATTAGCTGCGTACTTCATTGAGTGCTTGTGAAATTAATTTTTCATCCACGTCTTTGGGATTCAACTCTACGGTCTTGATCAAAGCTTCTTTGATGATCCCCTGCGCCTCTTTCATGAGTCGTTCCATTTCTTCGGTCTCGCGACGCTTTGACATCGCGGCCGCTTCTTTGAGGAGGTAGTCCGCTTTCTCCTCTGCGCCGTGGACAATCTCGCCAAAGCGCTTCTTGCCGCTTTGTTCAGTCTCGCGCATCAACGCCATCGCCTGCTCGTCAGCTTCCCTCATTTTTTGCTGACGCGATACTTCAATGCCGGCCAATTGTTTCTCGGCCTCATCGGCACCTTTGAGACCATACTCAATCCGCTCGCGGCGTTTGCGCATTGCGGCAAGCAATGGCTTGTATACCGCAAAGGTCAAAACCACTAAAACAATCAAAAAGTTTAGCAGCTGCGCCGCGAGTAATTTTCCATTTATTCCTAAGGTGTGAAATAGTTCTGACATATACCCGAGGTCGGACCTTGGGATCCCTTAAGGTCCGACCTCAAAAATTAGACGAACTTAAGAATAAGCGATACAACCAGCGCGTAGATAGCGATAGCTTCGGCAAACGCGATCGCGAGAATCATCGCGGTCTGTACTTTTGATGACGCCTCCGGATTACGACTAATCGCGTCCACGCCATGCTTGCCGATCATACCAATCGCAAGCGCCGGCATTACCGTACCTACCGCCATAACAATCGCTATGGCTAATGTTCCGTCTTCCATACTTTTTTACGTCAGTGTTAACGCCCTATCCGAAGAAAAAAGAAAAAGGGTTCGGATATCTCGCTAACGCTTCCGTGAATTACGTATTAATGCGCATGTGCCTCTTCGTGCTCATCATGGTCCACTACCGCCATACCGATGAAAACCATGGTGAGCATTGAAAAAATAAACGCCTGCATAAAACCGACAAACAACTCTAAAAATAAAAATGGCACAGTCGCCGGCAACCAGTAGGGCACCAAAAATGCGATGATGATCAAAAGTACCTCACCGGCAAACACATTGCCAAACAAACGAAACGAGAATGAAACAATCTTAACAAATTCGGAGATAAACTCAAGAATTCCCACGAAGGAAATAACCGGAAACGGCTTTTGGGCATTAAAAAACTTTTTAAAATGCTTTACAAATCCGATCGCAATAATACCAAATATGTTCGTTGCCAAAACCGAAACGATGGCAATAGCAAGGGTAAAGTTCAAATCCGCAGCGGGAGCTCGAAACAGTGGAATGAAAACTTCATGTCCATCGTGCACGGCATTCAATCCGATGGATCCTACACCCGGAAGTAGTCCGAGCCAGTTAGAAATCATGATAAACAAAAAGATTGTGGCAATGAGCGGAAAATACTGCTCTGCCTTGGCGCGACTACCGTATACGGACTCCATCAAGTCCAGCAATGCATCCACAATCGCTTCAAAAAGATTTTGGATTTTACCGGGAATTTGCTTGATCCGTCCACGAATGAAAAAAGCAAAAATACTGAAGAGTACCAACGTAACAAATGCCAACAGCATCGAGTTGGTTACGGTAAACGAGCCTATATGAAAAAGTGGCTCGGCTGAAATTGATATAACAGGTCCTTCCATAAAAAAGCCCAATTATCATAACAAATTGAGCAAAAAAGGCAACTTGAGTTGTCCTATGCGGCTAAATGCAAAGCTTCTTTGATTTTTTCGTAATTGCGTTCGAGTTTTTCGACACGGGCTTTTACATCCAGACGTCCTTCGAGATCACGAAAACCCCGCGCAGTACGGTCATTTAAATCATCGATCTTGGCAGACAGACGTTGCTCAACGGCTTTTATCTCCTTGGATTGCTGATCAAACCTATTATCAATAGCATCGAATTTCTTATCAACGGCGTCAAACTTCTTATCAAGATAATTCTTTGTTTCTTTGTCCATAAGTCCAGTATATTCGCTTTCTATCCACAACACAAGCAAGAACAACCCCCATCACATTCATCGCTATATCAGTCAGGGTATCACGTAAAATCTGATGCCGATACACGCCAAAGAGGTGTGTTTTGATAAAGGTATCAGCCAGAAATTCAAAGAGTTCCCAAGCAAACGCCCCGCTCACTACTATAATGATCGCCGTGCGAAGACCATAGGCCCGCGCTAGCGCGAGTGTCGCAATCAGTGGCGAAACAAAGTGAATAATTTTGTCGTACTCAAAGCCGTATTTATAAAGTTCATACAAGCCCATGTCACCCGAAGCATTGAAGAGTAAAATGAGTGCGAGTGCAGTCTGTAAAGGTCGGACCTTTAAAGGATCCCAAGGTCCGACCTTGGGCAGGACCCAAATCGCAAGCGCACACACGAGCGCCGCCCATCCCATATAGGGCAAATCATAGTACGTCGGCCAGATTGCTTTATCTGTCAAAAGTAACACCAAACCAGCCAAAATAAAAAATCCAACGACTATTTTCCAAAAAGTAGCCATTTGAGTTTTTGCATTTCTTCTGGTTGCAGCATCGCACGTAACACAATCTTCGTCAGTTCCTCAACGCGGAAATTCTCATCAAACGCGGCAATTTGTATAAAATCATCAAACGATACTAATTCCAATTGTATTTTTTCGCCGCTATCGAGATTCTGATCGGCAACTTTTTTGCATCCACGCCCCACATACCCATACACATCCCAGTCTATTTTGTTGCCATAGGGATGTACGGTTTGCCAGAGCTCAAGTTCCCTTGCTTCGTAACCGGTTTCCTCGAGAAATTCGCGTCTTGCTGCTTCTTCGGGCTCCTCGCCCTCTTCCACCTGCCCTCCAGGAATACTAATAAATGGCTCTCGTCCAGGCTGCTCTTCACGTCCAAGTAAAATCATTCCATCTGTCGTCACCGGCAAAATAGTAACGCTGTCTTTGCGCTCGAGCTTTTCGTAGGTCTTCGTTGTCCCGTCAAACATCTCCTGCTGCCACTGATAGACATCGAAGAGTATGCCTTTATGAACCAGTTTTGCGTTTTTTGGGATCATAGAAAATAATTTACAATTTTCAATTTTTCAATTTTCATTGAATTACTAATGAATAATTTTTAAAAAGAACTGCTAGCAATTTTGTGAAATATCAAAGTTAATTCGTGACATTCTTGCCACAACTTTCTGGGTGTATCTTTATCATCTGCATCAACAGCAAGCATCCTCAGCCAATGCTTCGTTTCCTGTGATTCTTTTTTGCAAATAAAGATCTTGTTTCGAAAATCTTTCTTTGAGCTCGCCCCATTTGCCTCCATGTAGTTTGCTCCGATACTGGTCGCGGACCGTACGAGCTGATTTATCAACGGCATGGTGATGTTGTCTTTTTTCACCATACGACAAAATCGTAGTACCGCTTCTCCAAATTTTGCGGTTCTCTCTTCTAAATTATATTTTGGTTTTTCGTTTGGTAATTGAGACATTAGAAATTGATTGAAAATTCTAAATTGTAAAATTGAAAATTGCTTGTCATATTATACCTCATCTCCCCATCTGCCATAGTTTATTGATCTCCCCCGCCGACAGGGCACGGTTGTAAAGCCTGACATCATCTATAGGGCCGTTGAAATATCTGCCATTAAATGCCCCTTGTCGGCCGATTGCGGTTGTTTGATTTGTGCCATTGGCATTGTTGGTATCTGTGGCGGATTTATCCAACACTCCGTCAACATAAACGGAAACAGTCCAGTTGCCAGAACTACCTGAAATAACCCCAACGATGTGATACCATTTCCCAGCTTGGAGCGTCTGATTTCCGGTGACAGAAACAGCCGTGGAAGATCTCAAGACACTCACTCTCCCCGTAGTTCTATTGATATCAAGGCTGTAGTCAGCGGCAGTTCCGGCAGAAGAGGAATTGGTAATAACAGACTGCCTATTCGTACTTATGTCATCGGCTTTAATCCAAGCGGACATCGTAACCTCGCCATTCTGGTCAAGGCCAGTCCCAAGATCCACATAATCATTACTCCCATCAAAACTCAACGCCTGGCCGATCCTGCCTATCGCTTGCAAAGGACCACCAGTCAATGTGCCGTGGTTGTTCTGACCGGAGCGGTCTTTGGCGGTGGTTCCGGAAAGGCCGATATCAGCTCCATCAAACGTCCAGTGGCCGACGAGACCGTAGTCGAGGCTATTTTTTGTCGCATTGACCCTCGGCTGTCCCATCTGATAGAGGCGACTTATCTCCCCCGCACTAAGCGCCCGGTTGTAGACGCGAGCGTCGTCTATGGAGCCGGGGAAAAATGGTGAAATACCGGTGTTTTTTGCGCCAATGCTTAGAACAGCACTACTGCCATAGGTAATGTCGCCGGTACCTGTGTTCACATTACAACCACCGGCAGCTATGAGAGGGTACGATACGCCATCGAGGTAAACCACAAGTGTAGTACCATTATACGTAGCGGCAATGTGAGACCACTTGCCGGCCACCATGGCTGGGCTACTCGCTGTGCCGGAGGTATCACCAGATGTACCGAGGTAAACACAGGGTTGCTTAGTGGTCCTAACAAATAAGTTATACCCACGACTGATAGCGCTATCGCCGGATGAAAAAATTAGACTCGCCGCGCTGAAACTAGAAGGTTTGACCCAGGCAGCCATGGTAAGTTGGTTGGCTGGCCTGAAGGAGGCATTACTTGGAACAAGAACATGATCATTCACCCCATCAAAATCCAACGCCTGGCCCATTTTGCCGACAGTGGCCAGAGGCCCGTTGGTGAGTGTGCCGTGGTTTTTCTGCCCCGAGCGGTCTTTGGCGGTCGTGCCGGAAAGGCCGATATCATTCGCGTCCATCGTCCAGTGGCCGACGAGGCCCTTGTCGAGTTGATCATTCCCCTGCGCTTCATTTTGCTTTGACGCAAGGCCAATTTTATACATCCGCGCGACTTCCGTGGCCGAAAGAGCGCGGTTAAAAACGCGTACGTCGTCGATGGAGCCAGCAAAATTTTGCCCATCAGAAGTATTTAATTGACCGATCGTCCAGGGTGTTACACCGGTAATACTGTTCTGGGTAATCGAACCAGATTGTCTTAAATTCCCGTCTACATACAACGAGGCAGTACCGTTTCTTCTTGTTACAGTTACAAAGTGCCATTTGTTATCGTCAAGTGCTAAGTTGTCGGCTATGTACAAATTATTAAAATTCGCCCACAAACCTCCCTCGATGCGCGTACCAACTGTTGGTGTCCCTTCCGACGCGTGAGCAAGTTGAAGAGCAAAATCAATATCAGCAGGTGAACTTTCATATTTTGTTAATATGTCTCTCCATAAGCCATCATTTGTAACACCGTTAGTCTTAATCCACGCTACGGAAGTCATGTCTGATGTGCCTAGCTCGAGTGAAGAAGGCGCACCGATGTTTACATAATCATTGCTCCCATCAAAGCTCAATGCCTGGCCGAGTTGGCCTTGAGTTCGCAGTGGCCCATTCGTGAGTGTGCCGGTGTTGTTATTTCCCGAACAATCGGGTGCTTTGTCGTACGCCCCGTCAAAGGTCCAACAGCCAACAAGGCCGTTTTGGAGACCGAGATAGGCGGGAGATTTGATGATGGTGCCGGCTTTTGCAGGCTGTGCCCCAATGAAAAATGCAAAAATCACTAAAAATGCCAGGAGCACTATCTCCCTCCGACTCCCTCTTATAAATAAGCGGGAGTGCATTTTGCTCCCTCTCTTATCTATAAGAGAGGGTTGGGGTGAGATAGTTATTTCCATTTCCATGTTTTTAATGTTTTTGTGATGACCTCTTCATCCGTTTTGGTTCCCATAATTTGATAGAGTTTTCCGCCATGGACCGTCCACACCTCAAATGTCTCACCGAGATCCTCATCAAAACCATAAAATACAAACGTCTTCTCGCCATCAAGCTCATACCATGCCGGTTCGTTGATTTCCGCGTCCGGCAAATCCTGACGGATCCGCTCTTCGGTAATCGGTCCGGGTTCGTCAAAGGCTGTTACGGCGATCTGAAATCCTCTCCCCTCTTCATTTTCCACGGTCGTCACTCCCGACGCAGCAGAAGAAACTTTGTAGCCGGCAGGATAGGTTACCGTGAAATCACTATCTCCCTCTCTGCCCGAATCGCTACGCGAATCGTTGCGGACGGGCGACTCCGAGGGGGTTCTAAAAATAGCGAAGCCAATGATAGCAGCTATTATGAGGAGAAGGATAATTGTAAATTTTTTGGTCATTAAATCGGTGTTGGTTCAGGTGTAGGTACCGGGGTGTCACTTGGTGTTGGAGTTGGGGTAGGTGTTGGAGTCGGAGTCGGAGTCGGTGATGGATCTGGTGTAGGATCTGGGGTTAGCGAAGGTGTTGGTGAAGGCGATGGATCGGGGGTCGGAGTTTGACTTGGATCGGGTGTGGGTGATGGAGATGGATCCGGTGTCGAAGAAGGCACAGGGGTAGTTATTGGAGTAGGACTTGGAGTCGGAGTAAGAGTAGGTGTCGGCGTAGGTGTCGGGCCTGGCGTTGCAATGACAATTCTCGCATTTTTGACGGCAAGTGCAATCCAGCTAAATTCATAGTCTTGCGAAGCCGGCTTACTCAAAACCACATGGAATCCAGTAGTGCTTGCGCTCGCGACCGCGAAGTTGATGCCATCACTGACGAGTTGTTGCGCGGAAACATTGATGACCGGTTTCTCAAGATATTCTTGCTCGAAGGACACGGAAGCTTCCGTCGCTCCGGCTTTCAGCACCACAAATCCTCCCATGTCAGCATTGAAGTACGGCCGGCCGATAAATTCCGCGATACCCTCGACGGTCAGTCCTGCTTTCATGACGACCGGTTTTTTGAAAACAACATTGCCGTTTTCTATGGTCATGGTGTCCGAAAGGCTCGTGCTTCCGATAACCAAATCTTCGAGAATATCAAGACGCTGTTCTTGCTCTTTATCAAGAGCCAGTAAGTAAACGGAAAGGAGCTGATATTTTACCCCGCCAATCAGTCCATCTTTGTCTCTGTATGAAAGCAACGGAATTTTTTCAGCAACATCTTCGGCAATAAAACCAATATCCTCTGATCCGTCACCTTTCCATGTAAAGTTGACCGGATCTAAAGACAGAAATGCATCCTTATCCCAGGTCAATGCGGTAACATTTTCCTTGTAACGTGAACTCGATGGACATTGTATCAAAGCAAGATTTGCGGTGTCCTGACACACGGGAACATTGCCTGTACCACCGGCAAGGTTGGGCAAATACAGCAGTCCGGACACCGAAGCCACCCCGGCAAACGAAGCCGTTGCGTCAACTTCTAGATCTCCGGAAATCATTACATCATTGGATGTAGAGATGTAGTTTGAATGGCCGGTGGTACTCGTCCCGAATCTATTGTACGCAGCAGATCCAAACCCGCCAAATTGAGCTGCATTTGGAGAAAGGAAATACGAAGACGATGTGGTACCCTGAATTTCAAGGACTGTCGTGGGACTTGTGGTGAGAATACCAACTCTTCTTTGCTGGACATCATTAGAAGCACCCGTTTGACCGTATATCGTCATAATCGGTACCGAGTCAATTTGTGCCGAGTAGCTCATGACCGTGCCACTGGAAGCCGAGGTAATGTCCATATTCACCCAACTCACTATGCCGGCGTTGTCTTCAAACGACAGCGGACCGGTTCGCAAGGTATCAATATCGACAACACCAGTGCTCGCAATCGAAACCATTTCTATATTATCTCCATTTAGAATAGAAAGCCGGTCGGTGATTCCCGTACTGGTGTAGTTTGATTGGATCGTGAATTTTTTCTCATTGTCTGCTCCTGATCTAAACACGAGCGAAGCTGTGGCGGTGTTGGAAATTCTCACGAAGCCATCAAACTGCGCACTCGCGTCTACTTCAAGATCGCCAGAGATAAGGAGATCGGATGCGGCAGAAATGAAATGTGCATAACCGGTTGTTCCCGTCCCGAATCTACTGTAGCTCACCGAGCTGGTTCCTCCTACCTGCAAGGTACCACCAATGATAGCTTCATCCCCCGCACCGGTAGCAAAGGAGCCTACATTCTGGAAGTTGGTACCTCCCCAGTTCCAGGTAAAGCCTGCAGAGGCAAGGGTGACGCTGGTATCGAGGGTAAGCTCATTGATGAGAGCTCCAAAGCCGAGGGAATTGGAGGCTACGGTACCACTGTCGTCATCTCCGCAGAAGAAGCGCTTGGTGGTGGTATCCCAGCCGAGGGCTTGGGTATCTCCATCGCAGTCAGCCATGGTAGCTCCGGTATTGGAATCAGTGAGCATATATGCGGAGGCAGAGGCGATATTGGCAGAGATGGTACCTACTACAGAGAGATCACCAGAGATGAGAAGATCATTGGCTTGGGAGATATAGTTTGAGTGGGTAGTGGCAGAGGTACCAAATCTGCTGTAGCTCACACTGCTTGTCCCACCTACTTGTAGCGTACCTCCAATGATAGCTTCATCTCCGGTACCGGTAGCAAAGGAGCCAACATTCTGGAAGTTGGTGCCTCCCCAGGCCCAGTCATAGCCAATGCTGGCAAGAG
>ERZ1292623.877-Hain-H51-01um-R1-877-length-30576-cov-4_pt1 | contig 30576 bp, 44 predicted proteins | sample MGYA00564398_ERZ1292623 | MGnify/ENA primary metagenome ERZ1292623 (study PRJEB36523, sample SAMEA6512633) | groundwater metagenome | collected 2019-01-07 | study: AquaDiva: Metagenomics assemblies of 32 groundwater samples
ACCGGATCGAACGCCGGCAGAAGGGCGAACGCGGCTGGCGGCACGTCGTCAGCCTGTCCACGCGCCAGCCCGTCGAGCGCGTCAAGGTCTACGCGGCGGGGTTCCGGCGACGCGAAGGCTGGCCGCACGGAACGCTGATCCGCGTCGTGAGAGAGGAGGAGTAGCACATGCAAACTCAACATGCAGTCACCATCCCCGAGAGCAACGGCGTTGTCTCCGATGCCTTGAAGCGCGTGCTGATCGGCAGCGATCTGTCTACGCTCAATGAGGCGCAGCGGGTCGAGTACTACGAGGCCGTGTGCGCGAGCGTGGGCCTCAACCCGATGACCAAGCCGTTCGCCTACATCGCCCTGAGCGGCAAACTTACTCTCTACGCCCTGCGCGACGCGACGGACCAATTACGCAAGATTCACAATGTCAGCATCACGATCCCGAGTCGTGAGACGGTTGCAGACGTGTACATTGTGCGCGCGCAAGCCGTCCTCCCCAACAGACGAACGGACGAGTCGTTGGGCGCGGTGTCCATCAAGTCGCTGGTCGGCGAGAATCTGGCGAACGCTCTGATGAAGGCCGAGACAAAGGCGAAGCGCCGCGTGACCCTGTCCATCTGCGGGCTCGGCATGCTGGACGAAACCGAGGTCGAGACAATCCCGGACGCGCGGCCACCGTCTGCGCCGCCAGCGATCTGCGAGGCGTCTACGGCCGAGGGCAAGCCCTGCCCGCGCACGGCCACGATGACGACGCCGGACGGCCGGGCGTACTGCGGGATGCACCGCGGACAGCGCCCGCCAGATGCGGATGTTGTCGCGTGGCAAAAGCAAATTGCTGGAGCGGATGCGGAGGGAGTTGCGTCGATCCAAAGTGGGGCTCATCGGATCGAGGACGACGTGCTGCGCGGGCGCGTCTATGGCCTCCTCCACGACCGACGCGCGGAGCTGAAGGAAATTGCGGATACGCAGGCGGGGACTCCCGCGGCCGACGATCCGGCGCACGACGTGCTGATGGCCGGCTTCCGTGGGGACATCGCGGCGGCGGCGACACTCGACGACCTACAGGGTGTGGGCGAAACGATCCGCGACGATCCCTTCATCAACGAAGCCGAGCGGACGACGCTGCGGGCGCAGTTCGCGCTGCGCAAGGTGCAGCTGACGCCGGCCGTTGCCTTGACCGTGCCGGACGCGGACGAGAAGGGCGATGCCTGGGAGCCGACGGCCACGCTGGAGACGCAGGAACGGCTCTTGTCCGTCGCAACGGCGGCCGGAGCGCTGTCCCGCGAGAAGGACAGCGTGTGGATGACCGACAAGGGCGCGAAGAAGATCGACTTTCCGGGCGAGGGTAAGCGCCGCGTGTCGCTGGCGTACATCTTGGCGGACGACGTGCGGGCGCGGTCCGTCATCGGATACCTGCAATGGATCGTCGATCAGCGCGCCGAGGACGCGCGCAACAAGCAGCAGGCGAAGGGTGCAGCGTGAGGAACGAGGGGCAAGAGAAGGAGAACGCTGATGCCGACGAATGAGGAGACGACGACGCGACCGCTGGAGTGCGAGTCATGCAACTTCCCGACGGATGCGCTGACGTACTACCGTCGGACCGACTACGATCCGATCCTCCACATGGAAGATTATCGCGGAATATGGTCCTGTGAGTTATGCACATCGACAATGACTCTTCGGGCACAGGATCACCCTGATCGCTTTCCCGAAGCACTCACACTCCGCGCCATCTGCAGAGCCGGGGGGCCACACTGAGGGAGAAACGCCCGTGGCCTCCTGGCGCGCGGGCGACCGCGGCGTAGCCACGGAAAGGAGAGAAACGAATGGACAAGACCTACCTGGGCGATAGCGTCTACGTGGACTTCGACGGGTACTCGTTATTTCTCACAACGGAGAACGGCCTTGGTGCTTCCAATACGATTGTGCTGGAGCCGGAGGTGTACCGAGCGCTCACGGAGTACGTCGAGCGCCTGAAGCAGTCACACGCCTGTCACGAGAAGTAGCGCCGGCCGGTGACGTGCCGCTCGCAGAGCCGACAGCAAAGCGAAGAGCGGCGGCCGGCCGGCGGATAACAGCGCAGGAGGAGGAGGAGAGACATGGCAAGCGCACTCGCGCGTGGCAAGGCGGCGCGACGTCCCCCGTCTCGGCGACAAGCGGAGCGAATCACCGGGAATGAGCGCCACCGCGGCCGGGACGGGGAACACTCACAGAGGAGGAACGCAATGACGATCACGCAGGATGAACTTGATGTGCGGTTCACGTTGCGAAACATGATGCCAACAGAAAACGTGCCTGATAAGTACGTTACTTTGAGCGACGCGGCCCGCAGTTTCGCCGAGCTCATTGTGGCGCTGACACCGGAGAGTCGAGAACAGTCGCTCGCCATCACGCACGTCGAGGAGGCGTCGATGTGGGCGAACGCAGCCATTGCCAGGAGGGAGCTATGATCGAGGTACTGAGTCGCACTGAGGTGTTGCCCGCGATCTTCGCGTGGAGCCTCGCGGTGAGCGGTGGGGTCGGTATCGGGAGAATCATGGGCGCGCTGAAGCAAAGGACGCGCTGAAGTGCTGTACAACCGACGAAGGAGGTGATGCCCCGTGTTTGTGATTCCGAGCCTCGCGTGGATGCTGCTCAGTATCATAGACCTGTAACGCTGTTTTGGTGGATACGTCGTTAGTAGTAACACGTCACCACACCAGTGAATCCCGGCCGGCGGCGTGCCGCCCCGTGGCTCTCAGCCGACACGGCAGCGAAGCGAGAGGGCGGCGGCCGGCCGGGGAACACAACAGAGCATGCGAGAGGAAGCGGCAAGGAGGACAGGCCGCCCAATTCGAGATGGAGGGGACACCCAGCCTGCCGGGTTCTCGGAGGGCACGGCATGGTTCCCCTGCCGAAACATGTGGGCTCGTGCAGCTACCGGGGACGCCCGCGAAGGGCGCGGACCCGCCCCGCTCGGCCCTCTCGCAGTAGCAGCGAAGTGAAGCGGCCCGCGCAGAGCCGGGGGGTCACACGGCAGGTCCCGTGGCCTCCTGGCGCGCGGGAGAACGATGATTGCGGGGAGTCTCGGAGACAGGTGGGGCCCATAACCCTTCCGAGCCGGTTCAACTCCGGCCCCCGCTACCAGTACCGCCGGCCGGTGACGATGTCATCCTCGATACGAAGGTCTGGCTGCCGGACTAGGAGTAACCCCGCTCCGTGGAGAGCGGTCGCGGAGGGGCCCGTGCCAGGGGCAGCGACCGAGACGCGGAGCGGGATCGACATGCGAGAGCGGCACGGAAGGACGTGCGAAGACAGTGAGGGGCGGCAACCCTTTCTGCGCGATGAGAAGCCCGTACAACACAAGGCTCCTAGAGCAGGACGGCCTTGCGTGGAGGTGGCGTGCTCCGCGTGAGAGCGCAGAAGTGTTCCAGGCACAAGCTCACGCCGTCAGCCGATATCAAGCTCGGCCTCTCGCAGCAGTAACAAGGAGGATCATCGGTGAAGAAGATCATCAGTCTGTACCAGCGAAACTACGGCGGGAACCGATTGGTCCGCGATGAAGTCGTTCCGGGCGCGGAGTGGGTCATCGCAGGAGAAGGACGAGCCACCGAGAAGTTGGACGGCACGGCCGCCGCTGTGATCGGCGGACGCCTCTACAAACGCTACGATGCGAAGAGGGGGCGCACTCCGCCAGAAGGCGCGATTCCCTGTCAGGAGGCTGACCCGATTACGGGCCATTATCCGCATTGGGTGCTGGTCGGAGAGGGACCGGAGGACGCCGCCTTCCGTGACGCATGGGATGACGACTCCGCGTTAGAGGACGGCACATATGAACTGGTCGGGCCGAAGGTGCAGGGGAACCCGTATGGGCTTGTGCGACACCAGCTACGGCAGCACGGGTGTCGTTTGCTGAGTGTACAGCGATCCTTCCCAGCGATTGCCACATGGTTCCACGATCACCCGACATTTGAAGGGATCGTGTGGCACCACGAGGACGGCCGTATGGTAAAGATCAAGCGCAAGGACTTCGGCTTGCCGTGGCCGCCGCCGAAGGACCCGGCATGACCGCTCTCCGCCTCGGGCACGCCTACCGCGACTGGCTCGCGCTGCAGCGCGGCTCCATCGACCGCACGCGCCGGGAACTGGAAGCGGAGGCGGCGGAACTCCTGTCGATGGCACGGGAACGCGGGGGTGACATCGAGCTGGAACTCGCGGCGGCCGTTCTGCGGGAGCACGCACACGTCCAGGGCTGCCTTGTGCGGTGGCTGGACTTCGAGCGAGGAGCGCGCGATGTTGCGGGTCCTTGACCTCTTCAGCGGCATCGGTGGATTCGCACTGGGTCTCACATGGGCAGGAGGATTCGAGAGTGCCGGATTCTGCGAGTCCGATTCCTACTGCGTCCGCGTGCTGCAACGGCACTGGCCGGGAGTGCCCGTGTTCCCGGACATTCGCACTCTCACTGGGGACGCTGTTCGATCCGCTTGTGGACCCGTCGATCTCGTCACGGGAGGGTTTCCCTGCCAGCCCGTCTCCCACGCCGGACGGCGACGCGGGGCAGACGACGCCCGCTGGCTCTGGCCGGAGATGTTCCGGCTCGTGCGCGATCTGCGACCCCGGTGGGTCCTCGCTGAGAACGTTCCTGGTCTCCGCACTCTCGGGGCGGACGCCGTCCTCACTGACCTGGAGGCGACTGACTACACCTGCTGGCCGACCGTGGTGGGTGCTTGGGCGGTTGGCGCCCCGCACAAGCGAGATCGCGTGTGGATCGTGGCCCACGCCGAGAGCGGAGGAACGGCAGCAATACAACAGCCGCGATCAATACGTGGCCCTAAGTTGTGCGGTGAAGCTCTGGCCAACGCCAGCGGCGCGCGACTGGAAGAACGGGCAGACGAGCGAGGCGACACGATGGAAGAACGCGCGTCCGTTGAACGAGGTGGTTCTGTGGCCGACGCCAAACGTACCAAACGGCGGCAGGCGGATTCCGCGCGGCTCGACACGACAGGGAAACACGATGTTTTCTCCAAGCGGCCGGAAAGTACAGGTGGGCTTGGAAGCGGTAGCGGGTGGTCAACTGAACCCGATGTGGGTCGAGTGGCTCATGGGGTTCCCTCTCGGGTGGACCGACTGCGAGGACTCGGGAACGCCGTCGTCCCGCAGATCGTCACCCTTTTCGGACGGTGGATAGTGGACTTCGAGCGAGGCAGGGGAGGAGAACGCTGATGCCGACGAATGAGGAGACGACCTCGCGGCCGCTGGAGTGCGAATCGTGCCACTCTACGGCGCGCTCACGGCGAAAGACCAGACGGTCGGGCACACCTGACGTGGAGCAAGCAGTCGAGCGGATGCTGTATGCGGTGGCGTGTCGCGTGGTGACCGCCTACGCACATCATGCGTCCGTCGATTGGACGGTGGCCGGCGTGATGGAGATGCTGCGGACGGCGCTCCCCGACCGAGCGGAACGGGCTGCCTTGTTGGTCGCCTCGCGCGCTGTGAGCCGCTATCCGCGACCACGAGAGCCCATCACTGATGTATCGGTCGATGGTCTCTCTGTGTGTCATGTGGCACGCTCCCGGCCGCGAGGGCGGTACGTGATTGAGTGGTTCATCCCTGGACATGGATGGCTAACGTGGCGCCGGTACAGCACACAGCGCGCGCGCGATGAAGCGCTGGCGCTGTTCCGGCGCGGTGGCGGCTGGCTCCACGGGATTGCGCGGACGCGAACACTCCGCAGCGCGACGCGCCCATGACCGCCTACGACGCCCTCGTGCAGCGCGACCTGTCGGTCATCCGGGGCCGCGCGCAGCAGATCGCGGAGTTGCTGGATGTCAACACGGCGGCGCTGGCGGTGCTCGCCCGCCATTGGACGCCGAATATGGGCCCGCTCGTGGAACGACTCGGCCATCTCCGCGACGAGGCGGCGGACATCGTGCGGGCGCTGGATGAGGAGCGACACAAGGGAGGTGTCACATGACCGACACGGAACCGCAGGGGCACAAGGTGAGTGGGTCTCTGCTCGACAGTCGTCTGAGTTGGCATCCCCGACACGACCACTGTCACACACCGGGAACGTGCCGAGAATGCCGGCCGCCTTCATCGCCCACGCCTGCAGCGCACGAGGCCGAGCCCGACCATGCCGTCGCCCTACCCCCGGCCGAGCGCGCGGCGATCCGGGAGCGCTTGACTTGGGTTGCTAACGCAATGACAGCTGACTCTTGGTGGCCTGACCACTACGGGGAGGACGTGTCGCGCCTGCTCGCGGAGAACGACGAGATCGCGCGGATGCTCACCGGCGCGCGCACAGGTGTCGAGACGTGGATCGACGAGTACGAGACCCGCAGCCATCCGATGACGGAGCAGAAAGCGCTGTTGGTGGAGATCGACGCCTTCCTCGCGCGCCGCCGGGGGGATGCGTGAGAGAGATAACGCTCGTCTGTACGGATTTCGCGGACGTGGAGCATTGTGTCTCGTGTCACGCGGATTGGGACGACGGAGGTGATTGTCCGATCTCCGTCGCGCAGGCGAGTGGATTGCCGAGGCGTCTGCGCGTGTTATCCGCTGAGGGGTGTTGCGGACTGAGCACGCGGAACAACGCAGACTGCTATCCGACCCGCCGCGAATGGGCGGCTGCGCTGTGGCAGCACCGGCGGCTAATCCACGCGATGATGGCGGCGGGGCGCGTGCTCAGTGGAGAGGACGCAGACCATGCCGCACCGTGAGGACGAGATCGCCGCGCGGCTGAACGCTGTCGTCGCAAGCTCGACGGGTGACGTGTCCGATCTGCCCGTCATGTATACGACGCATGGAGATGTAGAGTGGCTCCTGCGCGTGGCGCGGACGGCGCGACGACTCAAGACGGACGTTGCGCGTGCCGTGGACGGCGACTACGTCCACCACCATAACTGTTACGTTGGACTACTGCGGCAGAGCCTCGCCCCGCTCTGCCACGCGCTGGAAGAGACCGCGCCTACTTCTCCCGCATCGCGGTGACCTTCTCGACGGTCCGCATCGTCCCCAGGCCGAGCATCCCGAGCAGCAGCGGCATCAAGTCGCCCATGTCGGTTCGTGGAATCGGCTCGCCGCGCGCGATGGCCTGGATGATCGCCGCCAGTTGCCAGACCGGGTAGGCGAGCGCCAGGGACAGCGCGCAGACGTACATGACGGCCGGCCGTGCGCGCCGCGTGAAGCTGTCCCCGCTCGCCGCCTCGACCTTTCCGATCTCCGCCTGGGCAAGCGCCACCTTGAGATCGGCGTCCAGTTCGCCGGCGCGTTCTGCTTGAGCGAGCTTCAGCAGTTCGAGTTGCGCCGCCTGCTTGGCCTTCTCCCGCTCCGCCGTGTCGGGGAGCGCCTTGTCCACGACGCGGTCCAGGAGCTTGCCGACGACGGGAATGAGGTCCCAGAGCGCCATTTCAGCGTGTCGCCCAGATCACGAACCCCGCGATCACGAGGACGATACCGCCGATCAGCCACCAGCCGCTTCGTGTGAGTGTCGCCTTGAGATTCATCTGTCGATCCTCCTCATCTACCCGCGTAACACCGCGCGCGTCACAACCGCCGCGATCACCGACACCACAAGCGCGACCAGCCCGGCCAGTCCCACGGCCCGGCCCTCCATCATCGTCAGCCGCCGGTCCAGCGCGCGCGCGTCCGTCTCCAGTACGCTCAGCCGGCGCTCGGTCGCCGCGGTCATGGTCTGGAGCTGTCCGAGTGCGACGTTGATCTGGGCGAGTTGGACCTGGATGCCCTCCAGGTTCGCCCCGTGGCTGCGCAGTTCCGCCAGGACCAGTTCCGCAAGTTCGGCCCATCCGCGCGCCTCGGGCATCATCCCGCGCCCGCGTAGACGCTCAGGGGGCGCACGAGGAGGAGCGCGCCCACCACCTGGCCATCGCGCCACAGCGGCCACGCCAGGGTATCGCAACGGCCATGTGTCTTCCGCCCCGTGTAGCTCACGTCTCGATGAGCGATCTTCTCGCCCCGGAACGTGGCCGGCAGCACACCGCCGAAGAGACCATCGACAAGGCAGGTGCGTTGGCCGACAGCCGTCCCGAGCATGTCGGCAGCCGACTCGCCAGTCAGCGCCGCCATCTGCGGATTCCAGAGCGTGTACCGCGTGGCGTCGTCGATCACCGCGATGCCGTCCGGCAGGTTGGCGATCACGAGATCGGCGAGGCCGCTGGGTCGCCACGAGGGCAGGGTGTGCACCAGCGACATCGCCAGTTCCTCCAGCCGGTCCAGGTTCGCGCTCACGGCGTCGGTCCGGCCTGTCGCGCAAGTGGGGACGGTTGCGTGACAGCGGAGAGAGGCGAGCGGAGCAGAGAGAGGATCGTGTCTTGCCGCGCCTCGATCCGATGCAACACGCTGATGACCTCGCGCTGCTGCCGGGTCCGCAGCGTTTGCATGCCAATGATCCCCAGGAGGAGCACGAGCATCAGGGCGAGCAGCCACCGGCCCTGCCGGCGCAGCTCGCGGATGACGCGCTCGAAGTACTCGGTCAGCGGATCGTCGGGCGTCATCCGCTGGCCGGCCCCGTTGGTCACGCCCGCCCCGTCTTCGGATCGGCAATCGAGTAGTGATTCCCGTCCCGTTTCTTGAAGTTCCCGCCCCAGCGCGCCAGTACGTGCTGCGCCACCCACCACGCGCCGAGCGCCGCGTGATCCTCTGTCTGTGTCAGGAACACGCCATCGCGGAAGAGGTTGAGATCGACGGCGCACTTGTCCACGTGGCGGCTCTTCAGAATGCCCCGACCCTTCGAGGCGTAGTACGCGGCCTGTTGCGGCGGCCGCCAGACTTCGCCGATCCGCACGGCGAACCCGAGCTCGTGCGCCTTGTCGAGCAGGCGCGGCAGAAGGCGAGCGAAGAGTTCTTGCTGGGCGCCAAGGGTCGTGTCGCTCACGTGCGCTTCTGCGGCCGGCGCACCTTCTCCGGCAGCTTCTTCCCCTTCGACGCCTCGTCAAACTCCTTGACGGTCGCGCGGCTGATCTCTCCGCGCTTCTCCATCGCGTGGAACTTGCGGCGCTGCGCCTCCGACTTGTACGGCATGGTCTCCCTCCCTACGGCTGCCGCGTCTCTCGGTACGGAACCAACCGCGGCGCGGCGAACGCCCCAATGCCCGGCACGTCTCGAATCAACTGCCGCTGCCGGCTCGGCGTCAAGGGCGGCTTGCCCGCAACGGACCGCGCCGCCGCTTCTCCCGCGATCCCCGCGTGTTCCGCGATGCGCCCGAAGGTCGGGCCCAAGAGGAAGCTCGGGATCGTGCCGTACTTGGTTGCATTGAACACATCCCCGATCAGCGCCGCCCCGCCGACGCTCGTTGCATCTTCGAGGTACCGCATCAGCCCACGGTACTTCTCGGGAATGGTCTGCCCGGCGAACCTCTGGTCGCCGCCTCGTGGCCGACCGCTCAGCAGAGACCGAATGTCCGCGACGACTTCGCCCGTCAGTGGATACAGTGTTCCGAGAAGGAGAACCGCCCGTGCGGCTCGTGCGCGTTGCCCCGGCGTCTGGAACCCCTGCACAATCATCTCGTGCAGGAACTGCGTCTGCTGATAGGTGAAGGTCTTATATTGCATGAACGTCTTGCCGAACTCACTCCGCGTGGCGCCTGCCGGCAGATCGGATGCGCGCCCCCGCTGCTGCGTCCGATCCACAAACCGCTTGGCTCCGCTCAGCCGCTGCTCATAGGTGAGTCCGCCCTGCGCCTGCACACTCCGCGGGTCGATGCCGTAGCGCGTCAGTTCCTGGATCGCCGTCTGATTGCTCGGGTTCTTCAGGATCTGCCGCGCCCGCCTCTGGACGTACACGTCGCCCACGTTCGCCGCATCGATTCGATTTCGCCGCTCCGCACGCTGGAAGCCGATGAACTTCACCCAGGCCCGCGACTTCGCTCCCGTGCTCGATAGCTTCTCCAGCGTTTCTTGCAGCACCGGGTCCAGCGTGACACCGGCCTCAAGCGCGAACCGCTGACCCTCCTGGGTGAAGGCGCGCGCCTGTCCCTGGACGAATGAACGTGTGTCGCCGGCCAGCAGGTTATTGATGATCTGGCTGCGGTTCGTGATCGAGGACAGCGGGTTCAGCAGAAACGTCGCCAGCCGGCGCGCATTCGTCAGCAGCCGCGCGTCGGCCGGGTCCTCCGGCGTCGCGCCCCGGATCGTCTTCCACAACCCGACCGCCTCGTCCTTCCGCTGCGCATGCGGGATGCGACCCAGGGCCGCATCGACGCGGCGGAGATCCTTACCCATCACTTCCCACTCGGCGATGGTCTTGTGGGCGCGGGTGATGTAGGTCTCCCACGCCTTGAGCGGGTCCGGCTCGTAGAAGGGGAAGTCCGCCGACCGCTCCCGCGTCAGCGCGCCGAACCCCTGCGCGCGCCCCGGCTGGGACACGCGAGCGATCTTGCCCTCCGCTTCCGCGCGCGTCAGTCCCTTCCGCTGCATGAGGTCCTGCACCTGCTGCTGGCGCGAGGGCTCTCGCCCCACGCGCTCGATGCGGGCCAGGTACTCATCCAGCCGCTTCGTCATCGCCGCGCGGGAGGCGAGGCCCCGCGCCTGCCACTGGTCCAGGATGCGCTCGCGGGTCTTCCCCGTCGCCAACTCACTCAACGGCGGGATCGAGTGGTGGAAGTATTCCTCCCGGAAGTTCTCGAAGCCGACGGACCGCGCCCACGTCTCGAACTGTTTGCGCTGCCGATCCATCGTGGCATAGGCGCGCGCTTGCTCGGAACTCAGGCTGGCGAGGCTGCGCTGCCCTTCGAGAACCTGCGCGACTTCGATGCGCTGCTGCTGGGGCAAGCGTCCGATCCCGGAATCGAGCCACTCCGCTTTTGTGCGGCCGGCGCGGGTGAGCGCCAAGTCGTCGGCGCGGTCGTACATGCGCATGACGGCGGGAGCGATCTGGCGCAGGCGTCCCCCAGCGCTGCGCGCGGCGTCGTACCAGTGCGTGGGAACGTTCGCGGGAGCGGACGGGACGCGCATCCGCACAGGAGCGCCCGGCCGCCGAGGGGCGCCGAAGTCCGCAACCGCGATGTCGCCCGTTTCCCCCGGACGCACCCCCCGTGGTTGTGGTATACTGGACGAGGAAGGGGGTTGATCCATGACGGACAATTGGGCGGACAAGGGATCGCTACTCTGCTTCAACCTGCCTCTGGTCGAGCTGCGAGCGACGTTCGCCAGACTGGGCCACGCTCTCGACGCGGAGACGGTGGACGCGCTCGCCACAATGGGTCGTCTTGAAGCCCGCGTCGCCGCCGAGGACGCCGCCGCCGCCGCCGCCGAATCTTCCTCCCGCGCGGCCTCGTAAAGCCTCGCCATCGCCCGCCGCAGCGTTACTTGTGGGGCAGCGCTCTCTGCCGGAACACGCTGACCGAGATCCAAGGCCTTGTCCGTCACGTAAAGATCGTGTCCCGCCAGCCTCTTCATCCGTAACATCGCCGGTTGAATCAGTTGCAGTTCCCGCACCACCTCATCCCCTTCGCGGGTGAGTCGAAGGTTGCTGTCCTTGTATCCGGGCGCGGGGTCGTCGAATCTGTTCGTCAGTCGACTCACACGGTATCCTCGGCGCTCCAGGCTTTGCACAACGGCCGCCAGTCTCTCAGGCACATCGATTTCAATGGTATCGCGCAGCATATCCGTGGGAATAACGCCATGGCGCTCGATGTTCGCCTCTACCGACTTCCACGATTTGAGCGTGAACTGTTCCATCTCCGTCGCATGCCGGGTGCTCGTCTCTTCCGCCACCGCGCTCAGATCGGTCCGGTAGGCGGGTCGCGTCTCACCGGCAAGGGCGTGCAACCGACGTGCTTCTCCGGTCAGTTGTTCGCGTTGTCCCGCCATCTCCCGCGCACGCGTCATCGCACGCGCCTGGTCCGTAATCGTCCCGACGCGCCCCACATCCTGCTCTTGGCGCGCGGCCAAGTAATCCTCCAGTGTCGGTTGACCCCCCGTCGGGGCCGCTTCTGGCGGACGGGGTGATGGCAGTGGACGTGACGGCGGTACCTCTACCCGTGGCGGCGGCAGGTCGTCCAGCCTCAGCAGAAGGGTAGGCGGCGGCACGCGAAGGGACGGGGACCGGGTGCGCATCCGCGGCGTCGCCCGCGCCACCGCGGCCCTCCGCACCATACGCAGGTCCGTGGCCGTCACCCGCCCCTCGGTCGCACGGATTGCCACACCCTCCAACTGCGCCACCGTGCGCTCCGCCCGCTGCGCGACGATCTCCCGGAACTCCCGCTGCGCCCCGGACTCTCCCGTCACCGGCTCGCTCAGGGCGCGCGCGCGGTCCCGCCATCGGCCGAGCGCCGTGTCCAGCGTCTCCAGAACGGGCGCGCGCAGCGGAGGCGATGCCAGCGCCCCGGCAGCGACACGGGACGCGGGGGCGCGACCGATGGCTCCTCGTGCGCCCCTTCCGATGCCGCGTAGCACCTGACCCGTTGCGGCGTTCACGAGCGCAGCCCCTGGACCATATGTCGTCGCCGCTTCAACGCTCGTCCATCCCCCTTGTGTCATGTGGCGAGCGAACTCCGTACGTTCGTCTGGCGTCCAGTTTTCTTGTCGGAGAGACCCGGAACGCTCCGCCGCGCGGCGAGCTGCTGCAACAGCTTCCTGGTACTCCGTCTGTGCGATGAGCGGAGACGCCACGGCATGCACGGCCCCCTTGGCAAGGCCCACGCCGAGACGAGCTGCGCCCCGCACGAGGTCCTGAGGCGAGGGGAGATGGCCGGGTGGTTCCACTGGTTCCTGCCCCGTCACGACACGCGTGCTGGACGGTGGCGCGGGCGTGAACCCCGGCGGCACGGTGTCCGGCAGAGCGATCCGGGGCAACGGGGGCGGCGGCGGCAGGTCGTCCAGCGGGAGAACACGCGACCGCGACACCCGCGGCGGCGGCAGGTCGTCCAGCGTCAACACGTGCGGCATCAGCGGACGCGAATCCCGTGCGCCGCGAGAACGGAGCGGGCTTGCGCGTCCGTCAACCCGTACTTCCTCGCATACGCGCGCAGCGTGGCCGGTGACGTTATCTGTTCCTGCTGACGCCGCGAGGGGGCGGCCGCTCCTGCGCGGGGCGTCATGCTGGCCTCATACGCGGACAAGGCCTCTTCCTCCGCTCCGCGGATCGAGTCGGCTTCCGCCGACCTCCAGGGGCGCGTCTCCGTCGTTGATCCAGCGGGCACGCCCAGGAAGCTCCGCGTGTACTTCGTCGTTTTCCCCGCCTTGATCGTGGCCTCCGTGCCACGGCGCAGCCGATCCTTTCGCAGATTGTAGGCGCGCCGAGCGGAGGGTGTCAGCGGATCAGCGGAGTACGCAGCCCGCTCGGCCGCGGCCGCTGCACGATCCGCCGCGCGGACGGATGCACCTTCCAGTGCGCGGTTGTGCCGCTCCGTTTCCTCCGCCCGTTGCTCAGCGATGTCGGCAGCGGGCGAGCGCGGCGCGGTGTACCGCGGCTCATACGTTTGCGGGTCCACGAGCGACGCACCGGGACTGAGTTCAATCGGTTCCGTCTCCTCGCGCTGCCACTTCCGCTCCTCCGCCGCTTGCTTGCGCTCCTCGTGCGCTTGCTTCTTCAGATCCGCCGCGTACTCCCGCGCCACCTGCGGCACGGTCTGCCGCAGCTCCCGGAGCAGTCCGTCGGTGTCCGTTGTCCCGTCGGGCTTGGTGTGCCGGCGCAGCGCCTGGTCGATGGCCTGCGCCTGCCGGCGCTTCTCCAGGGCGTCCTGTTCCTCGCGCTGCCCGGCGCGGTTCTGCCGAGCGAGGTCTGCCAGCGTCATCGCTCGCTGCCGCGCCGCAGCGAAGTCGGGCGGGCGGAACGGACGCACGCTGAGCGGGATCGACGGGTCAATCGGAGCCATCAGTTACCCCCAGCGCGAGTTGTTTTCATCCCACTCATCCCATCCCCCGTTGCGCCCACCACGATAGCCATACGGATCGTCCCGCGGGTCCCGCCGCCCCGCGTAGTAGTCGGCGAACCCCTGCCCGGCGTCAGTGAGGCCCTGGTTCCAGGCGTTGGCCGACCCGACCCGGCCCCCCGCCTGCGCGTTCCCGATGCCCCCGTAGGCCTCCTGCGCGCCGCCGCCGTAGTCGCTCGCCGCGCCCGCCATGCCGCCGAAGTACCGCGCCCCGAGATCGGCGATGCCCATGTGGCGGTTCCACTGCGCCTCATCTCCCCGCAGCTGGTTCTCGAACTGCTGGTTCGTGTCGCGGAAGTTCTCGTCAAACGCGCGGCCGCGGACGCCTTCCCGGTATCGCATCTCATCCATCCGCCGATTGGAGGCGTCGCGCACCTGCCCGGTGAACCGATCCTTGAGGTCGCGGCGCTCACTGGTGCGCCAGTCCCGACCCCGCTCCGACCGTCCCGCAGCCCCGGCGATCGCGCCCTGTCGCATGCCTTCCGATTCGAGGCCGTAGCCGCGGTCGGAAGCGAATCGTCCATGCGCCCCCGCGATCGCTTGCTGTCCCTGGCCGAACCGCCGCCCGCGCTCCGACTGATCGAAGCCGCGGTTCTCGCCGTACCGCCCGAAGGCGTCGGCCAGCGTTTGCCGGCCGCCCTGGAACATCCGCTCGTTCTCGCCCTGCTCGAAGCCGCGATCGTTCGACCATCTCCCATAGGCGCGGTCGGCTTCGTCCCCAGCGATGGAGCTGGTACGATCCTGGAGCTCCATCATGGCGGCAGGAGACAGCGCGTTGCCGCGCGCGGCCGCCGACCGTTCGACCGCCTTCTGCGCTTCGGCGATGCGGAACTGGTAGCCCTTGTCCGCCGTGATGTCGAAGGGCTGCGTCTCTGTCCGCGTGGGGTCGGACTGGTAGATCGACCGCTCAAAGTCGGCGTAGGGGTCTTCCTGTGACGGATCGTACCGGCCGGGGTCGCGGTCATAGTCCCGCGGCCCCCAGTCTCGCCGTCCCCCACCGAAGTAGCCGGGGTCTTTCTGGAACTCGCCGCGGTCGAACCGCTGGTAGTCCTCTCCGCCAAACAGGCCCGGCGACCAGCCGGGATCGTTTCGCACGTCGCCGCGGGTGAACGGATCGTAGGCTTCCAGTTGGTTCCAGCCTTCGCCGTACAGGCTGTCGTCCGGTCCACCGCCTCCCTGTTCCTCACCGGGACGCACGACGGGCATCGTGTAGCGATTCGGTGGTTGCCCCTGCGGCCCCATCTGGTTGTTCCGGGGAGCGCCCGCGCCCATGCGCTTCTCCATCGGGTCGAAGGAATCGTCGGGCATGCGCGGGCCGCCGCCAGTTGGCCCGCTGTAGCCCCCTCGTCCCATTGGACCCATGCCGGGGCTGTATCCCACCGTTGCCCCGCCGGGGCCGCCGAATTGCGGCCCCCCGCCCATCGGGCCGCCGTATCCACCGTAGCCCCGTCCGCTCTCCGACGGGTAGGACATGCCCTTGCCCCAGGGCTGGGGCCGTCCCTGGCCACGACTCATCGGTCCCTGACCGGGAATGTATCCCGTGCCCGGCGGAGAGCGCCGTCCCACTTGCCCCAGGCTCATCCTGCGGGGCGGATAGTACGCACCCATCTCAGCGCCTCCCTCTCAGTCTCCGCTGCACGAGATCCTGGCCAACAGACATCATCCGGCTGATCTGTTCGCGCCGCTGCTGCTCGGAATCGCGCGCGATGTCCGCCAGCGTCACCGACGGCGGCCCGCCAAACCCGCCCGGCGGCACGCGGATCCCCCCACCGGGCGGCGGCCCCCCCCTCATTGGCCCACCCCGCCCCAGCACCGACGGCGCCTGATACGATCGGTTCGCCATCTCGGCCATCGGCCGCATCGTTTCCCGGCCGAACGCCATCCACGGTTCGGCCTGCCCACCCAAGTAGCCGAAGAGTTGCCGGCGCAGCGCCAGCGCCTGCTGCATCTGGCGTTCCTGCGCTTTCGCCGCATCCTTCGACGCCTTCGACCCCTTCGCCGCGCCGAAGATCGACGCGCCCGCACTTGCGAGAGCGGGAATCGCCATCCACCATGCCATGCTACGTCACCTCCCGCCCACTGACCCGCAAACTCACCACCGACGCGACCTCCGCCACTGCCAGGATCGCCCCCCCCGTCACGAGGATGTGTCCCACCACCTCCGGGAACGGATACGTCTCGTTCGTCGCCAGCGCCTTCCGGTACACAATTGTCGTCGTCGCGGAGGCACCGCCCCCGGACTGCACCAGGTAGAGCGTCACCCACCGCGTCACGGTGTCCGAGTTGTACGCCGTCACCTTATCGAGCCACGCGCTCACGGCGGCGCACGTGTACACCGCGGCCACTGCGGCGGCCACCATGACGGGCGCAACCAGCACTTTCCCGGAGACCATCTATCCTCCAATCGCCGGCGACACGTGCGCCTCGCCGCCTGTCGTCGGGTCGATCACGATCTCGACGGCCGGCCCCATCGGCCACGCCGCCCCCGCCAGCGCCCCCGCCACAGCGCTCGCCGATTCCGCCGTCGGCGCGAGATCGCTCAGCGACGGCTCGATCGCGCTCATCAGCGCCGACTGCACCTGCCGGAACCAGTCTTCCCACTGTGGGTGCGTGCGCCCGCGCCCACCGAGCAGCATCAGCGGATGCGCAAACGGCGGCGGCGCCAGCGGGGTCATCAGACGTTCTTCTCCGCCTGTACAAAGATGTTGATCGTGGTTCCCGCGCCCGAGCACTGCGCGGTCCAGTTCGTGTTGGCCGTTGTTTGCTTCACCGGCCGCGGCGGCGCAAACGACATCGACGCCGCGCTCGCCATCGTGATCGAGAACCGAATCGCGCCTCCGGTCGTGTCCCGAAAGTCTACGCGCACCGCCGCCGCGCCCGCGTTCGTCATCAGCACCGCCGTCAGGTCATGGAACACACCCGCCGCCGCCGTGAGGATCGTCGTCTCCGCCGCCGACGCTGCGATCGCCGTGTACTGATCCGTCACGAGATCGCGGGGCTGCCCGATGCACACCAGCAGCCGGCCGAGATCGTCCGTGCTGAGATCGGTACGGTCGCCGTCCGCCACGGCCGTCGGGTTGGTCTGCCGCGCCTTCCCGCCGACCTTGACGGGGTTCCCGCTGTCCGCGCCGTCGTGCGCCACATCCCCGGCGACGGGCTGCGCCATCGTGGAGGGGACCGGATAGGGCTGGCCCGCCGGGGCCGGCGCGCTCGACTCGCTCATGACGCCAGAGGCTCCGCCGTCAGGTCAGCGGCGAGGATGGTGCATCGCGTATTCTGCGCGTAGGTCAGCCGGTAAATGCGATCGTAGGCGCGTCCCAGTCGCCGCCACGTCACCCGCTTCTGCTTCTCGGTGAGACTGCCCGCCGAACGACTCACCGCAGTGGAGAACGTGTGGCCGCCGTCGTCGGACCAGTCCAGGTCTATCGTGGGGGCCGCCACCGTGCCGCCGGTGTCCACCAGCGTCTCGTACTCGCGCCAGAGCGTGGCGCTCGTCCCCTCCTGTGGATGCGACGCGGCACGTTGCCGGGTGATCGTTTGCCCGTCGTCTTGGTGCACGGGCGCCGCATGGACGCTCTGGAACAGTCTGCCGATCGTTCCCCCTCCGCCCCAGTAATGCGTGGCGCCGACGAACTGGTGAAAATGTCCGAGGAACCTGTCTTGCGATCCGCCGTCCAGAGACCGCCACTCGCTCCAGCAATCCGTCGTCTCGTCGTAGACCCATGTCCGATCCACGCTCGCTGCGGAGAACAGCACGAACGTGTGTCCCGCCTCTTCGTACACCGAGGCGACCGTCAGATCCAGCAGCACAGTCGAGAGGTTGGCGAAGTACCGTTCGATCCGCGGCGTGCTGATCCGATCCGGCATCCCGTATCCGGCGGCGCGGTAGATGCCGGCGCTGCCGTCCCGACTGGTTCCAATCCAGTAGACGGCGCGCCCCGTGGCGACCGCGCCATACGCGGACAGACACCCGACCGGCACGGCCGACCCCTCGACGCGCTCGAAGGGGAACAATGCGTTGCCGCTGTTAAACCAGACTTCCGTGCTCCGCAATCCCAAGAGCCACGCTTGCCGGTTGAAGGACACAATCGTCATCAACCTATCGGGGGACGATTCCGCCTTCGCGGTGTCGGTCGCCACCCATCCCGCGCCGGGCAGGTTCATGTACAGCGCGGAAATCTGGAAATCGCCCGTGTTGTCGCTGGGCACGGTCAGGAAGTAGCCGTCGAGGAAGCAGCCCGTCCTGGCGATCCGAAACTCGGCGTCCCCCACCACCGAGAAGGACGAGGTGATGAAGTCGAAGGAATAACAGGTCGATCCCGTCAGCAGCAGCATCACCAGGCCGTTGTCGATCATCACCACCGGCCCGGTGCTGGTGCTCAGCGTTCCGCGATCCACCGGCGCGCCCGCCGCATCCTCGTAGAGGCGATTCCCCGACACGACCAGGAGCGTTTCGTCGCCCTTTGACGGCCAGTGCATCCCCCGAATCGGCCCCGTCGCCAACGTCCGGTTCACGCCGAGACCCGGCCGGCCGATCAGTTGATACCCGCCGGGCACGGACTCGTGGTAGAGGTTGATGCAGCGGTCCGCCTCGGCGACCAAGCCTTCCGACCGATACGCCGGCTGGAGCAGCGGGGTCACAGCGCGTCTCCCGTCCGCCAGTCCATCCCGCTGCCTCCGTGCGTCCAGAGCGGATCCGGCCGCATCGTCGGCGCGGAGAGACGCGACATCTGCAACATCCCCTTCGCCTCCCGCGCCATCTCCACCACGGTGGGCAGCGGCGTGATCCCGTACTCGGCGGCGATCTCCAGGGCCAGCTGATACGTGATCCAGCGGTCGTATCCTTGCGGCAGGGTGATGCTCTCCGTCTCCGTCGCCGGGACTTCGAGTTGCCGCAGCACCATCAGATGCGCTGTCCCCGCAGACAGCACGGGGACGAAATACAACGTGCCGCGCACTTGGGACGCGACCTCTTTTATCTGGGGCTCGTAGTACACCCCGCCGAGCGCATCGGGCAACGACAGACTCAGACTCTTCAGCGCGTACTCGGCGTACTCCTGGTCCGTGAGGATGCGCAGCGGGTAGTCGATGGTTCCGTTGCGCACCCACCCCCGTTCAATCCGGGCGGGTCGCGGCGTGTTCACCGTCGCCCCCGTCCCGATGGTGTAGCTCGCCGCTCCCGTCAATGTCACCGTCACCGTTTGCAGCGAGGGAGCCGTCGTCGGATCAACGCTGACCTGATCGAGTAACTGTTGCAACGCCGTGAAGGCGTCCGTAATTTCGAGCGCCGTCGCCGACGCGATCCCGAGCAGCCGATGGGCGCGGGCGATCAGCGTGGTGCACACCACCTCACTCATCGCTCGCCTCCCTCGTTCGCCTGGTGCGCCCCGCGGAGACGATCGCCGTCCTCTCCGCAGGGAAGAGAGTGTGTTAGGTGGTCTGCACGCGCACGGCCCACTCCGGCATCGGCACAGCCGTGCCGTAGAGCATTTCCATGCGCGTGATGAGCTTGTCCGTGTAGCCGTCCCAGATCTGCGCCACCCGAATCGAGATGCCCGTCTTGTCGTCCGTCGCCCGGCCCGCCTTGTGCACGCCCTCGAACAACGGCAACTCCACACAGGCGAACGCAAACGCCTGCGGGTGGAAGATGAGGTCCATGAGCGTGGACTTGGCGTTGTAGGTCGTCGCCCGCACACCCCAGAAGCTAATGGTGGCGTTGTCCACCGCTGCGCGGTCCACGTTCTGCAACGGATTGGCCGTGGCCGGCACATCGTTCAGCGTCGGCAACTGCATCGTCGGCGCGAAGGTCACGGTGGCCCGTCCGTTGGTGTCTGTCGTCACGTCCTGTGTCGCCACAAACGACCGCAGCCATGTCATCGACCGCCGGGACAGCGGGTTCACCGCTTGCACGCCACTCGCCAACCCGAAGGTCGTGATCGGCCCGATCTGGAACATATCCCCCGCGAGGAAAATCTTGTTGGCGGATGCTGTATACCCGTCCACCGTCAGCGTATTGATCCCCGCATACGTGGCCTGGCTCAACGCGCCATCCAGCAGGGCGCTCCCGTGTGTGAACGCCGATGCGGTCGTGTGGTTGTAGATGTTCTGGTAGTACGCCCACTCCATCCCCGCGCCCATCGTGATGAGACCCTTCTTGTACTGCTTGCTCAACACGTCGATGGGCACGTGAAACTGCTTCAAGTAGTCCACCAACTCGACTTGCACGAGCGGGTCCACGAGGGCGATCCGGCCGTCCGGGGGAGCCCCTTCCTGGTGCAGCATCGCGTTGCCGTAGAGGAACACGCGATACGGGTTCGGCGTGCCGGTGGAAATCAGCGCCGTGCCCGGCGTCGGGTTCACCGCTTGCCCGGTCAGCGCGCTTGCGCCGCCCGCGCCCACCGTGTTGCCGACGCCGCGGTACAGAACAGCGATCGAGCTGTCGGCCACGTTCGCCAACTGATCGGCCCCCGGCCCCCACATGCGGTCCTCGTACTCGTCCACGTTCAACAGCCAGTCCGCCGACGTAAACGCCAGAGGAATCACCGGCTGCTGATCCAGCGTAATGGGGATGGTGGGCGGGTCCACGTAGTCCTTGATGACACCGGTGATATCCGGCCCCGCCACATGGAGGTATCGGTTCGGCTTGCGCAGGTGGAAGGTCTTGCCGATCTTCCGTCCGCGCCGCCCGAACTCATCGTCCCAATCGCGGGTCACGCGGGACACGAGCGCCATGTTATTCTGCGACCGCTTCAGCGCCTTTCCCGCAATCTCCGTCAGGGTTTGATAGGTGTTCGCCATGCCCGTCTCTCCTTATCGTGCGGCGCGCGAGTCATCCACCCACTTCGAGAACCGCCGCCACTCGTCGCCCGTCAGCGCCGCGGACATGGTCCGCGGATCGAACGGCGCGCCGTCGGCGCTCGGTGTCACGGGGGCCAGAGGATTCGGCGCACGTGTCGTTTGCGGCGCCCGACTCGCGGTCCCGTTCGGGGACCCGGCCGAATGCGCCATCTTCCACTTCACGACACCGAGACGTTCCCGGAGATCGCCCCAATTCTGCGCAGCGTTCAGGTCCTCGGCGTCCTCGGGATGCATCGCGAGGTGATACATCAACTCGCCGGTTCGCCCCGACCGCTCCAGCGCATAGGCGACCGCTTCGGTCACTTGCACGGGCGCTTCGTGGTCAAACACCACAGCGTCGAAATCCCGGTGCGCGACGCGCGCCGTCGCAATCGACTGCTCGACGGCGGCCACCCGCGCCTGCTCCGCGCGCTGCGCGTGCTGCTCCCGAAAGACCTGCTCCCGCGCGGTGAACTCCTCGCGCACCTTCTGCTCGGCCTTCCAGTCCACCATCCGTTCGAGATAGTCTTCGAGCGGTTCGTCCTCTCCCTGCTCCGGCCGCGTCTCCGCCGTCGGCTCCGGAAACGTCCGGCGGTCCGGTTCCGGGGCCGGGGGGCGCTGCACGGCTCCGGTGCGCCACGCCTCCAGTTCCTCCGCCTGTTGCTGCAACACGGTGCGCTGATAGGCGATCTGCCGGTCCCGACGCGACATCTTCCGCGGTGTCCGCGTCTCCCCGTCGACCGGCTCCCGCTCCCTGTCGTCGTCGTCGTCCTCGACGAGCGGCGGCGCAGCGGCGGGCTCCGGCGGTCCGGCCGGCTCCGCCACCGGAGCGGCTGTCGGCTCCGATGCGGGATCTGTGGTCTCTCCCAGCGGCACAGACGCAACGCCCTCGGCCGGCACGTTCCCGCCGATGTCCGCACTCGCCGTGATGATCGCCATCCTAGTACCCCTCTCCGGCCGGCTGCATCGCGGGTTCCTCGCCCTCTGGCGGTGGCCCTGCGGGTCCCGGCGGCGGCGGGAACGGCTCATCCGCCCCCACCATGTCCAACCGCTGCCCCATCTCATCGATCTGCGCCTGCAACGAGGCCAACGCTGTCAGGTCCCCCGCTTGCAACCGCGCCTTTTCCAAATCGCCCTGAATCTTCCAGAGGGCGATCCGTTCCTCGCTGGCGATCTTCGCCTCTTGCGCCTCCACCTTCTGCTGCGCCTCGCCCAGCATCTCCTGTAACTGCCCGATCTGTTGCTCCATTTGCTGCATCTGCCCCTGATGCTGGGGAGAGATCGTCTCCTCACCCTCCTCCTGCACGAGCCCCGGCGTCCGCAGCGCGATGGCCTTCTTCATGCGTTCGGCCATCTCCTCACGGTACGGCACATCGCTCGCCCGGAAGAACAGGTCGCCCATGACCCACGACAAGTCCGGCTGCGCCCGCAGCGCCTCTTGCAGCACGGCCGCGCCTTCCTGCCTCTTCGTGGCGAAACTCGGTCCCGTCGACAGCACGATGTCGTATTGCCCCTGTGTCAGGTCAAAACGCTGCGGCTGCCCGTCCTTCATCACCGGCTGTCCGTCTCTCTCCGCCGGACCGTTCACCCGCACCGTATGCGGGGTGTCGTCCTCCCCAATGATCCGCAGAATCCGGTCCGTGTCGTACAGTATCGGCAGCGCCGACAAGGCGCTCCGGCCAATGGCCCGCTGCGCCTTCTTCAGGTTGTCGACGAAATGGAAGTTCGATGTTTGCGACTGCTGTTGCCGCCGCTGAATCGCCACGCCGGACGTTTCGTTGCTCCGCTGTCCCAACGCCGCGTCGTAGATGCTGGTCGTCGCCTTCAGATTCTCCGTCGCGTGATCCACCAGCACCATGGTCGCTTGAATCGCCGGCTCAAACGCCTGCCGCTGCGGCAAGGGCGCGGGCCCCCACGTCGGATGCCACTTCGCCGGCTGCGGGTCCGCTTCGAGGTACACGTAGCTCTCCGTGTTCGCCTGCGCCCACTTGGGATCGGTGAACTGTCCCGCATAGCCGGCGAACGGGGCCTTCGGCGCGAGCGCCACCTGCTCTTGCGCCGCGGAGAGCGCCGCGTTGTATTGCCGCTGTGGGTCCTTGGCGAACCGCACGAGACCGACGTAATCCCGTCGTCCGTCGATCTCCATCTCCAACCCGACCGCCCGCACAATCGGCACCGCCACATACCACGGCGACGTCGCCCACGTGGTGCGTTCCAGAATCTCGTGCGCCGTCATCTTGTAGTGCATCACCGTGCCCACCTTCGTGGGCCGCTCCGCCAGTATCTCGACACCCTCCGGCGGCTTCTCCGTATGCACGTAGTCCCGCCACGACCCGTCCGGCAAGCCGATCCGGTAGAGCGTCGCGTCCCGCCAGTGCCGGCAATAGTAGTCCGCCACGCGCACCCCGTCCTTGCTCACCCAGTCGGGCAGGCCGTGGCCCAGACCCTTCCAATCGTTCGTGGTGGACAAGCCGATCTCGGTGGCCGACTGCCGATACTGCGCCGCAAACGCTTCCCGCGACAGGTCGGCGCACACAAACCCCCATTCCGCGTCCGACCCGTCGGGCACCTGCGCGCCGGGGTCCAGGTACACCGCAAACGGGCTCAGAATCCGCTCGATCCGCAGCTCCTGGTCGAAACTGTCGGACCGCTCATGCCGCGCCACGAGCCGGAGGTACCCCTTGCCCATGACCACCTGCCCCCACGCGGCGGTGTCATAGGCGGTGTCCCCATCGCTCGCGTACTCGATGTGGCGGAAGAGTCCCTGCACCACAGCCGCCGTTTCGGGGTCGGACTTGTCATCGCTGGGCGAGGCGAGGAGAGCCGGGCGATTCTGCCGGATGTCGTTCACGACTTGCAAAACGTGCTGGAGCAGCTTGTTGATGACCAGACACGGCCGACCCTGTCGGTCCCGCCGCGCCATCAGGTTGCTGTCCCACTGGTCGCCGTGGACGAACCGCAGATCGTCGAGCGCCAGCGCGCGCCACGACTGCTCGTGATCGTTCGCCCGCGTCCACCGCGCGCGCGCCTCCTCCAGAATCACGTCGTCGGACGCGGTGACGCCGCTCCCCGGAGCGACGAGAGGTGCGGAGACAGGCATCCTAGACCCCGACCACCTTATAGAACACGGTCGTAAAGGCCACCGTCGTGAGCGTCCCAGAGTAGTGTGGCATCACCATCACCAGACTGCTGGTGTAACGAATCGGGTCGTCCCGGAAGTGCCGATAGGCCGTCAGCACGTAGGTCGTCGCCGCCGTGTAGCATGTCACACCCGTCGAGGTGTTTTGCGTGCGGTTATCCGCCCAGTAAAACGCCCCGCCGAACATATCCTCGACGCTCGTGGATTCCCACGACACCAGCGTCTCGCCGTCCACACGACAACGCATGTTGCCTTCGAGATACCCGAAATCGGTCACGCCCGCACCGCCGGCCATCCCCGCGAAGATCGACGCCACCCATCCACTCTCGGCCGTCCGCGTGAACACCGTGGTCCCCGTCGTCAAGTCATAGCCCAAGCCGCTGGTCGCCAGTCCCGCCGTATGCGCGGGATCGACAGTGCAGTGCGTTGCGTCGGTCACGCTGATAATTTCAATTTCCGCCGATGTCCCGTCCACGTTATCGAAGAACTTGCCCGTATACCCCGTGAAGTTCGTTCCCACGCCCGTGACGATGGAGTTATCCGCCCCGCTGAATCCGATGGTGCCCGCCGGAGAACTTATCGCTACACAGGTCCCCGCGGTCCGCGTCGCCATCCAGCGCAGATTCCGGTTCCAGCACGACGGTAAGACGTCTTGATAGTCCACGTTCGTCCACACCAACGCCGTCACCGTGCCGGTCGTGCTCAGGTAGATGTGGATGCTGTTCGTAAAAGGCACCGGCCACGTCAGATCGAACGCCACATCCTGATTGGTCAGGGAGTTTCCCGGCGTCGTGATCTCAAAGAAATCGGTGCTCGGGACGATGTTGGCGATGAGTGACGTCGCCGCTTTTTCATACCCAACCAACGACATCAGCGGCACCGATATCGACGGACTCGACTCCCCATCGTACTTCACATTGAAGAGGATGTTCGGCGACGACGTGAGCATGCCGGATTGTGTCCGCAGAATGAACCGCATCCGCCGCACCACGCCCTGCCCGGTCACATTCAACAGCGTATGCGTGCCAGTGGGACTCAGAAGGTTCGAGTACACGCCCGCATGACGTGTCCGTCCCGCATGCGGGAAGGCGAAAGGAGATCGCAGAGTCTCCCGCGGCATCGCTAGGTCGCCCCCGCCGAGATGTCGGCGTTCGGACCCACCATGATCGGTGTGTCGTGCTGCCAGACGACCATTTCGACATCATACTTCCGCGTCCCCACGGAGGCATCGCACACGAGAACAAGTTGCAGCTCCACGCACGGCACGCTGCGTGCCTCCCCCCGCAGCTGCGCGACGGCGTCCTCGTCCTGAATCTGCACCAGCCCCCGGCGTCCGCCGCGCGTCTCCGCCGCCGCCGTCACATCCGACAGGTCCGCGATCATCCCCGTCTGCGCGTTCGGCGTGCCGCTCGTCAACGTGACACGCTGCGCGTCGTTCACGTCCCGGCGATTGCGAACCTTCACCGTGGCGGAGACGAACCCGAATGCCGTCTCCGTCTGTACCTCTTTCACCAGAATGTCCGCGTGATGGAAGCTCCACGGATCGATGACGATGGGGGCGCAGGTCAACGTGGCGCTCGCCGTCTTCGCCTTCGCGCGCGCCACGATCCACAGCCGAGCGGAGAGGCTCACGCCTCCCCCTCGACGATGACGGACGGACTCCCCGGCGAAGGCGGCGGCAGCGGCAGCGCCGCGCCACACCCCGCACACGGCGCCGTCGCCGGCGCGTCCTCCGGGTCGGCGATCATCACGAACGTCGTCGCCCCGCACTCGGCATGCTCAATCTCCTGCGGATGCCACATCCTGTCCTCCCTCTGCTTAGCCGACCACACCGACCGCTTGCAGGTCATCAATCAGCGCATTCGCCAGCTGCTTCGCGTCCAGCAGGTCCGCGACCGCCTTCGTCATCTGATCGACCAGCGAGGCCACCGCGTCGGCCACATCCATGTTCTGGATCTGCACCAGCAGCACGCCCTGCCCCTCGAGAAACGCCGTCACCGACGCCGCCTCCACCGACAGCGTATCCGTCGCCGACCCCGTGTTCGCCGCCGTCACCGCCGACCCCGCCACCTGCACCCCCAACGGCGTACAGTTCGCCGAGGTCAACGCGACCGCCCCCCCCGTCACGTCCACCGTCCCAATCTCCAGGTTCAGCGTCGCCAGCTTCGCGGCCGTCGTCGCCGGCTTCGTCACCTGGAAGTCCACGTCCAGAATCTTGAACTTGTGCCCCGGCACGTAGTTCGTCAGCACGTCCCCCGCGCCCGTAATCGCCGCCAGGTCGATGGGAATCGACAGCACGTACTTGCCCACACCCGCCGCGAACGTCACCCCCGCCGCGCCGGTTGTGCTGTCGGTCATCGCCGCGGTGGTCGGTGACGCATGCGTCTTGTCCGCCGTCGCATACGTCTGCGTGTACGCTGTCGGTCGCACGATGGGCGTGACACCCCACAACCCGATCTTCTGTGTCGCGGCGGTCGCGATCTTCGTGCCCGTCGTCGAGCCCACAATCAGGTCCGCCCCGTCCGGCCACGCCACTTCCGGCGCTTGATCGAAGTCGCCCAACGGCGGCTCGTTCTCCGTCACCTTCCACGTCACGGCTCCGCCAATCGACGTGACCTTGATCGCCATCCGCCGATTCGCAATGAAATACCCCGTCGTGCTCGCCGCCACTGTCCCCTGCGGACATGCCGTCCACGTCGCCGTCCCGTCCACAATCTCCGACTCACTCGACACGGAATACTCCGCCGTCGCCGTGATCCCCGCCCCACACGTCACCGCCAGCTTGTTCCGACTCGACAGAATGATCGGCCCCGTCGTCTGCCCCGACGCCAGAGTCGTCACCACCCCCTTGTCAGGAACGTCCAGTTCTCCATAGTCCGGCATGATCCCGCATCCTCCCTGCTAGTACGCTCGCGCTCCGTGGTCGCTGTGCAAGACTTGCCGGCGACCGTGTAAGACTTCCGCTCGTTCACACTTCTCCGCCCACCGGGCGTCCGTGAGCCGCTTCCGCCGCATCCCCTCCACCGATAACCCCAGCACCCCACAGCTCTCCTCGTAGTCGTACGCTTCGCTCAACCGCCCCAACAGCGCCCGGTCCGTCGCTCCCGCCGCCACCGACACGCGCTGCTCCGCCGATGGACGGAACCCACACGCGAAAAGGTCATCCATCAACCGCTGCGCCTCGTCGTCATCGAGGGCCGCCAACGACTCGGCCGGCGGCTCCCGCGACACCCACACCACCGCCGCGAACGGCTCCGCCACCCTGTGCAACCGCACACACCGCTCGATCGGCTCGTAATGCGCCCGCACCGTCATTGCATCCATCCCAGCCCCGGCGTCCACACCTGCATCGGCCGTATCACCGGCGTCACCGCCACCGGTTCGACCGGCTTCGCCACGCATCCCAGATGCGCCCCGTGCTGCACCGCCAGCGCTAACGCACACACCCCATCGTCATGCATCCCGCTCGGCGCGCTGTACTGCACCCCCTCCCGCGTGTACTCGTACTCATACGCTTCCAACTCCGCCACCAGCGGACCATCGGGATACGTCACCTCCCCCGACTGGAGGGCGTTCCGCAATCCCGTCATCAATCGCTGCTTGCTCTTCGGGTGAAAGTGATAGCCTTCGACCTTCAGCCCCTTCCGCTGCAACCGCTCCACCATCGGATCGCCCACTCCCGTCGAGTCGATCAACGTCGGCACGTCGCCCACCAGCTTGCGGATCGTGCCCTCGGACTCTTCCCACGGCGCTTGCCATCGCTCCGATACCGCTACGCGCCCCGTCGCGTCCAGACCAATCACCCATGTCCAATCGACCGACTTCGCCACGTCCACCCCAAACACCACCGCCCGCTGCGAGGACAGCATGCCGATGCACGCGTGGATCGCCGAGAAGCCGAACGGGTTGCCCGTCCCCTCGCCCGCCTCCGCGTAGAACAGTTCGCGGAACAGTCCCGGCGTGCTCGACATATCTCGCTCCGCCTGCTCCACGACCACGCGGTCGATGATGCCGCCTTCGATTGCATCCTTCGCCGTCAGCTTGTGATACCCCCACCCCGGCTCCCCCGCCTCCGCCTTGCGCGCCAAGTGATAGGCGAAGTTCCGCCGACCCTTGACGTTTCCGATCAGCTTCGCCCGACCCTGCGTCGCCAGGAGCGTGGTCATGACCGCCGTCCACGACGGCTCTTTCCACCGCGTGATCTCGTCACAGACCGCCCAACGCACGTCCTCCCCGTAGAGCGAGTCCGGCTCGTCCGCGCTCTTGAACCAGAGCGTCGCCCCGTTCACCTCGATATACTTCCGCGTGAGGTTCGGCGTATGCGGATACGGGTCGGAGACCCGCCGCAGTTCCCCGCGCGTGTCGATGAATCCCTGCAGCCGTTCGCGCGTCCGCCGGAATCCGATGTCCGCCTGGTCCGTCACCGGCGCCACCCACCAGCCGTGCCCTTGGCCAGCCGCAATCGCCTCCTCGAGTTCCCATTCAATATGCGACATCGTCTTGCCGGACTTCGGCGTTGCTTCGGTGATCGTGAAGCGGGCCGGGTCGTCGATGATGGCGGCTTGCTTTGCGTAGAGCAGGAGGCGGGACCACGGGCGTTTCGGGGCAAGGACGCGGTCGAGTTCCGCGTCGATCATCGACTGCACCATGCGTTCAGCCTGTCGCGGGAGCGCCATTGCCCACCTCCGCGAAATTGTCATCGGCAGAGTAGTATGCATCCGCGCTCGGCAGCAGCGGCATCGGCGGCACGCCGTTCCGCGCGTCCAGCGCTTGGCGCACCATCGCCCGCACGTCGTCGAGCGAAACGGTGATCTTGATTTTGTCCTGGAACATGCCCAGGTGCCGGCCGAGGAGTTCGAGCGCCTTGTTGGCGACCGCGCCTTCGTAGCGGTACTCGCCGGTCGGCTTCCCCTGCACGTCCGTCACCGGCTCGGCTTGCATCGCACGGCCGACCTGCTCGACCAGCTTGGACACGACCCAGTCGGCGGACAGGCCGATCCGGCGCGCCCGGCGCGCCATGCCCGCCTTGATCTCCGCCACGATCCGCGGATCGCTCAGAAGCTTGCACGCGGACGCATGCGCCGAGTTGTCCTGCACAACGCGCCCGCACGCGGCGGCTGCGCGCTGGTAGGCGAGGCGAGAATTCAGATCGCGGAGATATTCGACGACGAACAGGCGCCGCAGCGGCCCGAGATCGTCGTAGCGCAGACGACGCGACATCAGACCGCCGACCCGGCCGAGCCGGCGGGCACTGCAGGATGCGTCATCCTTCGCCTTCTCCATGCCGTCCATGCACAGCGGAGACGGCAGGTAGGCTGCCGTCCGGCTCCTACTGTGCGCCCTCTTCCCAGGCGCCTGTCAAGCTTCTTGTCGCTCGTTCGCTGACACCGGGACATTCGCGCCCGAAAAAATCGCCCCAATGTCTCAAGTCGTCGGCGGGTAGCCCGGAGTAGTACTTCACTGGCGAAGAAGTACTACCAGACTTCCAACCCCTCCATTGTAGTCAAACGAGTTACAGCGGAATCATCCTTATAACGTTAAGCAGCAGCACGGCGAATGGAACGACGGCTTCCTCGCTCCAAAGTTGCAGCGTCTTATACGATTGTTGAGAATACCTCTTGACACGTTGCATAGTCATCCTGTATAGTTCTGAGTGTCGGTTACGGGTGGGCCGTGACCGGCGGGACAGCATGAGGGGAGGTGCCGCATGAGCAGCAGCGCAACGACACACCGCGGCTATCAGATCCGGCCGTATACCTATGGCGGCGACTGGTGGATCGAGAAGGGCGGCATCACCATTCAGCACCGCGTGGAGAGCGTCGTCCACGCGCGGCGCATCATCGACGCGCTGCTCGCCTATCCCACCCAGCCCGAGCACCTGCGGACGATCTCGGAGGTCAGACGATGACACGAGAAGAGGAATGGGGGGCGCACGCGGCGCGCGCGCGCATCGCACACGGGCACTCCGCCTGCAAGGAGTGGGGTGTCTGCCACCTGCCGCCCGACCCGGAGGCGGGGGCGGGGGCGGCTCCGCTCTTCGCCCGCGGGTATCGAGCAATCATGGACCCGGAGCGGAAAGCCTGCCCGGCGCTGCTGCCGCGCGAGGCCGCGGACCTGGTCACGGTGTTCGATCTGGCACAGACCGATGAGATAGGAGGGGCAGCATGAAGACTCTCGATACCATCTGCACGCCGGCGCGCTGCCTGGCGGCCGCGGAGGTGCATGATCGCACCAGCATCTATCGACAGGGTCGTGGCTGGATCGTGTCGACGTGGTCCGAGCAGTACCGCGCCTCGGAGCTGTCGCACGAGATGCCGTGGCCGATGGCGCGGGCTGCCCTGAGCCTGGCGCGCCGGCACGCACGATTATGGCGTGCACTCGCGCGCGCAGGATCGCCCGATGCCGCGATGGCACGCGAGGAGGCCACGCACCGCGCCCTGACAGCCTACGAGCGGGCAGCGTGGATGGCCGAGGTGGAGATGGGACGGGAGGGTGACGATGAGAGAGAACCGGACCGCCACCGTGCACCGGGGCTATCAAATACGGCCTACACCCGCGCAGAATGGGACACCGCGTCATCAGCGGATTACGAGCGCACGCCGGACGGCTGGTTGTTCCAGGGCCAGCCCTTCACCGGGTCCGTCCGGCGGCTCCGATGACCGCGGCCGATCTCCGCGCGCAGCGCACCGCCCTCGACTGGTCGCAGGAGCGGCTCGCACGGGCGCTCGGCGTCACCGGGG
>ERZ1292623.668-Hain-H51-01um-R1-668-length-35457-cov-22_pt2 | contig 30575 bp, 47 predicted proteins | sample MGYA00564398_ERZ1292623 | MGnify/ENA primary metagenome ERZ1292623 (study PRJEB36523, sample SAMEA6512633) | groundwater metagenome | collected 2019-01-07 | study: AquaDiva: Metagenomics assemblies of 32 groundwater samples
AATTTTGGCTAGTAAAAATGTGTCTTTGTTTTTGCAAGAATCAAATAAATCAAATGTTCCACGAGTTGTTTATCATGTTTTGGGAAACAAGAATGGAAAGTTCATTGGTATTTTCAAGATGGAATATAAAATTGAAGGGGATATTGATGCAGAGACCGGCGAGGTAGTTACAAAGAATGTTCCATGGTGGGCTTTCTTAATTTTTGGAGATGACAATACAGGATCTTCTGGAGGGAATCAAACGAATAATGAAACAACAAATGAGACAGGAAATGTTAACTTAACTGTTCCAGGAAATGAAAGCAATTCTAATAACACTGTTGAGACAAATGTCACTTTGAATAATACTGTTGGAGGAAATGAAACCTCTAATGAGACGATTGACGTTAATGTTACGACTAACTCTTCTTTGAATGTTAGTGCTTAATTTAATTCCTTAATCATATAATATCCTTCTAGTTTGTAACCGAGTTTTTGATAATATTCGCGGACGCCTACACCGGAGATTACTGCAAGTTTTTTATAACCGTTTTCGTGCGCTAACTCTTCCGCTTTTTGCATTAACTGCTTTCCAATTCCTTTGTGCTGTGCGTCTTTGACATTTTCTCCTTCTTCACCTATTTTTGTTGCTTGGCCGTAGACGTGCAACTCGCGAACAAGCGCTGCATTTTTTAATTCTGGGATAAAAGTTTCTTTAGGAAATCGCAAACGCAATAATCCAAATAAAATATCATTTTTGTTTACTACCTCCATAAAAAATTCTTTTCCCTCAGACGCAGAATATTCATGAATTTTTAATTTTAGATCATGACTAATCTTTTTATTTAGTGAGATAGCAAAGCCAATTTCACGCATGCGTATTTCATGAATTTGTTTTCCTGAATTTCTTAATGTATCCTCAACTTCTTTTCTTAAATCAAGTTTTATAGGTTCTCCTATCATTCTTTCTTTTGGAATCTCACGCATCATTCTCATTACTCTACAATATTCCGGAATGAGAGTCATCATTTCTGAGATTAATTCTTTTGCTTGTTCTGTTGTGTATGGCACGTATCCAATCTTTTTGTAGGTCTTTTCTAATGGAGAGTCCTGAATAATCTGGCAAGGATAAATCTTTAGTTGGTCTGGTCTGAAATCAGAATTTGAGAATAATGTTTTGAATTTTTCTAAGTCCTTTTCTGGATTTGAGTATGGAAGGCCGGGCATGAAATGATATCCAATTTTAAAACTGGCGTCTTTTAATTTTCTTGTAGCATCTATGACATCTTGGACTTTGTGGCCGCGGTTTATTTTTTTGTAAATTTCGTCGTCAGGAATCTGAACTCCGATTTCTACTCTTGTTGTTCCAAAGTCAAGCATTTGCAAAATTTCTTTTTCAGAACAGTTGTCAGGGCGATTTTCTATACACATTGCAACACATCTATGTTCTGCTGATTCATTAATTTTTTTTGCCTCTTCCAAATTTTTTGCCTCTTTTCCATTTAATGCATCGTAAATTCTTTTTATGAATTCGTATTTGTATTCGTCTTCATACTGAAGGAAAGTTCCTCCTAGAATTATTATTTCAATTTTGTCTGTTGGGTGACCCATTTTTGATAAGATGCGCAAACGATTTAGGGTCTGTTCATACGGATCGAAGTGTAATGCGAGCGCTCTCATTATTGCCGGGCTTTTGTCTGTATAACTTTGCGGAGTATAGTCCCCTCCAGGGCAGAATATGCAAGTTCCGTGGTCGCATTTTCTTGGTTTGAGAACTACTGTTAAAGGCGTGACTCCTGAAATTGTTCGGACGGGTTTTTTCGGTATCTGTTCCATTTTTTGATTAATAAGAAAGGGTTTTTAAAAGTTAATTGAAACTTCTTTTTATGGAAAGTGAAGATCAAAGGAAAGTTTGGGATGATATCGCACCAGAATGGGATGAATTTAAACATAATACTGATAAAAGGGTTTTGAATTTCTTGGAAACAAAAGGCGGAAATGTATTGGACTTGGGTTGTGCTTCCGGAAGGTTTTTTGTTAAGAGCAGTGCGAAATTTTACGGAGTGGATTTTTCTCAAGAGATGTTAAATATTGCTAAGAAGAATGCTATTCGCTTGGGAGTTAATTTTGAAGGGTTTAAAGTTGATTTGTCTAGCGAGAATTTGCCCTTTAAGGATGATTTTTTTGATAGAATAATATGTGTTGCGGTTTTACATTGCATTACTTCTGAAAAAGGGAGAACAAATTTATTAAAAGAAATTAAGAGGGTCTTGAAGAAAGATGGGAAGGCCTTAATTAAAGTTTGGAATAGATCAAGTAAACGTTTTGGAGGAAAAGAAGAAAAGTTTATTTCTTGGAGAGATAAAGGAAAAAGATATTATTATTTTTATTCTCCTGAAGAGTTAAAAAAAGAGCTTGAGAAATTTGGTTTTAAGATTTTGGAATTTGAACATAAAAATTCTGAAGGTTTTGAGACGCAAGAGATTTTTGTTGTTGTTGGAAAATGAAGTTAATAATTAAATTTATTGTGAGTTAAAAATCTTGAAAATGGATGTTCTCCTCTTATATCGCTTGTAGAGTTTTTTGCTTTTTCGTATTCTTCTCCTGAATCGAGCAACATTCTTTCTTCTTCATCAGAATTATCTAAAATGCCTAACTCATCATATTCGCTATTTGGGTCAATATCTGAATGGATATTATGACTTAAAATTTGTGGATGTTTTGCATTAACTCTTCTTTCAAATTCCTTTCTTGAATAATATCCGTTTGTGATTGCAATCATCTCTAAAGTTGGATAATATAATTCTAATTTTGTGTATGCTTTTTTGCATTCTATTATCCTAAGGTCATGGTATCTCACAAGAGGGATGTTTTTTAGGGGACTGTTGTCATCAATATTTTCAATATGAATTCTTCTAACATCCCCTTTTCTGAATTTGCTTCTTAAATTTAACAATCCTCTTAGTTCAAATGACTTGTAGGCACCATCTAATTCACTTTGATGATACCCTTTTGTCATATCCCTAATTCGAGTGAAAGCGCTTGCTTTTGTTAAAAAAATATAATTCCATCTCTCGTTTTCCGGTAGTGGGTCGCTTGTGACAAGTACTTTTGGTTTTACCATTTTATCCTTTTTTAAATACAATTTATAAACCTTATTATTTCACTTTTTTAAAGAAATCAAAGACGTTTTTTCGCTCTAATTCTTCGAGCTTCATTTTGTTAAGGTTTATTTGAACCTTGAGCAACGCTAAATTATTCAGGAAAATTGTTCCAATTAGATAGTCATTTCCTTTTAACGATTGGAATGAAAGAATGAATTTTTTTATTATGTTATTGAAACTTTTTATTTTCATTTCGTTTTCAATCATTTCCTCAATTTCTTCAAAGTCGAATCCGTGCTCGGAACTAACTTGTCCAGGAATTCTTTGGTCTTTAATTTCTTGCAAGGTTTTTTCCACGTTGCCGTCTATCTTGAAGCTGAAAATTTGTTTTGAGGACGGAACGTAATAATCAAGCTGCGTTTTGTTTTCGGGATTTTTCAAGTTTTCTCGGTCTATGAGGAAAAATCCGCCGCACATATAAGATTCGGGAAATTCTTTTTTGAATTTTTTAAAGATGTCAGAGTCATGCAGTTTCTCAACTAGGAATTGGAAATTCATGGAATTTTTAGATTAGTAAGGTTTAAAAGCATAGTGGGAAGAGATTTTATATGGATGAAGATAAAGTTGAAAGAGTTAGAAAGTATTATTCTTGGTTAGATGAATCTATGGCTTATGATCCACAATATGTTGCAGAAAGATTAAATGTTTCTGATAGGACTATTACAAGAATGATAAAAAGAGGAGAATTAACTGCTACACGGGTTGGAGAAAGGCAGTTGAGAATTCCTGGAAAAGGTTTGTTAGATTATTTAGTTGAGAATACAACCTTTAAATAATAATTATCTTCTTTCTTTTATTTCTAATTTAAGTTCTTTTATGAATTCGTCGACGGATTTCTTTATTATTTTTGAGTTGCCACGGACTCTTAATGCAACAGAATTTTCTTTTTCTTCATTATCCCCAAGAACGATTATGTAAGGAATTCTTTGTATTTCAGCTTCCTTTACTTTTGAAGGAATTGTAGTCTGCTTGAAATCAGAGTCAATTCTTAATTCAGGAATTTCTGATTTTAGCTTTTCTATAATTTTGTTTGAATATCTTGTGTTTCTATCTGTAAAATTTAAGACACGAACTTGTTTTGGAGCTAACCACGTCGGTAAACGCCCATTTGTATGTTCTAGTAATATTCCTATAAATCTTTCTAAAGAGCCGTAAATTACTCTATGAATCATGGATGGCTGTTTTTTTGAGTTGTCCTTGTCTGTATATTCCAAATCAAATCTTTCAGGCATTGAAAAGTCTAGCTGTATTGTTGAGACCTGCCATGTTCTGCCTTGAGAGTCCTTTACATGGAAATCAATTTTTGGTCCGTAAAAAGCCCCGTCTCCTTTGTTTATTTTATATTTCATTTTATTTTTCTTTAAAACGTCTTCTAGAATTCTTTCTGCTTTGTCCCACATTTTATCACTGCCAATTCTTTTTTCAGGACGTGTTGATAATTCTACATGGTCAAATTCCAAGTTAAATTTATTGTAAAAAATATCTATTAGTTTTATTATTGCCAGAATTTCATTTTCTAATTGTTCTTCGGCGCAGAATATATGTGCATCGTCTTGTGTAAATTGCACTACCCTGAAAAGTCCTGATAAGACTCCTGATAGTTCTTGCCTATGGACGATTCCAACTTCTCCAACTCTTAGCGGGAGATCTTTGTAGGATTTTGGTGTTGCCTTGTAAACCAGCATTCCTCCTGGACAATTCATTGGTTTAACTAAGAAAGGTCTTTTTTCATATTCTGTTGTGAAATTGTTTTCTTTGTATTTATCCCAGTGTCCAGAGATTTTCCAAAGTTTAGAGTCCATAATTTGGGGCGTTTTTATTTCTTGATAGCCGGCTTTTCGATGCTCTTCTCTCCAGTAATTTATTAATTCGTTGTAAATTATTAATCCGTTGTTATGCCAGAAAACCATTCCAGGTGCAACTTCATTGAATGAGAATAAGTCCATTTGCTGACCTAAAATTCTATGGTCATTTTCTTTAAGTTTAGAATTATCAAGTTTTGATTTTGAAATTTGTGATAGCAAGTTTCTGTAGTCGACTTTTTCTTCAACCTCAACTTTATTTTTATCTTTATCGTCGATTCTTATTTCTCTTGAAAGTTCTGAAAGAGGGTGGCCTTTAACTTTCATCTCGAATTCTTTGTAATATCCAAAAGGTGCGCGCCAGACCTTGTATTTTTTTGAAAGGGCCTTTTCTGTTTCAATTAGGGCCTGCAGTGCGTATTCCGGAGAGGCCAAATTAGAGGATAAATGCGCGTAAGGGTAGAGAACGATATTTTTCACATTGACTTGTTCAGCGATTTTTATAATTTCTTCAACAAGGGCCTCAACAACTTTTTTTATATTTCCTTCGTCTTGTTTCTCGATTGCAGTCATTATGGTGAGAGCTTCAGGCACGTGTTTCTCTTTTTTCTCCTCTTCAGAAAGCGGGTCGACGGATTTCAGCGCTTTTTTCAGCGGCTTGAATTTTATATAGTCGGTGTGCAATGATAGTATCTTCATATTCTTGATAGATTAAGGGAGTTTTTAAAATTAATCAACGTGCATTGTTGCATCTACGGGACTTAAATTAAATAAAAAATTATTTATTCTTTTTAGGCTCTTTATCCCATCTTGCAGATTTACATTTAGGACAGATTAATGGTTTTTCTTTTGAAGAGCGAGGTAACCATTCATACCCACAATTATTACATCTATAACCTTTAACTTTAATTTCTATTTCTGGCATAGTTATCAGTAATAATTTGAACTTTATAAATATTACTATTCATAGTATTACTTTGCTAGTACTTACTTTACAACAGAAAGATTTAAATAGAAGTATTACTTTATATAGTTATACTAAATAAAGTAATTAAGAGGATTCCAAAGAACCCTCAGATTCCAATCGTCGCTAAACAAATGAAATCCAAAGAAAGAATAGAACAAAAGTATAAAAAAGTATCTTGTCCTTTTTGTAGTTCTAACAAAGTGATTAAAAGGGGCATTAGAGAAACTGAAAATCGAGGAGAAGTTCAAAGATACGGTTGTAAGGATTGCAGTAAAAGATTTTCTATTGATGATGGTTTTTGGAAGATGAAAAATCATGAAAAGAAAATAACTCTCTGTATGGATTTGTATTACAAAGGGGTTTCATTTAGGAAATTACAAGAACACTTACAAGCATTTTATCCTAAAAATGCTCACTATTCTACAATTTATCGTTGGATTGCAAAATACGCAATAATGATTAGTGGATTAACTGACAATTTACAAATAAAGTCAAGTAAAGAAATTATGAGTGATGAAATGGAATATTACCGAAGAATAAGCAAAAATCAAAGAGGAAGAGAACAGAATTGGTTTGTTGATACTTTCGATGTTCAAACAAGATTTATGATCTCGGGAGAATATATGAAAAGCAGAACAAATGAAAATTTAATTAAAGTCCTGAAAAGGACAAAATTCAAAACAGGTGAGCAAGTTGAGATTGTAACTACAGATGGATTATTGGGTTATCCTGCTGTTTTGAGAAAAACATTTAGTTTGCAATCTCCATATCATGCTTCAAGCAGAACAAAAAGCAAAATAATCCATAATGTTGTCATAGCCTCAGAAAGGGGATTTAATCATCCAATTGAAAGAGTACATAACACAATTAGAGAAAGAACAAAAGTTATGCGTGGTTTTCATGGTTGCTTAGAGTCTGCTCATGCAATTATGAAAGGTTTAGAGATTAATTATAATTTTGTAAGAAAACATCTTGCTCTAGAGAGTAAAACTCCTGCTGATGTTGCTATACCTAACTTAAAGTTGGGAGTTAATAAATGGTTAGATTTGATTAGATTGAGTAAGCAATAATTTATTATTTATACATAATCCATCTATTTAGATACATAAATGGAATGTCAATAATTGCTACTAAATATTTTGTTAAGAATTGTCCAATCATAAGTGACCAAAGCGGAAGTCCCGTTCCATAAAAAGCCAAACTAACAAATAGAACTGTATCAATACTTAATGATATAATACTACTACCAGCATTTCGTATCCAAAGATAACTTCCACCAGTTAATTTTTTAATAAAAGCAAAAAGATAAGCGTCTAAGTTTTCGCTAACTAAAAAAGTAACCCAACTAGCGAGTGTAATTCTTGGAACAAGACCAAAGATTATTTCCCATGCTTGCTGATTTTGCCAAAAAGGAGCTGGTTGCAAATAAGTACCAATATAAATAAATGCGACCATCACAACTTGTGTTATGAACGCAATAAAAATCATCCTATGTGTTTCCTTTCTTCCAAATTTTTCATTTACAATATCCGTTATAAGAAATGTAACTGCAAATATTAGAACAGCAGCTGGAGCAGTTACTTGAGTAAATCCTAAATCAAAGACAGCAATCTTAGCAGCAAGAATCTGGCTTAGTGCAATAAATATAACATATAATGCAATAATTGCATCTGGTTTCTGATATTTTCGAGCATACCACGCCCCAAAGATGGTAAAAAGAGATACTAATACTATTATTCCAAGTGTTGCCAAAACCATAATAAATTAGTACCATTTAGTATTTATAATATTTTTTAAAGTGGAGGATTATACTAGAACTATGAGAAAACCATCAGAAATAGCTTATGAACTTCTTAACCTTAGTCAAAAAGAAAAGGAGAAATATTTTATAAAATTATTAAACAAGAAGTTTATTGTTCACCCCAATGTTTTTTCTCCCAAGTTTTTTAATGATACAGAATTATTTGCGAGATATTTTCCTCACATAAAAAAAGGAACTATGTTAGAAATAGGTACTGGTATCGGGGCCATTGCTATCTTTGCTATTTTGAATGGAAAAATGAAAAAAGTTATAGCAACAGATATCAATCAAATAGCTGTAAAAAATGCTAAAGAGAATGTACAGAGATATGGATTAGAAAGAAAGATTAGAGTTATTAAAAGTAATATGTTTGAGAAATTTAAGAAGTCAAAATTTGATATAATTTTTTTTAATGCTCCTTTTTGTTTCACAAAAAAGAAAAAATTAACAGTTTTAGAAAAAGCACTTTTTGATTACAATTATAAAACTTTGCGTAGGTTTATTCATAATTGTAAAAATCATATTAGAAAGAATGGGCATATCTTCTTAGGATTTTCTTCATTTTTCGGTGATTTTAATAAATTAACAAAAATTGCTAATCACTATAATAGAAGAATAAAGATGGTAAAGAGCATAGTAACAAAAAGAAAGGGCCAAAAGGTTAGACTTGAAATATTAGAGATTATTTAAATTAATCTTAGCTATAAGTCCCGACAACGCAACAATGCATAATCAACGCAAGATTTAAATATCATTATCTTGATTTTTTATAATGGAAAAGTTAAGTCGGCTTGAAAAAGCCATTAAGTTGGATAATTTAATCATTAAAGGCATTGTTATTGCCACTGCTGCAGCTTTGTGTTATATTGCTTTTTCTGGCAATAGTAAAGGTAGTCCCGAAGTTCAAGTTAATTATAGAACTGTCAATTCACAATCTTATGTTCCTCAAAGTTATAATAATAGAAAGTAAATTCATAATGGTATTGCAATACAAATCAAAAAAGAGCGGTGAATGGAAGGATTATCCTGGGAAAGAGAAATTCAAAAAGAATGTTAAGGATTATGATTTCCGGCTTTTGAGCCATGACAAATCAAAAGTTCTCGTCGAAAAAGGAGATTATGAGGGCGTACTCAAGAGAATGAGACAGATAGAGTTTTTCAAGCATCATTGATTTTTATCATTACATATTGCAAGAGCATGATTGCTCCAATTTAGCCAGAGAGATAATAAAGCATAGGCCTGTTGCGGACTGTCAACATTATGTGGCCCGTATTCTATCATACTTTTGTATTTTATTAAATCATCAAATTCTCTTGTCATTAAATTACTAAGTTCACTTCCATCTATTCCCAAATCACAAGCGTCGCCTGGAACGTCACACCAACGTAAAAGATTAGTTAAATTTCCTTTTTGATTTTCAACAAATTTGTAGGGTGGTTGAGTGAATTTTCCTTTAAAGCCGGATAAGGCAATTATACTCTTTCCCATTTTGTCAAATCTTTTATAGATTTCTTCTGAAATTTCTTTTTCAAAGGCCTTTTTTGCAAAATTTGGATCTAATCCTACAGAAAAACCAAATCTACCTAAATTATTTCCACTAGAGGGTTGAAAACTGCTCACTACATAAAAAGGTTCATTTGGATAAATCATAAATCTCTTTTATAATTATTATTTATAATAATTTATATTGTTGAAACTATCTTTTATACAAGAACTTATTCAGATCTTTTTTTGCTTGCTCTTTTCTTTTTTTATGTTCTGCTAAGAAATTGTTTATTTTATCAATTAATATTTTTTTAAGTTCTCCCGTAAGTAGTTTGCCCGACTTATAGTCCTTTTCGATTTGTGCGAGTTTTTTGTCGTCTGGCTCAAAGAAGATTCTTAGATACTGGAATGCGACGTCTACATTGGTGTCTCCTCCGTATTTTCTATGCTCTTCTATTGTTGCCTTTCCGCCGGAGAAAGCGTATTTGTTTATTTTGTTTTTTACTTCCGCCGGAGAATCAGACAAGTAAATTACTGAATTTTCTGAATCCGATGATGACATTTTTGTTTCGCCATAAAGTGAAGGAATAAATTTTGCATGAAGTGCTGCTGGTTTCATGAAATTAAAGTCCTTATGCTCGGCTATGTCGCGAGTTAGTCGGATGAAAGGGTCTTGGTCAATTCCGACGGGAACTACAGTCATATGTTTTCCCTTTTCAAATTGTGGAAATAAAATGTGCGCGGCCTGCATTGCAGGATAGAAAGACCAGCCAATATTATTTTCTGGTTTCAATCCAAAGGTTGCTTTTGCCGTTGAGTAAGTCATTCTTTTTGCTATGCGCGCGGCGTATTTGTAGATATCAGTATAAATAAAGTCCTGAAATATGAATGTCTTTCCTGGCTTAAAACCCAATGCAATAATATCTAAAATATTCTCTTCCCCAAATTTTATTGCATTTTCATAAGTTAGATTTTCTTTTACGTAAAATTTTTCATCATCTGAAATTGGAATGAAGACATCACATTTGAATTCGTCCTGCAGTGATTTAGCGACTAAGAAAGGGACTAAATGTCCAAGGTGCATTTTTTCTGAAGGGCCGCGACCAGTCAAGACAGAGATTTTTTTCCCAGATGCATAGGCATCCAGCCATTTGTCAAAATCGCGATGAGAAAAATAAATTCCTCGGCTTAGCAAAGGATGAAGTTTTTGAATTTTCTTTTTTATTTTTTCGTCGATTTGCGAAGTGCCGAAATCCTTTATTAATTTTTCATAGTTTATTTCACCTTTAACTTCCCATGGGGTGAAAGTTGACTCTTTTTTCATAATTATTTTAGAGGAAAGTAATTTATAAATTATTCTAGAATACCCGCAAAATCTTTATAAATAAGAATGTAGTGATTTATTTATGGTTAAAAAGAGAGTGTTGATGTTTGCTTTGTTATTTGCTATATTTTATGTTTTATCTTTAATATCTGCAGAGGTAATAATTCAGCAGCAACCGAACTCTTTGTATAATTTTGGCGATGTGGCGAGTGTCGGGGTTAAAATTGCTGCGAGCCAAAATATAAATGATTTTTTTTCTATGGTTTTAATTTGCGGGGGCAAAGAAAGTGAGATTCATAAAGAATATATCGGGCTTAAACCGGGCGAAGAAAAGAGCATAGATGCGCAAGTTCCTTTATCCAAAGGTTTTATTTTGGGAACGAGTTGTAATGTTAAGTCAATTTTAGGGAGTGTTTATGTTTTGAGCAATGAGTTTACTGTCTCCGATAAAGTTTATGTTAATATTACAGATCCGAAAACAGATCTTAAGCCAGGGGAAGGTTTTGTTTATTCCGGCCGTGCAATTAAGGAAAACGGCAAGGGTGTAGAAGGCTTTGTGGACTTGCAAATTTTGTCAAATGGCTCGGTTATACAGGAATTTTCTGATACAGTTCACGCGGGTGATTTTATAATAAATTTCACGCTTCCAGAAAATACAGAGGCCGGAACGCACGCTGAAAGATTTTATGTTTATGAAAAAGACGGGCAAAATGTTACAAATAACGGTCAAGCAATTATTACAGTAAATGTTGCGCAAGTCCCTACAAGTTTGGAAATATTCTTTGAGGATGCAAACAAAACAATTTCCCCCTCGGAAGAACTGAAAGTTAAAGCGGTCTTACATGACCAGACCGGAGAAAGCATTCCTGGAAATGCAATTATAACTATAAAGGACTCCACAGGTAAGATTATTTCACAGTTTGAGGTGTCTAATAATGAATTTATTAATTTCCCTGTAAAATATAACACCGCGCCTGCGGAATGGAGTGTTGTTGCGGTTTCGAATATGATTAGCGTCGAAAATAGATTTACAATCTTGGAAAAAGAAGCTGTTGATAAAAAATTAGTAAATAATACTTTAATTCTTACAAATATAGGAAATGTCCCGTTCAATAAGACAGTTGTTATAAAAATTGGGGGGGAATCAGTACCCCTAGACGTTTATCTTTCTGTTGATGAGTCCAAAAAATATGTTTTGACTGCTCCGGATGGATATCATGACGTTCAAATTTTGGGCGCTGGAGAGGCCTTGACGGGGAATGCTTTTTTGACCGGGAGTGCCATTGGCGCAAAGCAATATTCAAGCTTTTCGGAAATTATTTCTCATCCTTTGATATGGATTTTTGTTATTTTGATTTTGGGTTTTGTTGCATTTGTAATTTTTAAGAAGGGTTATCCAAAAAGTTTTATAGGAATGATTGGGACAAAAAAAGTTGCTCTTGGCGAAATGATATCGCTTGATGAAGTTCAGAAAGGCAAAATTATAAAGACGCAGAGCCCTGCAGAAATGGTCCTGTCAATAAAAGGCGAAAAGCAGGATGTTAGTCTTGTGGCTTTGAAATTCAAGAATTATGAGAGTATATCAAAAAGTGCGGAAGGTTGTCAAGAAACATTCGGCAAACTTGCACATCTCGCCGAAGATAATAAAGCCCATCTTTACGAGAACAATGGCAGTTTTGCATTTATTTTTGCTCCGGTAAAGACAAGAACGTTCAAGAATGAAAAGCCCGCTTTGACTCTTGCTTTGCAAATTAAAGATATTTTAGATCACCATAATAAGTTATTCAAGCAGAAAATTAATTATGGGATTTCCGTGAATCATGGTCCTGTTATTGCGCGTCTTGAAAACGGAATTTTGAAATTTATGGCTACCGGGAATTTAATGAATATGGCAAAGAGAATTGCAGGCGCGTCTCATGAAGAAGTTCTTTTAAGTGAAGAGATTAAAACGAGATTGGCGGCAGAAGTCAAGGCAGAGAAAAAGGATTTTGATGGCTTTAGTGCTTATTCAATAAAAGAAGTAAGGGATAGAGATCCTGAAAATAAAAAGTTTATAACTAATTTTGTTAGAAAGTATGAAAAAGAAAATAAGAAATAATTATTTCTCACAAATAACATACCAATCCCAAGGCAAATCCTCTCCGGGAAAATAACTTTGCCCGGCCTCTTTGAATTCTTCCCATGAATAGAAGACCCTCTTTATTTTTATATTTTTGAAGCCCGCTTTTTTTAAGCGCCAGTTAATTTCAAAATTGTAAAATGCCTTTTGCTTTCCTCCAAAATTGTAAATTCCAAGGAGAAAGTCGTGCTCTTTTGTCTTGATAAACTCTCTTGCTTTTTGCCGCGCTTCTTCAATTCCTTTTCCTTCTTTTAGCTCTTTGTCTACGATAAGAAGAGACTGAAAAGCATACACTTCCATTGCTGGAAGGACTGCGATGAATTTTCCATTTTCTTTTAACAAGTTATGTACGTTTTCCAGCATTTTGTCTATGTTTGAAATATTTTCTGAAATTAAGGAATTAATCGAGAAGGCAATGTCAAATTCATTTTTGAAGTTTAAGTTTGTCATGTCTGCAACTTCGAATTTTACATTTCTTAATGAATTATTATTTTTTATTGCGGACTCTATCATTTCTTTTGAGAAGTCAATTGCTAGGATTTCTTTGAATCTCTTTGATAAATATTCCTCAAATTCTCCCAAGCCGCAGCCAAGGTCTATGACTTTTTTATCTTTGTCTTTTAGTTTCTCCAAGTCGTCAAATAAAGGATTATCGACGCTGTTTTTTAACGGGCTTAGAATTTCTGTATAATAGTCTTGTGATATTTTATCCCAGTTTCTTTCATTCATAAATTAGTTTATCTTTCTTATTATAAAAATATTGTTAATTTCTTTTATCCCCTTAAAATGAAACAGCTTAGTCATACCCTAAAGTGCTAACGCTTTCTTAAATAGTTTGTAGTTATTAAGCAATTATGGAAGTGGTCATAACTGCACGAACAGAAAAAGGCCTGCGTCCAACAGAAGAAGATATAAAGAGGACCATGCAAGAAGCACTCCAAATTGCTCACCTTTTAGGCGGGCAGTTGATATATGGAAAAGGCCTTACGAATGGGACACAAGTTGTTGTTCAAGTTAACTGATTGTTTTTCTTTTTTACTTAGTTTTTATTAGAGCGAACTTTGAGAAAGAGTTTTTAAGGCATTTAGTATTATGTTATTTATGAAGAATATAGAAAAAACGTTTTTATTTACACTTGTTCTTTCTTTGGTATCAGTTGTAATAGCGGTAAATTTTCAACTTATAACTGAAGGTTCTCTTACTAACTGCAGTTATCTTGATCCTATTTCAATAGATGTTTTTGCATTGATTGCAGCATTGTTTTTATTTTTAGAAGGGAGTTACAGAATTTATGAACATAAAAATATGTCTTTGAAAAATCAGTTTACAAGAGCAATAAGAGTGGCCTTTGGTTGTTCGATTATTTCACTTCATATTATTCAGTTTTTGCATAAATAAAATGAATCAATTAACTTTAATTTTAATTAATGCGCTTTTAGTGATTCTTACTTTTGTTCTGGCGTTTTTTATTTTTATGCTGTTTCAGTTTTTCTGGGGTGCGCCTTTTGAACCTTCCAATAAAATGATTGTTAGGAAGATGATTAAACTTTCAGGGAATTTAAAGGGTAAGAGGGCAGTTGATTTGGGTTCTGGCGACGGAAGAATTGTCTGCGAACTTGCGAAGGAAGGCGCGGATGCGTATGGAATAGAAAATAATCCTTTTCTTGTCGCGTACTCAAGAACTAGATTTTTATTTTTAGGAAGGAAAGCAAAGATAATCTTTAATTCATTTTGGGGGGAGGACTTACGAAAGTATGATATTATTCTGCTTTTTCAAGTGAATTATGTTATGGAACGTTTGGGAGTGAAAATAAAGAGGGAATGCAGACGCGGGACGTTAATTGTTTCTCATCATTGGAAATTTCCTAATTTAAAGTTGAAAAAAGAAATTGATGATATTTATGTTTATGAGGTTTAGATTTTTATGGATATAAGATAATTTTTTCTATAAGATATCTTATAAACTCTCTTCTTTAAATAATATTATGAAAAACTTAATGAGAAAACTTATGTTGCCATTATTTTTTGCAGTGTCTCTTACTTCATGTGCGGGTTATAATACAAGAATTTCTACAATAATGATTGATAAAGAAAATAAAAAAGATTTACAAATAGGGTGGGGGTGTCTTGCTCGTGGAGGAAATTATGCTCAGATTGGAATATTAAATCTTAGTTTGGATAATTCGTGGCCTACAAAATTATTACCTATTTATAATTCTCATACAGAGACTAACGAATTAAAACCAAATTCAACAATTCAATTAGGAAGTATTGGCTATGCAGAAGGGTCTTGTTTTCAACTTAATTATTTAAATTTCAGAGGAAATGAAAATCCCTGGTATCAGAAAATAAGTCCTATAATTGGATGGCATAAAGAAAAAAAGAAAGAATAAATCATAATAAAATTTAATCAATTATTATATTTCCAATATACATTTAAATTATTCATAAAGCTTATAAAATAGGCAAAGAAACACATCTCATGGAAAAAAATATGAAATACATTTTGATTGGGATAGTGGTGATAATAATTGTTGTAACCGCAGCATATTTCATAGAAACAAATAAGACATTTTCAAAAGGAAAAGTTGTTGCTAGTGTTAACGGCCATACGATTTATCAAAAGGACTTGCAATTAATTGAGGACTCGGTCTCACAGCAAACCAATAAGAAACAAACAATAAATGATAGTGTTGCCTTAAACAGCATAATAGGAGAAGAGCTTTTGTTGCAGGATGCAGAAGGCGGCGGTTATAATTTGACAAATGCGCAAGTAGAAGAGATGATTGATCAACAATTAAAATTAGCCGGGAGCAATATTACTGAATTACAACAACAAGCAAAGGCCAAAGGGACTAATTTTGACGATTTAATTGATGGTTATAGAAAGCAGATTATGATAAAGAAGATTACAGGTGATATTCTTTCAAATGTTAACGTTAGTGTAACAGAACAGGAAAAAATACAATTTTATAACGACAATAAAGATCAAGCAATTGCCAGAGGAAATAATGTTTCTTCTTACGAGAACCTTTCTTTACAAATAGGGCAGTATTTGTTAATTCAAAAACAGCAAAGAATACTCGCGGATTATATTAATGGTTTGAAGCAGAACGCGAGCATACAGATTTTTGTTTAAACTTCTCTCTCCACGTATGGCCATTTCCAGCCTTTAATTGTAACTGATTTCAGTGAATTGTTGTCCCCCCATGAAGTTTTATTGTAATCAACTCCAATTCTAAAACCTAAAGTCTCACCTACTCTTCTATATAGTTCAGTCATCTCATTAAGTTGAACCTGATTAAATCCCTCGTCAATTCTGAACTCTTTTAAAAATCGGGGTATTGATCCGTCTTGCCACATTATACTCTCAATATCTGCTTTGATTACTAAATCATCTAGACGTCTTTGATATAATAGTTGCTGCTGTACTTTTTTTTGCTGAATCCTTTGACGTTGTTCTTCATATATTTCAGGGTGTCTTCGTCTAGACTCTTTTATTTCGCTCAAAACTTTATTGCTCTGTTCTCGAGCTTCTTCTGCTTTCTCTTTATCATAAGCCTCACGCTCACGACGATCCCTTTCCCAAAGCCATTCCCGGTCTACATTATCATGAAGATCACAACAACCCATAAAAAATTAAACAAGAAATACTTTAATTAATTTTCTATTCTGTGGGCTATTAGATTCTTTTATTTCTTAATAAATTATATTGCAAGTTAATTTTTCGTTTAATTAAAATATTTCAAACAATCTTGGGTTTCTGCATGATGCCCTAAATGCTCTTTCCAGGAATTGACATCTGTTCCTGCCGGAACCTTACATTTCTCAGGCATATTATTTCCGTTTGCTGCATTTCCTGTTGCTTTGCTGAAGTTTAAATTTATAATTCCAATACTAACTAATAAAAGCAACAAGATAATTGTAATTAGAATACCATATATTATTAATTTTCCGTTTATTTCCATTTAACATAAACCCCCTTTCATTTTTCTTTTATGATTTAACATAAACGCAATTCCCATAATACTTGATGCAATTCCTATTGAGAAAAATGCTTTTTGATAAGTCATCAAAAATGAAGTAAATACACTTAAACCCGTAATTCCTATTATTGGGATAATGTTAAGTAAATAATGGCTACAGCAAGCTACCATAGACCCGCCGGAGATTGTTCCAGAAGTTGCAGCGCCGGCTTTTATTGTTGCGTCATATTTTATAGAAGTATATAATCCAATTTGAGTCCCAAATCCTACAGCAAGAGGAACAAGCCAGAACCATAGACGTTTAAATTCATATAAAGCAAATCCGTAACTTTGAAATATTGTAAGAACAGAAATATAAAAGGCCAAAATTCCTATTCCCCCTAGCATGCCATAAAACAAAGATTTAACATTAACTTCCATATTAGTGATATAATGCTCCAAATGAACTAATCATTAATAATCCTAAAATAATTATTACAACAATTATAGTTTTCCAAGATACATTCTTCTTTTCTTTTAGATTGTTGTTGCACAAAGAACAATCATCTTTGACTTGACAGCAGTTCATTTTAATCTCCCCCTTTTTGTCTAAATGGTTATGATTAGAATGGCTTCGCATCATCCATAAGTGTAAACCAATCATTAAAGCAATAGCAATTCCAACAGACCAATTCTTAGACAGACCAAGAAGCGGAAGCACCAAGATTAATAAGAGCGCTCCTCCACATACGAGAACCATTAACCACATATGATTTGAATGATTGTTTTTTTCTTTATGATTCATCTTAATTCATCTCCTGATATACTGTATTATTACTTATTGTTTGTGTTGAATATTTTTCTTCTAAAATCAATTTGATTTCTTCTTTTGTCTTTTCTTGTTCATACAGATTCTTTGCGTATAATGCATCTTCATAACATAATCCACATTCGGAAGCATGTGAATTCCATTTGCCACCATTGTTTATGTCTCCTTGCATGAAGCAGTCAATGAGGCCTCTAGAATGTAATCTGCCTCCATGTCCTGCCGCATCAGTCATACATCCACAATTACAAGGCAATCCATTAAGTTTATCGCTTTCTAATTTTGCAAAAGAATAAGCTTCTTTTATGCCCGGTTTAGTAAAAGCATAGTTGGGAAGATCTAAAGGATTTGCATAAGCCGTTTTGATAATAAAAAATGTTCCAATTATAGAAATTATAATTATTCCAATCCACAAATAATTATAATGATTTTCTTTCATTCCTTGCAACACTCCAGTAATTTTTTAATTCCAGAAAAGATGCTTTTCTTTTCTTGAGTATTATAGTTTATTGAATTCTTTGATAAGTCGGCTTTTGATTTATTTTCAAGATTGAGTTTCCAAAATAAAGCGTAGAGTTCTGCTGCATCATTATATGATTGTTTTGCTTCTTCAATTTTCTTTTCATGCAAAAATCTATTTCCAACTTCATACATTCTCATGCTTGAGGCTAGCAAATGTTTGCTCATGCACCATTTCTCGCTATCATCATCTTTCTTAACAATTTTAGCAAGAAGTCTTTTTCTTAATTCTCTGCATGTTTCCAATATTTCAAGAAATTTCTCATCATGTGTTTTTACAAAACTAAAAAACGAATGTTCTTCCAAGCTTACAATATTCATTAGAGCGATGCTTAAATCTTCCCCAGTTGACAAGTCCAGTTCATTCTTTTCTTTTATTTCTGAAATTGTTTTGACAAAGTTTTCGGTTTTCATTTGAATATCCTCCAAAATAATAATGCGTTTAGTATTAATGCTCCAAAAGTAAGGGCCATTGTTTGATAATTGAATAAGACCTTTCCTTCATTTCTTCTTTTTATTTCGTTACTGGCAAAAAAAGTAGTGAAGGAAACTATTGCACCTGAAATAGAGCCAAACATTATTTTTTCCATTCCAAATATTCTATATGTATTAGCTGGGCCGAATATCCCTGCGTAATAAAAACTCAATACAGTAAGAACAAATGTGGCAATGGTTATGCTGCCAATTCTTAAAAATGAATTACCTCCAATGTTTCTCTTTTTAAATATATTATTAATCCAAAGTGCAGAAGAAACAATCATTGCTCCAACAAAAATTCCTACAATAGAATCATCCCAGCCCAATGATCGCGTTACCCCAACCCCCACAATTGTAGCAGCGGTACAAAGAGGACAATGAGCCATTACATAAGGTATAATTGCAATTAAGCCGAGTAAAGATATTAGGAATAATCCTAACATTTTTTTGTTTTGTATTTTTATCTTTGTCATGTTTTTGTATTTATGTTTTTCATTATAACTTTCTTAAAATAATAAATAAAAAAATAAAATAATAATTTAAGTTAACAGCCACCAACCATGCCGGATCCTGCTGATGTGCTGGATGCACTGCCTTGGGCTCTTGCAGGAACTGTTCCATGCATTTCATAGTTCATTATTTCGTTGTCAGTCCAGCCAGTTGTATCTAGCTTTCCAGAATCTCCTGCAGCTACATTTCCAGTTAGAGTTGATGCCTTATATGTCAAAAAGAGTACTGATAAAAATAGTACTCCGATAACAATCCACAAAAAGATATTTTTATTTATTTCTACCATGTTCTTACCTCCTTTCATGTTTTCTGTTTTATTTCTCTGTTCTGTATCTTGTTTTGTATTTTCACAACAATCCATTTTTTCTCCTGTTTTATTTAATTAAATGCTAAAAGGAAAAATAAAAAATAAAAATTCCTTTAGCAACCGCCAACCATCTGACTACCCCCGCTTGAACTGGTAGGTGCCTGATTTTCTGCGCCCCTGTAAATGTTTGAGGCAAGATTCACATAATTTGTGTAATCAATGCTGTTTGCCTTTAACACTTCAGCTTTCTTTTCATGAACTCCTGGGAAGAATAGAACTTTCCATTTTCCTAGTTCATTTAAGATTTCCAAGTCAGTCATTTCTGGATGCTTTGTTAACAAATATTTTGCTAATCCTCTCATAGCATAACTATGAGCGCATCCACAAGCTCTTTCTCCATTGCTAAAGACAAGCGTTTCAGCGCCGCAGCAATATTCACATGCTATAGAGCTTCCAATTTTTACATATCTCTCCATTTGTGCGCTATTTAACTGCATGTCTTCATACTTTGCTAGTTTCGCCATAGTTGCATCTGCCAATTGAGGATTGCTTGCAGAAACATCACTATATGATACTCCAAGCTCGCTCCCATATATATCCGGAGCTCCTTTTGGTAATACATCTAAAGCTGAAACTGTGCCTATACCTGTAGCAACGTTTCCAGTTATGTTATTATCAACCCCATAAATCTTTACTCCATTATATATAAGCAAGATTGCTAGGATCCCAATTATAACATACTGTATAGTAGTCTCGGTGTCGGATTTTCCTCCTTTCATGTTTTGGTTTTTTTGTTCCATGTTTTTTTCAAGAATGTAGATTATATATGCGCTTTTGCGGAACTAGTTTCGCTATACTGTTTAAAAGACGAATTTGTAAGAAGATAAATAAAATTCAAAACTAATTATTTTTTAATAGTTTATACCATTTAATATACTCATAAATACTCCCCCAAGACAGCCCAAATAAAAATCCAAAAACAAGTTCTTCTAAAGGAACTCCTAAAATCAATATTCCACTTAAATTATTAAGGTTCCAGAATCTTTCAACAGCGTAAGGATAAACTAAATTAAAAGATAAAAAGAAAACAAAATATAATGCCAAGAATAAAAATCCACTCCATAAAATTTTATTTTTCAAGTCAGGGCGGCATAACAATGTTCCAACTGCTAAAACGGCCATAGCAATAAATGACGAATAAATTGGATTTAACTTAGTAAAATAATACAATAACAAAAAAGTAATAGGAAGTGAAAGTAGAATTAAAAAATGGAATCTATGTCTTTTGCCATGAATTTCTTTACCAGACATCTTTTTATGTTTTAATTTTCCAAAACCATAAAGAGAAACAACAATTCCTCCAATAGCAAAAGAAAAGATTAGACTTTCAATATCAAACCCTGTTCTTAATGCAAGATTAAATAAGGATGATGGAGACCAATATCTTGGAACAAAAAAGGGCTCTGTTAAACCAAGAGACATTGTAAATAAACTGGTCCACAATATTTCTTTTCTAGATTTCCTATTTAAAATAAATACAATTAACCAAATTCCTAATAAGATCAATGAAAATATTAACCATTCATTTAACATTTTATTTCATTCTCTAAATATTATTATATACCTTTGCAAAAAGCCAACCAATAATAAATCCGAGGATGATAACTTCAATAGTTCCTAGAATTGTTCTTAATAGGCTCATTTGGATTGCAATTTTGCTTATGTCTAGCCCATGGAATATTGCGCCAAATAAATTTGTTGTAAATGCAGGGGCAACTATTAATAGCAAAGCACAAACAATTGAGATTATTCCAGATATAATTGCCAAACTAAGACCTGTCTTTTTAGCATTTAATCTTTCCGCCATTTTTCACCTCCTTTCATTTATGTTTTTCATTCTTCACTTACTGATTTTTATTGTTTATTCCAAATAAGGTATGCAACCAACACCATCCAGTAAAGCTCTCTATTAGAGCGATCCATCCGATGAAAATCACAATCCAATTTATCCATTCTGTATTGAATCTTAATGCCCATGGTCCAAGCCACCAAAAAGCTAATGCAAACCTTAAAACTCTATCTGTTTTTCCTAAATTTTGTTTCACCATTTTTTATTTCACCTCCTTTCATCTCTATTTTTATATTAATTTCAATTTATTAATCTTTTAACACAACAACGTTAGTCATGCCTCTTCTTTTTCTTTCCACAAGGCCGCTGCCTTCAAGCTTGTCCACAATTCGAGTCATACGCGCCTTGCTAAATCCTGTCTTTTCAATTAGATCCGCTTGGAAAATAGCGCCATTTTCTTTAACGAAATTATAGACCTGTTTTTCTTCTGGTCTGAAGGATGAAAGATTAATTTCTTTCTGAATTTTCTTTTCTTTTATCTTTTTAATAATTATTTTTTCATTTTGTTGGGAAAAGATTAAAAATAAGCTGAAAATGATTAAGACACCTACTATAGATAATGCCACATATGTCTGTTCATTAACTGAATCGAACATTTCACACGATTCAACATCTCCATGCTGTATAAAACAACTATTTTTAACTGACTGCATTAAGGTATTATTAAATAAGAATATCATAAATATAAATACAACTGAAATTCCCAGCATTATCCATCCGACATTTTTATTTTCCATTTTTCTTTATATCTTTTTGTTCCTCAATAAGTTAGCATTTGTTACAACAGTTATTGAAGATAAAGCCATGGCTATTTCTGCTACTACAGGGTTTAGAAATCCCGCGACTGCAATTGGTATTGCAAGTACGTTGTATCCAAAAGCCCAGAATAAGTTCTGTTTTATTTTTGAGAAAGTTGCTTTTGACAAGTTTATGGCCTGAACAACACCTATTAAACTTCCTTTTGTAAGAACAATGTCGCCTGACTCAATTGCAATATCCGTTCCTGTTCCCATTGCAATTCCGACGTTGCTTTGCTTTAATGCCGGCGCGTCATTTATTCCATCGCCCACGAATGAAACCATTCCGTATTTTTGCAATCTTTCAACTTCTTTTGCTTTGTTTTCAGGAAGAACATTTGCAATCACTTCTGAAATTCCCACTTGTTTTGCAATTGCTTTGGCTGTAATTTCATTGTCTCCAGTAATCATTACTGTTTTATATCTTTGATTTCTTAGTTCGCGTATTGCCCTTATGGAATCGTCTTTTATAGCATCCGCGACGCTTATTATTCCTATTACTTTTTCATTTTCAGAAATAATCATAACTGTTTCTCCGGAATTTTCAAAATCTGAGATTTTATCTTCATAACCCTTTAAGTTAATCTTTCTTTCTTTCATCAAAGTTCTATTTCCAATAACAAATTTCTTAGAGCCAATCTTTCCTTCGACGCCTCTTCCTCTTAGCGTCTTGAAGTTCTTGACTTCTGAAAATCGTTTCAGTTTAAGTTTTTCAGTAGCATATTCAGTGATTGCTTTTGCTATAGGGTGCTCTGAGTTCTTTTCGAGGTTTGCTGTTTTTTCAAGTAAATATTTTTCATTTATCTTTGTATAAATATTTCTGACTTCTGGCTTGCCTTTTGTTATTGTGCCTGTTTTGTCGAATACAATTATCTTGACGTTTTTCATTGTCTGGATTGCTTCGCCTTTTCTTATTAGTATTCCGCGCTTCGCACCCATTCCACTCCCTACCATTAACGCCGTAGGTGTTGCCAATCCAAGTGCACATGGACAAGCGATAACTAAAACAGAAACGGCCACTCCTATAGATCTGCTTAAGTCCTTTGTCAAGTAAATCCATGAACCGAATGTTAGTATTGCGAGGACTAATATTGCAGGGACAAAGATGCTTGTGATTTTATCTGCTAATTTTTGTATAGGAACTTTTTCACTTTGGGTCTCTTCTACTAATTTGATTATATGTGATAAGAAAGTGTCGCTTCCAATCTTTGTTGCTTTTATGTATAAAATTCCATCTTGGTTTATTGTTGCGCCAATAACACTGCTTCCTTTTAGTTTATCAACAGGCAGGCTTTCACCCGTAACCATAGATTCATCGACGGCGCTTTCACCCTTTACAACAAGTCCATCTGTGGGGATTTTTTCTCCGGGCTTCACAATCATTACATCTCCAATCTTGACTTCTGAAATATCAATTTCGATTTCTTTATTACCTCTTAATAGGCGCGCTTTTTTCGCTCCTAATTCAAGAAGTTTTTTAATTTCTTGCGACGCTCGCCCACGTGCTATTGCTTCAACATATTTCCCAGTTATGAAAAATGCCATAATCATAGATGATATTCCGGAATAGTCCTGAATTTCAAAGAACAAACTGAAAAGACCAGTGAAGTAAGCAATTAAAGTTCCGAGTGCGATTAATGAATCCATATTAAAGTAAAAAGTAAATAATCCCCTTAAACCGCTTTTTATCGTCGGCCATCCAAAGTAAAATATAACTGGAAAACCAAGAACTAGCAGGATAATAGTGTTTATTTTTTCTTCAAAAATCATGAAGCCAAAGATTCTTTCAGATAGCATTAACAAAGCAATAGGGATTGTGAAGAGCCATCCTCCAATAAGCCGCTTTTTCCAATCGCGAATTTCTTCGTCTTCTACTGGTGACTCATGGTGGTGACTATCCATATCTTTATGATTCATATGTTTATGCATTTTCATTTTATTCATATGTTATTTTGGTTGCATTGTATCCTGCTCTAGCGACGGCTTTTTTCAGTTCACCTTCTGAAACTTTATCATCAATTTCTGCCGTTCCTTTTTTTAATAATAAAGAAATTTTGGGATTTTTAACCCCCGGGACTTTTGATAAACTTCTTTCAACGTTTGCTGCGCATGAAGAACAATGCATTCCTGAAATTTCAATTTTTGCTGTTTTCATCTCCTCCTCCTTTTTGATTCTTGTAATCTTTGTATTAATAAGATTATTATTACAACAATAATAACTGTAAATAATAAATTAAAAATTGACGCAAGGCCGTAAAGCCCGTAACCATACATCATTCTCATCATTCCGTATCCTGCAGTATTAAAAGAGCCAATGATTAACAAAACACTAAGTAAAACAATTACTAGAATCCAAGTTGTTTCTTCATTATTGCTTTTATCTTTCATCTTCATTATCTCCTTTTGAGTTATGTAAAATATGCACACAATATTGAGACATGTGTTCATCAATTAAGTTCATTAAAGGTTTAATAGTCTCATCATTCAATCTATAATATCTATATTTTCCATCAATCTCGCAATTTACAAAACCACATTGTTTTAATCTGGAAAGATCATGGGAAACAGCCGTCTGGTCCATTTTTAACTCTTCCATTATTTGAGAAACGTTTTTCTTTCCGTTTCTTAAAAGATTAATTATCCTTAACCTACTTCCAGATACAAGAGTTCCAAAAAATATTTTATATGCATCATAAATCTCTGATTCATTAAAACCATGCTTATGAACCCTTTTTAATATGCTTTTATTTATCATATGATTTTAAATTACATATATGCTATTTAAATGTTTCTTTTGTTTAAAATATGAACAACCTATTCTACAATTATTCTCCCTGTCCCCATTCCCATTGAGCATGAAAAAGGATAAATTCCGGGTTTTGTCGGGGTGAATTCAACATAGTCATTTGTACTTTGGAGATTCTTTCTTATTCCAAATTCATTTATCACCAAACTTCTGTAACATCCTCTTACTGAACTATCAAGGTAAATTCTTACAGTCGTGCCTGATTTTACTTTGACATCGTTTGGATAGTAATTATAATTTTTCATCCCTATAACTACCTTTTGGTATTCTCCATTGTTTACACTATTTCCATTATTTGCGCTTTTAGAATTATTCAAAACAAACCATCCGACTCCTATAACAAGCAATAGGATTGTAGTTATCATCCATATATTTTTAGCCATTTATCCTCCAAACAAGACACTCCTCGGTCCGAAAAGCATTATCCATGCAGTTGCTGTTGTTAAAATAAAACTTAAAAATATTGTACTTATTTGATTTTCTGAATATTCTCTTTCTTTTTCGTATGTTTCAGAGTAAATCATATAATTCAATCCTAGCATTATTACTCCAGAAATTAGAAAGACAACAATTCCACCGAGTTTTAAATTATCATTGTACATCATTATTGCAGTCATTGCTCCCATCAATCCGCCCATGAAGCCGGCCATGATTCCTTCCATGAATCCCATAACTCCGCAGCATTTTCCATTATAGACTCCGAATGAAATTCCGACAGCCATTCCAAAGACGCCTCCATAAAACATTCCGTTTGTAGCTCCTACAAAATAGCCAGACAAGATTCCTGCAATCATTCCAGTTGTCATTCCTATCATCATCCCAGACATGCATCCAAAATATTTGTACGCGCGAACTTGTCTTACCGAAGGGATAATTAAAGCGTAGCTTAAGACAGAGAAAAACAAGAAAAATCCGTATTTACCAATAAGATTGTCTATTCTGTTCAGGCCTGCAAAATAATAAAAAGCCAAAACACCGAACGAAGTCAGTAAAGAATAAAGAATTGTTTTTATTAATTCTCCTTCAACTCGGTTGCCGTTTAATTCTTTCACAAATTGTTTGAAATTCATAATTTAAGTAAAAAAACAAGTTATATAATTGCTTTGGTGAAACTAGTTTCATGAAACTAGTTTGGTAATTTAATTAGGGATGGGTGATAAATTTATAATATGTTACTCTAAAAATAGCACTATATTAGATTTCCTCGCAAATCAAAAAACACTCTTCTCCAATATTTTTTCTATCTCTAACAAATAAAACTACCTTATCTTTATTGACATACACTTTTTTATCCCCATCTAATCCTATTAAAGTTCTGTATTTTATTTCTTCAAAGTCTCTGAAATATTTATTAGTCTTGAAAGAACCGTGTTTGTTTTGATATAGGTCAATTATCTTTATTATTGGCGGATTAGTTGCTAGGGCGTTTGCTTTCTTTTCAATAACACCATAATATTCTAAAAATTTAATGATTGCTTTCTCTGCGATATTTTGAGTATTTGGATCATTGGAATATCCACATTCAAAACAAAATCCAGGTTTATTTTGAAGATTCATATATCCATCAGTTGAACCTGGGTGAAATTTATCTATGTTACAAACTATCTTTTCTGGATTTAATATCTTAGCTACTTTTATGTTTGACTCATCACAGATTACAAACGGAATAGAGTCTTTTGTTAAACTTGCGTGTATATCCAAAAGAGCGTCCGCCCTATCCAGATAAGGTGAAATTTCTTTTGCTGTTTTTCCTTCTAGACTTTGTTTTATCTCAAAAGATTGTTCATCAATAAAACATCTATTAAGATTTTGCTCTACAAACCTTTTATTTTGCTTTATTGCTTCAAGATTCGCATAGATAAAAGTTACTTTTCCATAAATTATCTTTAATTTTGGAAGTAAGAGGTCTGCGGCTTTGACACCACAAACCTCGTTACCGTGTACACCTACAAGTACAACTAAGTTTTTCCCTTCTTTGGTTCCTTGTTTTTCAAAAACTTTTATGTTGCTTTCCATACTTTTACTCCTGTGTTAGGCCAGAAAGTAGACTTGAAATTTTTTCTTCGTCAAAAGATTCAAAATTCCACAAATACCATGGTGCATTTTTCTCAGGGTCAATAAATAACATTCTTCCTTCTTGTCCAGAGAAAATTCTCTTTAGGATGGATAAAACTCTACCATTTTTAGTTCTTACTACAAAATTCTCATAATCTTGTAGTTTAGCACCATTGAGCCTTACAGCAGAAGCTAATAATCCTCTTCCAGAGCCTTGCTTATCTTCAATTATACCTAATTCAGCACCATAGAATGTTCTTTCTAAATTTATTCCTGATGAATCTAACATTGGAGCAATTACAGGAAAGTTAACTGACTTTGTTCTTGTTTTTGTAGGAACTTTGTAACCCCAACTAAATCCAAAAGGAGTTTTTTCCTCCTCTAATAAATAACCTATAAATCCTTCTTTAGACAAAGCTTCTCTAATTAAGTCATCTTGGTTTACTAAGTTAGGATAGAAGTCAATTAAATCTCTTCCACAAACAACACAAGATTCTAATCCTCCTGCGTTTCCTACTACGCCTTGTCTTTTTGTTTCATCTAAAGTCCACTGATAATCGCTAGGAATTTGTCTTGATGTATATTGCACATTACACTTTTGAGTTTCATCTTGTAAATTAGCACCCAAACAAACTCTTTCTTCATACCAAGGAAAACCACTGAAGACTGCTTTATAGACAGAAGATAGTTTTTCAACATCTTTAGGAGATATTTTTCTTACTACTATAGATTTCATTTTAAAATACCTCCTTTCAATAAGTTAAGGGCAATAGGAAAGAATTGAACTCTCGTGTCCGAAGCCACAATTCGGCGCTCTGCCGTTGAGCTACTACTGCCTATGAAAAAGTAATTAGTTTTAGAATTGATGAAAACAACCAGCACTTAAGTATGTGCCTTTCGCCCCACAGTAATTCAGAAATAAATTAATAGAAGTCCAACTATAAACAGTGAATACAACCAGCGTTTGTAAACGCCTTTGCTCCAATACTTGTCTGACTTTGCATAAGATTTTGATAATTACCTAGTTTTTAAAACTTTCTTTTTGTTTTCGTAATATACTGCCCTTTTTGTAGCAGTATGTTTATAATTTAGCACCCAGAAGTGTCCACTAAACGTTTTTCTAAATTTTGATTATTTGGCTTTCTTCCACATCTCATTAAAATAATTTCTTAGATTGTCTGCGAGAGATTGCGAATGTATTAATACAGAAAAAATAGATTTATCCCAAGAGACAAATAATATTTTATCATTAGCTATATCCATATTCCCCGGAATTGGCAAATCAGTGAATTTCATAGTTAGATAATTAGATTTTTTAGCAAACCAAGAATTCTTGTAATCTTTGTTACAAATTCCCCTATTCTTAGTCTTTTTATTAAGCTCCATAATGCTGTTGTAAAACAAATCTGATTCTTCAGCATATTTATCATCGTGAATATAGAAGAAAAGAATTTCATCACCATTTGTTATGTTATTGGTTAATTTTTCGTAAGCTGTCCTTAGTCCTTTCTTTCCGACAAAAACTTCGGCTTCTTGTTTGAATTTTGCTTCTTGCAATTTTTCTAAATCTGGAAGAATTTTCTTTAGGGCTTCTTTTTCTTGGGTTATCTCTTCTTGTTTTTTATCAAGATATTGAACAAGGTTAGAAGGAGATGCTGCTTGGAAGTATTTAGTCTTATTTTTGATAATAAAACTTACGATGCCTTTTTCTATTAGCCTATTCAAGATATCATAAATATTAGAATAAGCTACTTTTGATTTTTTTACTATTGGACCAACTGTCGAGCTACCCAACTCGCTTAATGCTAAGTATACTTTTGCTTCTCCTTCAGTAAGACCTATCTTCAATAAATTGAATAATTCATGATTTACCATTCTTTCCAAAGCAATCTAGACTATAAAACTCTTTCTATCATACCTCCTGTACAGGGGAGATAATTAATATAAACTTGTTTTCTTATTGAAAATTAAGGAGAAACTAAAATGCCATTTTGTGGATTCAATCGAAAAATGCTTGAAGGCTTAACTGCCTTTCATGAAGGATTAATAGAACATGGACTAGTGGAACGTTCAAAAATTAGAGGACAATCAGTAGACCAAACTCTACAGAGAGAATTATCTGATATGGAAAGATTCTTAGGCGAAACAAAAAATCTAGCCGACCCTCAAGTAAGAGAATTAACAGAGACTCTTGCAAATTATGCTATGGCCTTCTATAAGTTGGTGAATAGAGAGGAAATAGGCAATTATCAGCAGACAGTTAAAAAATTAGGAGAGTTTTATTTTAAAATGGATGATAAGTTCTATAGAGATTTAGAAGGTAAGCCTGATGACATGAAACAATTAGTGGGCTATCTAAATGAAGTAAGGGTATAGATTACTAATAATGTAACAAAACTTATTACATAATGTATCATAAAAAGTGTTACACAAATTTATAATATCTGAGAACAAAAGTTCCCACATAGTGTTTTGATGTTTTAGAAAGAGTTTAAGAATATGAAAATAACTTAATATATTGAGGTTGGGTCAGTTCATTTGAGCAGTCTTATTTAAATTTTCCAATTACAAATGAAATAATCCCTATAAGTGTTAATAATCCTGAAGCAATGAATGGAATTTGCGCTCTTAAATTTCCTTCTATCGTTCTTATTCCTTCTATGGGAACTTGACAAAGACTTCCGCTCGCACCATAACTACCTCCAATACAAGTATAATTATTCCAAAAAATAAGAGAGGCTGTACCAATAATTAATCCGGAAGCCACAAGCCATTCATTTTGATTTTTTATAAAAAATAAGATTATACCTAATAGGATAAAAATCACAGGGAAACCAATATCGAGAATTGTTAAGATTTTTGTTGTGGGTGTCTCGATATTTTCCCATATGTTTAGAACTAACATAATCAAACCAAAAATAAATAAGGACCCTCCAAAAAATTTATTTGCAGATATTCCTCCCATAACTGTCTAACGAAACAAAGGTTTAAAAACAATTCGTTCTTTTTAAATGAATGAGTGGTCAAAGAGAATATGGAAATGGTTTTGGAATTGCAGGACTTCTAATTGCTTTGGTTTGTTTAATCTTAGTCTGGGTATTGGAGTTTAGTACTATCCTTGCAGTTTCTATTTTTATCTTGAATGTTCTCGGCATTATCTTTTCTATTATTCAGATGAGACGTAAAAATGGATGGATTGCAATTACTGGTTTGATATTAAACTTAATTGCTTTAATATTAATTTTATTATCCTTCTTTACAAACTACTGGGTTGGACGAACATTTAACTCTCTTGAAGATCAGACTCTAAATGAGATTGATAACAAAATGAATAATCTTGGAAATCAGTAACTATTATTATAATAAGAATTATTACTCAATACAACCTCTTTTTATTTTACTATGTGGGAACGATTCTTCACACATATTTATAATAAGGTATTCTTTTTGAAGACCTTATTAGGAAGTTTTTTAAATTAGAGTTTATTGACTAAGTTATGGATAAAGAAGAAAAGAAAATTCCTAAACAATATAAATATCTTGGTTTGATTACTGCTCTTTATATTACCTTTCAACTTGTTTCTGATGTTACTGCTGGAAAAATCGTTCAGTTGGGATTTTTCACTGTTTCCGCGACTGTGTTGTTTTTTCCATTTACATATATCATTGCAGATATTTTAACAGAAGTCTATGGTTACGCAAGAGCGAGAAGTGTTGTTTGGATGGTTTTATTTAGCTCAGTAATTGCTGGATTAATTTATT
>ERZ1292623.273-Hain-H51-01um-R1-273-length-57878-cov-9_pt2 | contig 30574 bp, 28 predicted proteins | sample MGYA00564398_ERZ1292623 | MGnify/ENA primary metagenome ERZ1292623 (study PRJEB36523, sample SAMEA6512633) | groundwater metagenome | collected 2019-01-07 | study: AquaDiva: Metagenomics assemblies of 32 groundwater samples
AAGGCGAAGCCCAAGGCGAAGCCCAAGGCGATGACCAAGGCGATGACCAAGGCGATGCCCAAGGCGATGCCCAAGAAGCAGCTGCAGTATTTCGAGAAGCGGCTGCTCGAGGAACGCAAGCGGGTGCTCAAGGAACTCGGTCACCACGACGAGATCTTCAGCACCAGCCAGCAAGCCTCCGACGGCGACCTGAGCGCGTACTCGTTCCACATGGCCGACCAAGGCACCGATGCGTCGGAGCGCGAGAAGGCGTTCCTGTTCGCGAGCCAGGAAGGCCGCTTCCTGTGGCACATCGACCAAGCCCTGCGCCGCTTGTACAAATCGCCGGACACGTTCGGCAAGTGCCACAATTGCGGCAATGACATCGCGCACGAGCGACTGGATGCGCTCCCGCACGCGCGGTACTGCATCGAATGCAAGCAGCGCGAGGAAGATGGAAAGCGGTAACCGACCGTCGAACGCCCGGCTCTTCTGGCCGGTCCTGCTGGTGATCGTCGCCATCGACGTGCTCACCAAGCGGGCGGCCGTCGAGGCGCTCGCCGATCAGCAGCGCGTCCCGCACGAGGTCCTGAGCCATTGGCTGCGCATGACCCTCGTCTACAATCCGGGCGCCGCGTTCGGCCTGCATGTCGGCGAGTACTCGCGCTGGGTGTTCACGGCCCTCACCGTGGGTGCGCTCGTCATTCTCGGCCGGCTCTATCTCTCCACGAAGCACGGCGACTCCTCGCGGGTCGCGGCGCTGTCACTCGTGTGTGGGGGAGCGATGGGGAACCTGCTCGACCGCATTGCGTCGAAGGAAGGCGTGATCGACTTCATCGACATTGGCGTGCGTGAGGCCCGGTGGCCCACGTTCAACGTGGCCGATATGGCGGTGAGCGTCGGCGCGTTCCTGCTCGCGGTGGTTCTCTGGTCCGAGGACCGTGCCGCCGAATCGGAAGTCGGCGTCGCTGGCACGCTCGTGCCAGCGGAATTGCCGCGCCAGTCTGGCGAAGTCTCCTAGACCTCCGCATGTCCGGCCCGGGCCGCAACGGCCGCACGTTCTGGGGAGCGGCCGTCACGGTCCTGCTGCTCGACATCGTCACCAAGTATTTCGCCGAGCAGAACCTTACCCTGCACGTGCCCCAGCAGGTCGTCGGCGACCTCGTGCGCTGGACGCTGGCGTACAATCCCGGCGCGGCGTTCAGCATGTCGCTTGGTCCGGCATCGCGCTGGATCTTCGGCGGCTTCGCCGTGGTGGCGCTCGTCGTCCTGTGGCAGTTGCATCGCAGCGCCCGTCCCGACGAGCGCCTCAAGGCGGTGGCGCTCGGATTGGCCTGGGGTGGCGCGGCCGGCAACCTGGTCGATCGCGTCCGTTCAGCCGCCGGCGTCGTGGATTTCATCGACATCGGCGTGGGCAGCGTCCGCTTCTGGACCTTCAATGTTGCCGACAGCGGCGTGTCCGTGGGCGCGGTTGTGCTCGGCATCATGCTCCTGCGCGAAGAACGGCGGCAGAAGCCGGCAGCCGGTGACTGAGCGGCCGCCGGCCCGCGGCGAACGCGTGGAGCGATTCGCCGCGCCGGATGACGCGCCGCGGCTGGATCTGTTGGTGGCCGGCCGGTTGGACCTCTCGCGCAACCAGGCCGCGACGCTCATCACCACCGGTTGCGTCACCGTCAACGATCGGCGCGAGAAGGCGAGCTACCGTGCCGAACCGGGCGACGCGGTGGTGGTCACGATTCCGGCGCCCGCAACGCGCGAGGTGGTCGCCGAGCAGATCCCGCTGCAGGTGGCGTTCGAGGACGACGACGTTGTGGTGATCGACAAGCCCGCGGGCATGGTGGTGCACCCGGCACCGGGCAACTGGACCGGCACGCTCGTCAACGCGCTCAAGGGACGCGGCGCGCCACTATCGAGCGTCGGCGATCCGGGACGCGAGGGCATCGTCCACCGCCTCGACAAGGAAACCTCGGGCCTGCTGCTCGTCGCCAAGACCGATCGCGCACATCGGGTGCTGGGCGCGGCCCTGGCGCAGCGCCGCGTCTCGCGCCGCTATGCGGTGCTGTGCTGGGGTCATCTCGACACGGACGAGACGACCATCGACAAGCCGGTCGGCCGTGATTCGCGCGACCGGACCCGTATGGCCATCGTCGCCGCTGGCAAGGCGGCCAAGACGACGTTCGTGCGCGTCGCCCGGTTCGACGCGGGCGACTTGCTGCGCGCGCACCTGCACACCGGGCGGACACACCAGATCCGCGTCCACCTGTCGTCGGTGGGCCACCCCGTGGTGGGTGACGACACCTATGGCGGAGGCGGCGGTCGCAAACTCGTGGGACTGCCTCCCAAGCGTCACTTCCTCCACGCCGCTTGGCTGCTGTTTCCGCACCCGGTGACGGGGAAGGAGACGGAGCTTCGCTCGCCGTTGCCGGATGACCTGCGCGCATCGCTCGTCCGCGCGGCGTCGGGCGCGGTGTCCGCGACGGACGCGGATCCGCTGGACACGCTTGGGTTCTATCGGACGTAGTGGGTGGCTGCGTCGGGACTTTCAGGGTCGAAAATCGTCATTATTAGATGCGGTTTTCGCCCGTGGTCGCTCCCGATTTTCGGCGGAACATCGCCCCATCCGATCCCTGCCCGTTGAGGCCCCTCTTGGTGAGTCATGCCCTGTTGGATAGCGATGCCGTCATCGTGCCGGTGACGGCGCCGGGTGCCGTCGCGCGCCTTGGTTCGCCCCGTCGGGACTTTTCCCACGACTGAACCGCAGCGTCTGGTCCGCCGCGAGGCGGTTGCCGCGGGCGATATTGCGCCCGGCGCGGGAACGCCGCCCAGCATGGCGTCGCAACGCGACCGGGAGGTTCTGCGTTCGTTCGCGCGCCGCATCAACCCGAACGACGCCAGCGCCCACAACAACCTCGGCGTCCTCTACTACAACAAGGGGATGTATCTCGAGGCCGTGGCGACCTTCCAGCGGGCGCTGGAACTGGATCCGGACATGCAGGAGGCGCAAGCCAACCTCGACGCCGCGGCGGCGGCCGCGGCGGCCGCGGCGGTCGCGGACGCGCCACCGGACGCGCCACCGGACGCGCCAGCGGACTCGGACCCATTCGACTCCGCGTCGCCGCCGTCCGCCATGGAAGTGACGCGCGAGGCTGCGCTGACGCACTACAACCTTGGCCAGGCATTCCGAAAACAGGCGAAGTACGCGGAGGCGCTCCGCGAGTACGAGTTGGCGGTCCAGGCCGGCGAGGATCGCGACCTGATGGAGCAGGCGACGGCCGAGGTGCATTTGCTGCGGCGCGATGCCGCCGAGGCGCTGCGCCTCTACGACGGACTGCTGACGCGGCAGCCGCAGAGTCCCAAGCTCCTCAACGAGCGCGGCGTCGCGCTGCATCAGTCAGGTCGGTACCAGGAGGCGCAGGCGAGCTACCTCGCAGCGATCGCGAGCGACCCGTCGTACGCGCTGGCGCACAACAACCTCGGCGTCGCGTTGTATCACGGCGGCAACCCGACCGGCGCGAATGCCGCGTTTCAGCACGCGCTGGACGCGCAACCGACGTTCGCGAAAGCACGGCTGAACCAGGCGCTGTTGTTCTTCAAAGGCAAGCGCTTTCCGCAGGCGCTCGGCGCGTTCCAGACGGTGCTTGCCACCGAGGCGGAGAATCCGGTCGCGTGGAACGGCGTCGGCCTGGTGCTGGCGGAGGCCAGGAAGTTCCAGGAAGCGAAGAGCGCCTACGCGCGCGCCATTCAGGCGCGGCCGAAATACGCCGAGGCGCATTACAACCTGAGCTTCGCGCTGTCGAACCTGGGCGATTTCGAGGCAGCCCTGCGCGAGACGAAACTGGCGATTGAACTCGAGCCGTATTACGTGCCACAAAAACTGGAACTCGCGATCGACCTGCAGTACGAGGACCCGGGTCTTTCGATGCAGCCGGACCTGGGCCAGGAGCGGCGCGTCGATGCCGTGGAGGAGTTTGCGTTCGAGCCCGGCGCGTTCGATGCGCTGTTCAAGGAGTTGGGGCACGGCGCGCCTCTGGTTGCCCGGAGCGAGCCGGCGGCGACGGCGGCGACGGCGGCGGGGGCAAACGCCTTCGCCTTGGCGGCGGACTTGCTGACAAAGGGATTCGTGGAGCGGGCCCAGAGCGAAGTGACGCGCGCGTTGGCGGCGGGTGGCGATCGCGTGCGCGGTGGCACCTTGCTGGGCGACACGTTCTTGAAGCGTAGTTTGTGGGGTGAGGCGCTGGAGCGCTATCGCGACGTCCGGCGCGTGGCATCCAACGACATCGCGGCAATGCGGGGTGAAGCCACGGCGCTTCTGCGTCTGGGCCGCGCGCTGGAGGCGCGCCACGTGGCGGAATTGCTGGTGCCCATGGCGCCGGGCGACGTGGACATCCTGATGCTGGTGGCGTCGACCCGCGGCGAGGCGGGTGATCCACGCGGTGGATTGGCCGCGCTCGAGTTGGCGCGGCGCGCGGCGCCCACACGCGCGGACGTGCAGCGGCACATCGGCGACCTGGCCTGGAAACTGCGCGACACTGACGCGGCGATCACCGCGTATCGCAACGCGCTCCAGATCGATCCGCATTACGCGGTGGCGCGATACCAGTTGGCGAACGTGCTCATGGAGCGTAGCCTGTGGCTCGATGCCGAGCGCGAGTTGTTGCTGGCACTCGACGCGGTGCCGACCTACGGCGAGGCCACGCTGGCGTTGTCGCGGTTGCTGCGGCGTGTGGGAAGGCCGGAAGATGCCTTGCCGCTCCTGATCGATCTCCTGCAGCGTGATCTCTACCACTTCGACGGTCTCATCACGCTCGGCGAAACATTGCTCGAGCTCGGAAAGCGCGACGACGCCAACTATGCGTTCAAGCGCGTGCTGCGTTTCGATCCCGAACACGTCGGCGCGCTGTATCACGAGGGCGCCATCCTGGCTGAGCAGGAACGCTATCGCGAGGCTGTCGAGCGATTCCAGAAAGTGGTGGACATGGCGCCGGGAACCGAATACGCGCGCAAGGCGCGCCGCGACATCAAATCGGCGACCGATCTCGGCCGCCGATTCGCGAAGCAGGCCGGGTAAGTCCATGGCAATCGAAGGACCTCTGCGCGAGTTCGGCATTCACGACGTCTTTCAGCTGCTGGACCTGAGCCGCAAGACCGGCATGTTGCGCGTGACGTCGCCGGTGCGTGATGATGAAGCGCAGGTCTTCTTCGACGTTGGCAAGGTCGTGCACGCCGACCTTCGCGGCCGACCATCGGCGATCGAGGACTTGCTCGTCGAGGCCGGCCGGATCACGGAGGATGAGCTGGCGCACGCCCGAAAAGTCGTGTCCGATCACGGCACCGGCGCCAACCTGAGCGCGATGTTCGTCCAGGCGGGTGTCGTGACGGCCGAAGAACTGGAGCAGCTGGTGCGAACGCGGCTCGAGACGGTCGTGTTCGACCTGATGTCCTGGCGCGAAGGGTTCTTCTCGTTCGAGGAGCGCCCCATTCCCGAGGTGCCGCCTGAGGCGCGCGTGTCGGTCGCCACCGAATCGTTGCTGATGGAGAGCGCCAGACGCATCGATGAGTGGTCGCGCATTGCCGACAAGATCCCCAATCTCACCGTGGTTCCGTCGCTGGCGCCCGTGCCAGACGATCACGAGTCGCAGATGGACCTCCTGCCGCACGAGTGGGAAGTGCTCGCCATGATCGACGGCGCCCGCGATCTGCGCGCCATCGCGGGCGATCTGGGCCGCGACGAGTTCGAGATCGCCAAGGTCATGTACGGGCTGGCGACCACCGGCGTCGTGGAACTCAAGCAGCGGCGCCTGAGCCTCTCCATCCCATCGCAGGCGCCCGCGGAGAATCCAGCGCTCGCGCGTGCCCGGTCGATGATCGCGTCGGGGCGGGCGGTGGACGCCGTGGCGGAATTGCGGCAGGCGGCGTCACGGGACGCGGGGGACGTACGCATCTGCCTCGAGCTGGGCTTCGCCAGCATCCGGGCCGGTGATCTGCGGGGCGCGCGGACCGCGATGGAGAAGTTCCTTCAGATGGCGCCCAGCCACCAGTCGGCGGCGCGCGTTCGGTCGGCGCTGGATGCGACCACGAAGCTGCTCGGCGTGATGGAGGCGGACGGTGTCTGACCTCATCCGCGACTGGAGCGACGAGCTTGCGGGCGATCCGTCCAGCCTGGTGTTCATTCCGCTGGCCGATGCGTTGCGCCAGCAGGGGGAACTGGCCCTGGCGCAGAAGTTCGCGATTCGCGGTCTCCAGCGGCATCCGCACAACGCCGAAGCCCACGATGTGCTGGCGCGAATCATGGCGGACCTCGGCGACCTGCAGTCCGCGTTCGACGAATGGGACATGGTGGCGCGGCTCCAGCCCGGTCACGTGGGCGCCATCAAGGGCATGGCGTTCATCCGGTTCCAGCAGGGCCGGCTCGAGGAAGCCGAGCAGCTCCTGGTGCAGGCACAGGCGAACGAAACCGACGAGTCGATCACGTCAGCGATCGCGACGGTGCGCAAGTCCGTGGCGACGCAGGCGCTGACCGCGCTTGTCGGCGATCCGCGCCGGCTGTACGCGGACGTGCTCGCGCCGGACCAGGCGGCCATGTGCGTCGACAAGGACGGCTTGGTGTTGGCAGGGGCCTACTATGACGCCGATGGCAACGACGTGGCGTCGGAGATCGGCGCCAGTCTGTCGGGTGTGTCGGCCGAAGCCGTGCGTGCCACGGAACACCTGAAGATCGGCGCGTGGCGATCGATCGTGTTCGAAACGGAAGCGGCGGTGGTGGCGTTGGCGCCGGCACCGGCCCAGGGAACGATCGAGGAAGGTGGTCTGGTCGTGGTGGCCGCCGTGCCCGACACGCCGCTGGGCCAATTGCGCCGCGTGCTCAGCACGTGCCTCGCGCGGACGGCCGACTGGCTCACGCTGGGGTCGCCATCGTGAGCACACCGTTCACGCAGGTCCTGAACACGCTTACCCGGCAGCGCGGCGTGACGGCATGCCTCGTGGTCGTCGCCGAGGACGGCATCGCTGTGGACTCGAACCTGCAGTTCGGCCAGGACGGGAATCGCGTGGCGGCGCTGGCGGCGTCGCTGTATCGCAAAGCGCGCCAGTCGGCGCAGGCGGCAGGACTCGGCGAGACCGGCTTCATGCAGCTCGAAGCGGACCATGGCCGTCTCTGCATCCTTGGCGGCACCGAGCTGATCCTCGTCGTGGTCGCGGAGCGAGACGGCAACGTGGGTCTGATTCGACTGGACATGCGGCGCGCCGCGGAGCAGTTGCGGTGATCAAGGCTTCGGTCGAGCCGTGGGTGGAGGAGCCGTTGTCCCGCTTCGTGAAGGACGCGGGCGCGCGGCTGGCCCTCCTGTTGTTGCCCAGCGGGCAGGTGATGGCGCAATACGGATTCTCGCGCGCCCTGGACGTGATGTCGGCCTGCGCGCTGGCCGCGGCGATCTTCGCCTCGAGCTCGGAGATGGGGCGACTGTTGAGCGGGAAGCCGTTCCTGTCTCTGCACGCGGCCGGTAATCCGCAGTTCTTCCTCGCGCAGGCGCAAACCGCACGCGGACCCTACATTTTTCTCACGGTATTCGATCAGGAGAGCTCGCTGGGACTCGTGCGGGTGTTCTATGACGAGTTCAGGGCTCGCCTGGCGGCCGCGGCGCCGCTGCCGGTGTCGCAGGAACCCGTCCTGCCTTCGGATTTCGAAGGCGAGTTGAACAAGAACCTCGCCGTTCTCTTCGGGAGGGCGTCATGAAAACGGAAATCGGAAATCGAGAATCGGAAATCGCTCGCGATTGTCCGACGTTCGATTCCCGAATTCCGCTTTTCGATTTCCCGCTTGTATGTCACTAGTCAACTATCAGACGCGGGAGATCACCTGCAAAATCGTCTACTACGGACCCGGCCGGTCTGGAAAGACGACGAATTTGCATTTCATCTATGGCCAGGTGCCGGACGACCGAAAAGGGAAGATGGTGTCGCTCGCGACGCAGACCGATCGCACGCTGTTCTTCGATTTTCTGCCGCTGGATCTTGGCACCATTTCCGGGTTCACCACGCGCTTCCAACTCTATACCGTGCCGGGACAGGTGTACTACCAGGCGACACGCAAGCTCGTGCTGCAGGGCGCCGACGGCGTGGTGTTCGTCGCGGACAGCCAGGCGCGCCAACTGCAGGAGAACATCGAGAGCTTTCAGGACCTGCACCAGAACCTGTCGGAGCAGGACGTGGATCCGCGCTCGATTCCGCTCGTGATCCAGTACAACAAGCAGGATCTTCCCAAGGAACTCATTCTCACGACGGACGAGTTGGCCGACGCCGTGAACTTCCGCGGGGCGCCGGACTATCCGGCGGACGCGCTCCACGGGCCGGGGGTCTTTGAGACGCTGCGCGGGATCAGTGAGCTCGTCCTCAAGCGACTCAGCGCCGGTGCGGCGCGCTAAGGGGCGGCCGTGCAGGTAGACGCGCGGCACAAGTTCGACAACTTCGTCACCGGCTCGGCCAATCGCCTGGCGGTGGCGGCGGCCAAGGCGGTCGCCGAGCAGCCCGGCCTGACGTACAACCCGTTGTTCATCTACAGCGGATCGGGGCTGGGGAAGACGCACCTCATCAGCGCCATCGGGAACGTGGTGCTCCAGCGCGATCCCAAGGCCAGCGTCGAGTACGTCACACTCGAGGATTTCGTCGAGCAGTTGCACGCCGCCATTGCCAGCAACGAGGCGGACCGGTTCAAGCAGCGCTACGGCCGCGTGGACGTGCTGCTGCTGGACGACATGCAGTTCCTCACGGGCCGTCGTGAAACCCAAGCCGAGCTCCTGCGCCTCATGACGGCGTTGTCGGGCACTGGCCGGCAGGTGGTGATGACCAGCGACCGGCCGCCGTCGGAAATCCCCGACGTCGACGAACGCCTCATTACCCGGTTGTCCGGCGGGTTGATCGTGGATATCGGACCACCAGATTACGAAACACGCATTGCTATTCTACGTGCGCGATGTGACGATCGGGGGGTCCGGTTTCAAGCCGGCGTCATCGAAGAACTGGCGAACCTGGAATTCCGGAACATTCGCGAGCTGCAGGGTTCATTAAACAAGCTTATTGCGACACAAACGCTGGGTGGCGACCACATCTCGCCGGAACAGGTGCGCGGCATGTTCGGCGATTTGGCGCCGGGCCGGCCGTCGATGCCGGTGCGCGTCGCGCCCACCGCCAAGGCCACGCCCGCCGGACGGCCCAGCCTCGACTTCCAGACGTTCGTCACCGACATCGCCAGCGCCGTGGCGGCGCACGTGGATCCCTGGAAGATCAAGGTCGCCGAGGCGGTCGCGTTCTGGACCGGCGAAGGGTATCGCACCGGGACGCTCGAGCGGTTGTTGCAGGAGGCGGGACCCAGGACGGACTTCGAGGGCGCCCTCCGCGAGTTCTTTGCCGCGATCGAGAAGCTGCGGCAACTGGAGGGGCAGGCCACCGCGGTGGACCCGGCGCTCGGGGCCAGCGACGTGTTCCGGGACCCGGAGCGTGTGGCCGAGGCGGAGGCACTGGCCGCCAAGGCGCTGCGCGGCGCCACGCTGCCGCCCGGTCCGTCCGCGCATTTCACGCGCGCCGGATTCGAGGTGGGCTCGAGCAACCAGCTGGCCACCAAAGCGGCCGACGCAGTGATCGCCGAGCCGGGCCGGCGCTACAATCCGCTCTTCATCCACGGGCCCAGCGGCGTCGGCAAGACGCACCTCGTCAATGCCATTGGCAACGAGATGATCCAGGCCACCGGCGGCGCGTCCATCGTGGCGTGCGTGAGCGCGCAGGCCTTTATGGACGAGTTGATCGCGGCGCTCCAGGACGGCAGTGTGGACCGCTGGCGCGCGCGCTATCGCGGTGCCGACGCGCTCGTCATCGACGATGTGCAGTTCGTTGCCGGCAAGGAGCGCACGCAGGAAGAACTCTTCCACGTCTTCAACACCCTCCATAAGGAAGGGAAGCAACTTGTCTTTGCGAGCGATCGGCCCCCGCGCCAACTGGACGGTCTCGAGGACCGCCTCCGGTCGCGCTTCGAGGGCGGCCTCGTGGTCGAGATGCAGGCGCCCGATCGCTCCCTGCGCGAGAAACTGTACGCGCACTACCTGGACGTGGTGGAAACGCCGGAGCGAGAGGCGCTTGTGTCGTACCTCGCGGATCGCGCCGCGGCCAATGTGCGCGAGGTGATCGGCGTCGTGAACCGCCTCGCGGCTGCCGCGGACAATGCCGGCGCGCCGCTCACGGTGGCCATCGCCAGGGCCGAGCTTGAAGGCGCGACACAGCACCGGACGCCCGACGTGCGCGCCGCGGACGCGTACTTCCTGGACGGCGAAAAGATCGTGTGGCACCTGCCCGATCTTTCGGCACGGCTCATCGAGGAACCGCGGTAATGGCGATCAAGGGTTCACTCCGCGAAGCGTCGCTGCCCGACGTCCTGCAGCTCCTGTCCATGGGGAAGAAGACCGGCTGCCTCGCGGTCACGCACCGGAACAACTTCGGATACATCTACTTCGACAAGGGCCGCATCTCGTACGCGTCGATCGTCAACCGCCGCGACCGCATCGGCGACCTGCTGGTCAAGGCGGGCTCGATCACCACCGAGCAGCTGCAGCAGGCCATCGACGCCCAGGCCAAGCACCGCGACAAGCGCGTCGGCGACCTGCTCGTGGATCTGGGTTTCATCACGCGCGAAGCGTTGCACGAGCACGTGCGCGTACAGATCGAAGAGGCCGTGTACCTCCTGTTCACGTGGAACGAGGGCACGTTCAACTTCGAAGCCGAGGTGCATCCGGAGCGGCAGGACCTGCTCGTCTCCATCAATCCGGAATCGCTGTTGCTCGAGGGCGCGCGGCGGGTGGACGAGTGGAGCCTGATCGAAAAGAAGATCCCGAGCTTCGACATGGTGTTCGATGCTGACTGGCGCAAGCTGGCCGCGTCGGACCTGCCGCTCACCACGGAGCAGCAGACCGTCCTCCAGCACGTGGATGGCCGACGCGACGTCACCGCCATCATTGAAGCGTCCGGGCTCGTCGAATTCGACGTCGGCAAGGCCCTGTACGGTCTCGTCTCCGCCGGCCTGGTGCATCGCGTTGGCCGCAAGAGCCGGATGAACGTCCAGGCGATCCCGGAGGGCAAGGAAGACGAGCATCGCAACCTCGGGCTCGCGTTCTATCGCACCGGCATGCTGGACGACGCACTGCGTGAGTTCCAGCAGGTGTTGGATCTCAACAAGGACGACGGCACGGTACGCTTCCGCATGGGCCTGGTGCTGATGCGCCAAAGCAAGTGGCAGGACGCCATCACCGTCTTGCAGGACGCGGTCGCGAAGCCCGGGGCCAAGGCGTCGACGTTCCACAACCTTGCCATCGCGCTCGAGCGTGTGGGCAAGTACCCCGAGGCCCTGTCGGCGCTGCAGGACGCCACCAAGCGCGGCGGCGCGCAGGACGCGCGCGTCCAGACGTCCATCGGCATCGTTTCGCTGAAAGCCGGGGACCTGCAGGCTGCCGACCGTGCGCTGGCGGCGGCCAAGCCGCTCTGGTCAGAGACGCCGTCCATCGCGTGGTTCCACTACGCGTCGCTGGCCGCGGCGTTGCTGGGCGACCTGCCGCGCGCGGAGTCGCTGTTGAACGAAGGTCTGTCCCGGAACATCCGCGGCACCGCGGCGCTCCACAACAACCTCGCGGCGCTGCTGGAACACCGCGGTGCGTACGACGAGGCGCTGGCCGCTGCCGAACATGGTCTCACGGAGGACCCGGCGATGCCGCAATTGCACAAGAACGTCGGCGACCTGTACTTCCGCGCAAATCGGCATGACGATGCGCTGGCCGCGTTCGAGCGCGCCGTGAAGGCCGATCCTGAACTCGGGTCCGACGTCTACGCGAAGCTCGGACACATCCGTCATGCGCGCCAGGACAGCGACGGCGCCGCGAAGTACTGGACCAAGGCGATTGCGCTGGATCCCGGCAACGCCGCGGTTCGTGCCAACCTCGCATCACTCAAACAGTCGCGCTGACCGCGCCCATCGCCCAGATTCGGCACATGTCGACGAACATCGCCACCCACCGCGCCACCCTGAAGTCCCTCGACGGCAAGCTCGAAGCGCCCGGCGTGGACTTTGACTCGCTCAAGGGGGACATCATCACGTTCTACCGTCTCATCGAAACGGAGATGGCGGAACTCACGGCGCTGAAGGACGACGTGAAGAACATGGTGGAGAAGTGGAAGTCGCTGCAGGCGGGTCAGTCCCTGGCGCCGCAGTTCAGCGGCGATGCGCCCGTGGTGCACGCCGATCACATCGGCGCATCCACGTTCATCGAGAAGGGCTGGAGCCGCCTCTCGCTGGGCGATTACGAGGCCGCCGAGCAGGCGCTCAAGCGGGCCATCGAACTGTCGCCCAACGATCCGCAAAGCGAGGCGCTGCTGGGGTGGGCCCAAATGCTCCAGGAGAAGTACGACGACGCGCTGTTGTGGTTCCAGAAGGTCCTCACGCGCGAGCCGCAGAATTCACTGGCGCGCATCAACGTCGGCTACATCTGCCTCAAGAAGAAGATCTGGAACGAGGCCATCGAGCACTTGTCCCGCGCCATCCGCTTGGACAATGACAAGAAGGCGACGCTGTACGCGCACTTCTATCTGGGACTCGTGTATCTCGAGCGTGACATGTTTGAGGATGCGCAAACGTTCTTCCAGAAGACCATCGCGCTTGGCCCCAACCTGATCGAGGCGTACTACGAATTGGGGAAGGCGTTTTGGTTCAATGGGCAGCAGGACGAGGGCATGAAGACGTGGAAGGACGGCTTCGCGGCCAACAAGTTCAACCCGTGGGGCAAGAAGTGCGCTGCCGCGCTGAAGACCGTGGAGGAAGGGGGAGAACCCTGATTACAGCAGGGAGGAGGGAGGAGGGAGGGGAGAGGAGGTACAACGGCGGTTCGCGGCTCATCGTGCCAGCCCTGATCGCCATCTCCGCTCTCCTCGCTCCTCTCTCCTCTCTGCCGGCGCAGGAGCGCTTGGACCGCGGCCGCCTCACCTTCTTCTTCTCGCCGCAGGACCGTCAGCTCGCCGGTGTCCTGGCCCAGCGGTCGCTGGCGACCGACACGTTTCCCGGGCTGCCGCGTTCGGCGCAGAAAGTCATCATCACCATCGCGCCGGATCGCCGCCGCTTCCGCGACTTGGTCGGCGACGTGGCGCCGGAATGGGGCAGCGCTGTGGCGTTCCCGGAGTCGCGGCGCATCGTGATTCAGGGACAGGGCGCCGGCTCCGACGCCGGGAATCCTGTGGACGTGTTGCGCCACGAGCTCGCACATCTCGCGTTGTTCGAGTTCCTCGGCAATCGCACTCCCCGCTGGTTCGATGAGGGCTACGCCAGCTTCGCCGCCGGCGAATGGGGCCGGCAGGAAATCCTGGCAACCAACGTGGCCTTGGCGTTACGCGGCATGCCGACACTGCACGAGCTCGAAGATTCGTTCGGGGGAGGGGCGACAGCCGCGCAATCCGCATATGCGCTCGCCTACAGCGCTGTGTCTGAATTGTCGCGGATGGGCGGTCCGCACGGGATGAGCCTGTTTCTCGGGTACTGGCGTCGCACCACGATGGAGCGCGCCATGCGACAAGCGTACGGCGTCACCTTGTCGGGATTCGAGGGCGAGTGGCGGCGCCACACCCGGCGGCAGTACGGCGGCCTGGCCCTGGCCAGCAACTTGGCGCTGGCCGGCCTCCTGCTCCTCTTCGTCCTGACGCCTTTCTACATCGCGCGCCGCCGGCGGGACCGGCAGCGGCTCGAAAAAATGCGCGAGGCGGACGCCATCGCCGAGAAGGCGGAGCGGTCTGCCATCGACGACCTGATCTCGGGCCTTTAATCCAATCCTAACTTTCGATGCGGGGCCACGTTGACACTGTTTTCAACGTCGGGTATCCTACCCGTCTCTGATGACAGACGCCAAGGTTTCGAACCGGTCCCGTGCGTTGCTCTGGTGGGGAGTCACCGTGCTTGCAATTGCCGCGGGCTACGCGGATCTCGCGCGCGGCGGGGAGACTCTCGCACCGGTGCTGCTCGTGACCGGCTACGTTGTCTTGGTCCCGCTCGCCATACTGCGTTCGTAGTCGCTCGTTCGGTGGGTCCTGCATTGGGGGCGAATAGCTCAGTTGGTTAGAGCGCCTGCCTTACACGCAGGAAGTCGGGGGTTCGAGTCCCTCTTCGCCCACTCGACGACATGACTCGCAGGAACCCGCCCGACGACGACGGGTATATCTGACTACCGCTGGAGGATTGGAATCGTGATACTGATGCTGCGACGTGCACTGAACGCTGTCGCGCTGGGTCTCGGAATTGCGGGCACGCCCTCCCTGGGTGAATCGCAGAATCGCAACCTGCCGGGCCCGGAAACGCCGCGACTCCTCGTCGTGGTGTTCCAGAGTCCGACGCGCGCCCTGGGCGTGGAAGTGGCCGATGCAGTGCGCCAACGGTTCACCAGCCAGATGAATCCGCGGCAGCTGTACATCATTCCGCGCGAGCAGATGGTGAACTTCCTGGAGTCGAGCGGTTACAAGGCCGATTCGTCGCTTGGCAGCACGGACCTCAAGGAGCTGGCGAAGGGGTTGCGTGCCGACGACCTCATCGGGGGCGAAGTGAGAAAGACCGCTTCCGGCGCGTTTCACATAGAACCGCGCATGCTGCTCGCGGTGGATCCGAGCGTCGGACAACCGCTGCCCGTCATCGAGACGGGTAGCTTGAACGATGCCGCCCGCCAGGTCGAGCGGTCCGCCATGGACGCGCGAAAGCAGCTGCCGGATGAGCGTGCGTGCAAGAACCACATTCGTTCCGCACTCGACCAAAACAGCGTGGTGGTCAACCCGGGCGCGATCGACAAGGCCATTGCCGCCGCGAACGCCGGCATCCAGAAATACGCGAACGCGGTCATCGCGCGGTTGTGCCTGGCGAACGCGTTCCAAGCGAACAATATGCCGGACTCCGTCATTCGCATCACCGACGAGATCCGCAAGCTGGACCCCAAGAGCTCGCTCGCGATGAAGTTCGCGGTGCAGGCCTACAAGGACAAAGCGGACGCCGAGCGGGACACGGTCAAGTCGCAGCAGTACCGCGAGCAGACCGTGCGCCTGCTCGTCGCGCTCCTCGCGATCGAACCGTTCAACCAGAGCTTGCAGGGACAGGTCATCTCGGAGCTGGCCAAGCTGGGTCAGCCGGCCAAAGCCATCCCGATCGTGGACGAGTTGCTCAGGCAGAATCCGGGTGACCCGCCGATGCTTCGCACGCGTTGGCAGTTGATGATGGCAGACGCGGCAGTAGCGGATGGCGCCAGCAAGCCGGGCAAGCTCGAGCGCGCCCTCGTTGCCGGTGAGGAGATGGTGAAGGCCGACACGACGCTTGGTGACAGCACCTACTACTTCCGCCAGGTCGCCGCGGCGATGCAGACGACGCCGCAGAAGGGCGTCGAGTGGACGACTCGGGCGGTGCAGAAGTACCCGACCAATCAAGATTTTTGGTGGTACAAGGCACGTCAGGAGCGCAGTGCGGGGCAGATTCAGGGCGCGTCGCAGTCGTTGTCGCGGCTGCTCGTCCTCAATGCGAAGTACCCGAGCGCCACAGTCATGCTCGGCCAGCTGTACCTCGACCAGAAAATGAACGACAGCGCCATCGCGGTTGCGCGTCGCGCGGTCGACGCGGGCGAGCCAAAAGCGACGTGGGGTCAGTTCCTCCTGGCGCCGACACAAGCCGCTTACCAGAAGGCGGCGGCGAGTGACTCGATCGCCAGGGCCGACACCCTGAACGCGGCGAAGCGCGCGCAGGCGACAGCCGACTACGAAGCGACGCTGTCATTGGCGCAGGAAGCTGACAAAATGAACTCGACGCCGCAGGCATATTTCTTCGTCGGCGTGTCCTCGTTCCAGATCGGCTTGGCTGCCGTCAACGGCGCGCAGGCTTCGGGCGCCGCAAGCGTACCGTCAACGAAAGGGACCCCGTCGCGACAGCAGCGGCAGACTCAAGCGGCGGCCCGTGCGATGGCGTGCGAGCTCGCCAAGCGAGCTACCGAAATGATGCTGCTCGCGATGACGAACATGCCTCGGGGTGGTTCGGTGAGTCCGCCAACCGCGCAGCAGATTCTGGGATTCGCGCCGCAGGTGTCTGCTGCTGCCGAGCAGATGACAAACGCCTACTGCGGTCCCGCGCCGCGATAAGCTGCCACGAAGACAGGGACGGCCCGTGAGCTCAACGCTCACGGGCCGTTTTTTCATGCCCGGCGTCACCGGCTTGCCACACTGGATAGAATGAAGGACATGCCGGCCGTCGCGTATCACACGCCAGTCCTCGCGGACCAGGTGGTCGAACTCCTCCGCGACGCGACGCGTGTCCTCGACGGCACCCTTGGCGGCGGCGGCCACAGCGAGCTCCTGCTCCACGCGGGGAAGACCGTGGTGGGCCTGGATCGCGATCCGGACGCGATCGCCGCGGCGCGCGCGCGACTCGAATCGCACGAACGCGGCGGGCGATTTCGCGCCGAGCTCGTCAACTACGCCGACGCCGCAGACTCCGGACTGCTGGGCGCCGAGCGGTTCGACGGAGTCCTGCTGGATCTCGGCATCTCGTCGCACCAGATCGACACATCGGAACGCGGCTTTTCATTCCGCGAAGGCGCGCCGCTGGACATGCGCATGGGACAGGCGCAGCTGTCCGCCGCCGAACTGCTAAACACGGCGGACGAAGCCGATCTCACGCACATCTTCAAAGCCTACGGCGACGAGCCGCGCGCCGGCCGCCTGGCGCGCGTCATCGTCAAGCGCCGGGCCAACGCCCGTTTCGCCGTCAGCGACGACTTGGTGGGCGCGATTCGCGAAACACTCGGCCCCCGCACGGGTCCGGGAGAATTCGCGCGGCTCTTTCAGGCGGTGCGCATCGCCGTGAACGACGAGATCGCGGGCCTGACACGCGCACTCCCGGCGCTCCGCGACCGGCTGACGCCGCATGGCGTCCTGGCGGTGATCACGTACCACTCCGGCGAAGACCGCCTGGTGAAGCACACGTTCCGGGACTGGAGCGCGGAGTGCGTGTGTCCGCCGAAACAGCCGAAATGCACCTGCCGCGGCTACGCCTTGGGCGAGACAATTACGCGGCGGGCGATCGTGCCCAGCGACGCCGAGGTATCAGCGAATCCACGCGCGCGCAGTGCCAAACTTCGCGCATGGCGAGCAGCGTGAAGTCCGGCCGGGGCGCGTCGGCCAAGTCGGCCAAGTCGGCCATGGGCATGCGCACGCGCGTGATTATCGTCCTTCTCGGTTTCGTCGTGGTGGCGATAGGCGTCATTGCCCGGAGGACGTTCGGAATCAACGTGGCCACGGAACTTCGCAAACTCGAGAATCAGCGCGACGCTATTGCGGCGGCGCGCATCAAGGTGGAGACGGACATTCGCGACGCGTCCAGCCGTGCGCGGCTGGTCCCGATCGCGGAGAAGCGCCTACATATGTATGTGCCGTCGGACAGCCAAGTGATCATTCTGCCGCGGAAGCCGGAATGAACCGGTTGCGCCGGATCGGTCTCGTCCACACGGCACTTGCCGTTCTCGCCCTGGCCGTGATCGCCAAGGCGGCGCATGTGCAGCTGGTGCAGGGGCGGGCGTGGGGCAAGCTCGCCGAACGGCAGCACTTCACGGCGCGCGAGGTTCCTGCGCCGCGCGGGGCGATCCTCGATGCCGGCGGCCACGTGCTGGCCTCGACGCGCGACGTGGTGAAGCTGGAGATCGCCCCGCGGGAGGTGCGGGACGCGCGAGCACTGCGCCGCGCGTTGGCGGCCGCCAAGGTGGATCCGGCCTGGGTGGAGCGCGCCGGCGACACAAACCGGGCGTGGGTCGTGCTGCCGGGACGGTTCATTGCCGAAGAAGTGGCGGCGATTACCGCAATGCGCGGCGTCTACACCACGCCACAGGCGGATCGCTCGTACTCGATGTCGCCCGGGCTCCAGCCGCTGCTCGGGCGGGTGGTAGAGGGCCGGGGCATCGACGGGCTCGAGTCCACGCTCGACTCGCTGCTGCGCGGGACCAGTGGGGCAACGCAGCTGATGCGCGACGCGCGCGGCCGCAGCTTCGCCTCGCCCACACAGCCGGGACAGGCGCCGACGCCGGGGCACTCCGTGTCGCTCACGATCAATCAGGAACTCCAGGAGATCGCGGAGCGCACGCTGGCCGACGCGGTGGCGCGGCTCGACGCCGAGGGCGGCGATATCGTGATCATGGATCCGCGCAGCGGGGAACTGCTGGCAATCGCCGGCCAGCGCAACGGCGTGGCGGCGCCGTCGGTGACGGCGGTGACCGAGCCATTCGAGCCGGGATCGACGGTGAAGCCGCTCATCGCGGCGGGGCTGCTGGCGCGCGGGCTCGCTCGCACGTCCGACATCGTGCCGACACGCGGTGGCCAGTACACGCTGCACGGCCGCACGATTCACGACGAGCCGCACGAGGGCCCCACGCCGCCGATGCTCTCGCTCACCGACGTGATCCGGTATTCCAGCAACATCGGCATCGTGCAGTTCGCCGACCGGCTCACGCCGCGCCAGGAATTCGAGACCTTGCGCGACTTCGGGCTCGGAACGGCGACGGGCTTGCCGTACTCCGCCGAAGCCGCCGGTACCCTGCGTCCGCCCGCCGTCTGGTCCAGGCAGTCGCAAGCGTCGTTGGCGATGGGCTACGAACTGGCGGTGACGCCGCTGCAACTGGCGCTGTCGTACGCCGTGATGGCGAACGGCGGTGAGTTGATCGAACCGGCCGTGATCAAGGAGATTCGCAGTCCGACGGGCGAGGTGGTGTTTCGCCATCAGCGCCGCGTGGTGCGCCGCGTGCTGTCCCCAGAACTTGCCAGGACGATGCGGGTGCTGATGACCGGCGTCGTGGATCGCGGCACCGCCGTGGACGCCGACCTCGCGACGTTCTCGCTCGCCGGCAAGACAGGCACACCGCGCCGGACGGTGAAGGGTCGGTATGTGGCTCGACAATACAATCCGAATTTCGTGGGTGTGTTCCCGGCGGATGCGCCGCAACTCGTGATCGTCGTCAAGCTCGTGAATCCCAAGGAAGACTTCTACGGCGGCCGCACCGCGGCGCCGATGACCAAGACGATTCTCCAGGCAGCGCTCGCCGCGCGCGATGCGGCGCTGGATCGCGGTAAACTCGCCTCGCCGATGCGCGTCGCTGCCGCACCGGCGGCGAAGGGCTCGCCGGCCCGCACGACGGTGGCGACCACTACGCGCTCAGCGGCGCCGCGGCGCGCCGAGCCGGATCCGTTGGCAAAGCCGGTGGTGCTCGACCTGCCGTCCAAGCCGTCGGTGAAGCGTGCGCCCAAGGCGCCGCGGCCCGTGCCCGATGTGCGCGGACTGCCGCTGCGTGATGCGGTGCGCTCACTGCACGGCGCCGGACTGCGCGTGCAACTTGCCCGAGCCGGGCCGTCGGGTGAGACACAGCCGCCGCGCGGGTCGCTGGTGGACGCCGGTTCGTTGGTCCGGCTGAGACTCGATCACTGACGATGCTGATCCCCACCGAGCGGATCGCCATGGCGCTCGCCTCGGCGAACCTGCTCGTTGAAGTGCGTGGCGCGTTGCCGGATTGGGTGACGTCCGTGGACGACGATAGCCGCCGAGTTCATCGCGCCAGCCTGTTCGTCGCCGTGAAGGGCAGCGAACGTGACGGCCACAACTATCTCGAGCGCGCCCGGGCGGCCGGTGCCGCGGCCGCGGTCGTCGAGGATGCGTCGCGGACGGCGTTGCCCGCGTTGGTCGTGAGCGATGGCCGGCTGGCCGCGCCAATCGTGGCGGCGGCGGCGTACGATTGGCCCGCCAAGCGCCTGCGTCTCCTGGGCGTCACCGGAACGAACGGCAAGTCGACGACGGTTCACATCATACGGCATTTGCTGGACGAACCCGGCGCGCGGGCAGCGTCCGTGGGGACCGTTGGCGTCCTGGTGGGGAGCGGCGGCACTCCGCTGCCGGACACGAGCGGGCTCACCACCCCTGGCCCAGTCGAACTGCAGGCCGGATTGCGGCGGCTGGTGGATGCCGGAGTGCGCAGCGTGGCGATGGAGGTGTCGTCCCATGCGCTGGATCAACATCGGGTGGACGCCCTGACGTTCGAGGCGGTAGTCTTCACGAACCTCACGCGCGACCACCTCGATTATCATGGCTCCATGACGGCGTATCGCAGCGCAAAGGCGCGCCTGGTGGATCAACTCGCGCCAGAGGGGACGCTGGTCGTGAACGCCGAGGATCCGGCGTGGCGCTCGCTCCGGGCTGCAAAGCGATGCACGTTCGGAACCAGGGGCCGTGCCGACTTCGGCGCGCGCGGCGCACGGTTCAACTCGACCGGGACCCGGTTTACCCTTGTTGCCGCGCGCGCCACCTATGACGTGGTACTGCCGTTGGTTGGCGACTTCAACGTCGCGAACGCGCTGGGTGCTGCTGCCGCCGCGTATGCCACGGGCCTGCCGTTGGACGCGATCGCCCGGCGCCTGGCGTCGGTGCCGCAGACCCCGGGTCGCCTCGAAGTCATTCACCGGGAGCCCACGGTACTGCGCGACTACGCGCACACGCCGGATGCGTTGGAGCGCGCCTTGCGCGCGGTGCGCCCGTTCACGCGCGGTCGGCTCATTGTGGTGTTTGGCGCCGGCGGCGACCGGGACAAGGGCAAGCGACCACTGATGGGCGGGATCGCCGAGCGGCTGGCCGACATCGTGATCGTGACCAGCGACAACCCGCGCACGGAGGATCCTGAACGGATCCTTGATGACATCGAGGCAGGCATGACGCGCGGGGAACACGGGCGCATCGAAGACCGCCGCGAGGCCATCGCTCGCGCCCTGGCGCTGGCGAAGAGCGACGACGTGATCGTGCTCGCCGGCAAGGGCCACGAGACGTATCAGGTGCGCGGCACCGAGAAACTGCCGTTCGACGAAAAGCGGATCGTGGCGGAACTCGCGCGGGCCCGCGCATGAGTATCGAAGCGCGCGGACCGGTGCTCAAGGCTGCGCCGCCGGGCGCGGCGTCCTTCTGGACCATGGACCGCGTGGCCGACGCGCTGCAGACGGACGCGGTATCGCCGCCGCCACGCGGCACGCACGCGTTCGGCCGCGTGTGGACCGACACGCGCACGCTGCAGTCGGGCGACCTGTTTGTCGCGCTCGCCGGTGATCGCTTCGACGCCCATGACTTCCTTGCCGACGCCCTGCGCGCAGGCGCCGCGGCCGTCGTCGTGTCTCGCGTCGAGGCGGCCAAAGGCATCGGCGTTCCGGTGTATCACGTGCGCGACACGCGCTCCGCGCTCGGCGCGCTGGGCCGCTATCGGCGGCGTGCGTGGAACGGGCCGGTCGTCGCCGTCATTGGCACCAACGGCAAGACGAGCACCAAAGAACTGGTCCGTGCCGCGCTGGAGAGCCGGCTCGAAGTGCACGCCACCACGGGGAACCTCAACAATCTCGTCGGCGTTCCGCTGACTCTCCTCGCCATCCCGGATCACGCCGACATCGCAGTGGTCGAGATGGGTACCAACCAGCCGGGCGAGATCGCGGCGCTGCGCGCGTTCGTGGAGCCCAACATCGTGGTCGTCACGTCGATCGCGGAAGAACACCTGGAGGGGTTGGGCAATCTCGCGGGCGTCATGCGTGAGGAGATGTCGGGCTGCGAGGGCGTCGCTGTCGTTGTGGCGCCTGCCGGCCAGCCGGAAGTGGTTGCCGCGGCGCGTCCGCGCGCCAAGCGCGTGGTGGTCGCCGGCGTGGATGGCGGCGACTTGGCGGTGGAGCATTGGTCGATTGACGCGGACGGGCGTGGCCGCCTCACCGTGGACGGCGTGGACGTGGTGGTGCCGCTGCGAGGTGCGCACAATGTGCGGAACGCGACCTTGGCGCTCGCGGTGGCGCGCGAAGCCGGCATCAGCATCGAGGATGCGGCGCGGGGCATCGCGGGCATGACGCCGCCGCCGATGCGCAGCAACGTGGAGCAGGTCGGCCGGGCCATGCTCATCAACGACGCCTACAACTCGAACCCCGGCTCGGCGCGAGCGGCGATCGACATGCTGGTGGACGCGGGCGCCGGGCGGCAGCGCGTCGCCGTCCTGGGGTCGATGCTCGAGCTCGGCGCGGCGACGCCCGCCCTGCACGACGAGATCGCGCGTCGCGCAGTGGACGCCGGCATCGAACTCATCGCGGGCGTTGGTGAGTTTGCCGCGGCGCTGGTGCGCGTCGGCGCACCGGCGGCGCGCGTCGTGTCCGCGGCTGACGCGGAAGCCGTCTGGGCGCTGCTTGCATCGCGTCTCATGCCCGACGCCGTTATTCTGCTCAAGGGTTCGCGTGGCGTTCGGCTGGAGCGTCTCGTACCGCACATCACACGCTGGGCACAGGACGGCGCCTAGGTTCAATCGTGCTCTACTACTTCTTTGTGCCCCTCGTTCGGGAATTCACCGTCCTGAACGTCTTCAACTACATCACGTTTCGCGCGGCCGGAGCCGCGGTGACGTCGCTACTGCTGGCCTTCATCATCGGTCCCTGGATCGTGCGGCAGCTGCGCGAGCGGGCGTTTCACCAGGTGGTCCGCGCCGGCACGCCGGACTCGCACCAGGCCAAGAGCGAAACGCCCACGATGGGCGGCCTGATCATCCTGCTGTGCGCCATTCCGTCGGTCGTACTGTGGACGCGACTTAACAGCAAGTACACGTGGCTGGCGCTCGCGGTCACCGTCGGCATGGGCGCCATCGGCTTGTTGGACGACACGCTCAAGCTCAAACAAAAACGCGCGGGCGAGAAGAACGAGGGACTGGTGGAGCGATACAAACTGGCGGGGCAGGTGACCATCGGGGTGCTGCTGGGCTGGTTCCTGTGGAAGTATCCGCTGTCCAGCAGCCTGCCCGGCGCGTCGACGACCCTCCCGTTCTACAAGTACGTGCTGGTCCTGCCGCTGGTCCCGTGGCTTGAGTGGATCTACGTGGTGTTCACCACGTTCATACTGGTGGGCGTGAGCAACGCGGTGAATCTCACCGACGGACTGGACGGGCTGGCGGCCGGACTGAGCGCCATCGCGTTTGCGACGCTCGCCGTGTTTGCCTACGTCATCGGCCGCACCGATACCAGCCGGTATCTGGGCATCTTCTACCTCTCCGGCGCCGGCGAGTTGACGATCTTCTGCGCCGCCATGGTGGGCGCGCTCATCGGCTTCCTGTGGTACAACGCGTATCCGGCCCAGGTGTTCATGGGCGACACGGGCGCGCTGGCTCTTGGTGGCGGACTTGGCGCGGTCGCCATCCTGCTCAAGTCGGAGTTCCTGCTGGTGTTCGTCGGGTTCGTGTTCATGGCAGAGACGCTGTCGGTCATGATCCAGCGCTCGGTGTTCCGGTATCGTCGGCGCCGCCATGGACTGGAGTACGCCAAGACGCATCGCGTGTTTCTGCGCGCCCCGATTCATCACCACTTCGAACTCAGGGGCTGGCACGAAACGCAGGTGGTGGTCCGCTTCTGGATCATCGGCATTCTCTTTGCCGTCCTCGCCTTGAGCACGCTCAAGCTGCGCTGACATGATCAAGCCCCGTGTTTCGGAGCCGGCGATGCAGCCCGAATGGCTCCGGCACGAAATCGCGGTCATCGGGCTGGGGAAGAGCGGCTCCTCGGTCGCGACGCTGCTCGTGCGCACGGGGAATCTCGTGTACGCGTCCGATGCGTCGCGCACGCCGGAGCTGGAACGCATCGGCGCGGCGCTCGAGCGCGAAGGTGTCGATGTTGGACTCGGCAAGCACGACGTGACGCGCGTGGCGCGTTCGTCGCTCGTGGTTGTCAGCCCGGGCGTGCCGCCCGACATCCCGGCGATCGCGGCGGCGACGCAGGCGGGGGTCGACGTGGTGAGCGAAGTGGAGATCGCGCTGCGCTTCATGCCCAACACGAAGTACATCGCGGTGACCGGCACCAACGGCAAGACCACCACGACCGCGATCGTAGCGCACCTCCTGCGCGCGCTGGAGCATCGCGCCGTGGCCGCTGGCAACATCGGTACGCCGTTGTCGGCGCTGGCGCTCGAGCCGGAGCCGGCGCCGTGGGTCGCGCTGGAACTATCGTCGTACCAGCTGCACTGCACGCCGAGCGTGCGGCCGGTGGTGGGCGTGCTGACGAATCTCTCGCCCAACCATCTCGATCGATACCCGGACGTCGACGCGTACTACGGAGACAAGCGTCTGCTCTTCCGCAATGCCGGCTCGGCGTCCAACTGGGTGGCGAACGCCGACGATGCGGCGGCGATGGCAATGATGGCGGACGCCGCCGGCATCCGCACCGGATTCTCCACGGCCGGACGTTCGGACGCGCACTACGATCGCGTCGCAGGCCAGTTGGTGGTGCTCGGGGCGCGGCTCATCCGGCGCGAGGAATTCAAGCTCCTCGGTGACCACAACGTCGCCAATGCGCTGTGCGCCACGCTGGCCGTGATGCTGGCATCGCCCGACCACCGGACGGACGATGCGTCGCGCATCCTCGCCGATGGATTGCGGTCGTTCCGCGCACTGGAGCATCGCATCGAGATCGCCGCGGATCACGACGGCGTCGTGTGGATCAACGACTCCAAGTCGACGAACGTCGCATCCACGCTGGTGGCGCTGCGCGCCATGACGAGGCCCACGGTGTTGTTGGCGGGAGGTCGCCACAAGGGCGCGTCGTACGCGGCGCTCGAGCCAGAACTGCGCCGGACGGTCAAGGCCGTGGTCGCTTACGGCGAGGCGGCGCCGGAGATCACGCGTGACCTCAAGGGCATCGTAACCGTCGAGCAGGGCGGCAGCACGTTTGCTGACGTCGTGGAGCGCGCCCGGCGGCGCGCCGCACGCGGGGATGCGGTTCTCCTGTCGCCGGCCTGTTCCAGTTTCGACATGTTCGCCAACTACGAGGCACGCGGGAGCGAGTTCAAGCGACTCGTCGCCGCCCTATGAGAGTCGCGACCGCGACTGCGACCGCACCCCGGGCGTCGGCACGGCCATTTGACCGCGAGCGGTGGCGCATGGGCGCCGAGGCGCGCACGGTCGTCTTCATCTCGGCGTGCCTGCTGCTGGTCGGCCTCGCGGTGCTCTACAGCGCCAGCGCCATCGTCGCGACCGGGAAGGGCCTGTCGGGCTGGTACTACTTGGCCAGCCAGGGAACGGGCGCCGTGGTCGGTGCCATCGCATTCATGTTCGCGGCGAAGTTCGACGCGGACCGCTGGCGCGAATGGGCCTGGCCGATGTTGTGGGTCGTGCTGGTGATGCTGTTCGCGACGCTGGTGCTGCCGGACAGCATCGCCCCGCGCTACAACGGCTCCAAGCGTTTTCTGTTCCGGACGTCGCTGCAGCCGTCGGAGCTGGGCAAGTTCGTCGTGGTGGTCTGGACCGCGATGCTGGTGGTGAAGAAGGGCGACCAGCTCCGGCGATTCTCGAAGGGCATCGTGCCCTTTTTGGTGGTGCTGTTGGCGCTGTGTGTGCTGGTGGCCGCCGAGCCCGACCTGTCCGTCGCGATGCTGTACGCGCTGCTCATGGCGATCGTGCTCTTCGCCGCCGGCGCCCGCGTCGGCCATTTCGTTCTGCTGGGTGCGATGGGCATGCCGTTGCTGTTCCGTGAAATCGAGCGCCTGCAGTACGCGGCGCTGCGTCTCACGTCGTTCCTCGACCCGGGCACGGCGCCCGCGGCGATCAGTTACCAGTTGCGCCAGTCCTTGCTGGCAGTCGGCTCCGGTGGCCTGACGGGCACAGGGTTCGGGCAGGGGCGCCAACAGTACGGCTTCCTGCCGTACCAGCACAGCGATTTCATTGCCAGTAACATCGGCGAGGAATGGGGTTTTGTGGGCCTGCTCGCGCTCACGCTGATGTTCGGAGCATACGCGCTATTCGGATTCCGCGTCGCGCGCAATGCGCGGTCGCAATTCACGCAGCTATTGGCGGTCGGGCTCACCTTCACGACGGTGCTCACCGCGTATTTGCACATCGGCGTCGTCGTGGGCCTGTTGCCGACCACGGGACTCACGCTGCCGTTCGTGTCGTACGGTCGTTCCAACCTGGTGCTCACGATGTTCCTCACCGGCGTGCTCGTGAACATCGGGAGCGTGAAGGAGCGCGTGGTGGCCGTGCGGGCCTCCAATCCGCTCGCCGCGCCGGCATGAGGATTCTCTTCGCGGGCGGCGGCACCGGCGGTCACCTGTACCCCGGCATCGCCATCGCTCGCGCGGTGCAGCGCCTCCGTCCAGACATCAAACCGTTCTTCATTGGCGCGCGCCGCGGCATCGAGCCCGATGTCCTTCCCGGCACGGGCTACCCGCACCTGCTGCTCGACCTGCACCCGCTGTACCGGCGCGACGTGTGGAACAACTGGCGCACCGCGGTCGGGATGATCACCGCCTGGGGCGCCATCGGCCGACTGATGAAGGAGGAGCGTCCGGCGTTGGTCGTGGGTACCGGCGGATACGCGGCTGTTGCCACGCTCGCGTACGCCGTGGCTCACGCGATACCCATGGTCGAACAAACCGGCGACGCGCTGCCCAGTCTCACGGCTCGGCTGTTCAGCCGCTGGGCACGCGAGGTGTACCTGTCGTTTCCGGAATCGGCCCTACATCTGCGTGCGCGGTCACCGGACGCGCTCGTCGACACGGGCGCGCCCATCGAGCCGCCGCCGCACTCTCGGCCCGAGCGCGCGGCCGCGCTTCAAGCGTGGCGCCTTCCGCCGGACGCGCAGGTAGTGCTTGTGTACGGCGGAAGCCAGGGTTCCGCCGCCATTAACAACGCCGTGCGTGCGTGGGTGCAGGGCGGGTTGCCGAATCGCGTGCACCTCATCTGGGGCACCGGACGCAAGACGTTCGACCAGTACTCCTCGATCGAGAGCGATCGTGTCTGCGTGCGCGCTTACCTCTCACCGATCGCGGACGCCTACGCCGCAAGTGACCTGGCCGTCACGCGCGCCGGTACCAGCACTGTCGCCGAACTGATGGCGTGGAACATTCCGTCCGTCCTGGTGCCGCTGCCGACCGCGGCGGCAGACCATCAGACACTGAATGCCGTTGCGCTCGAGCAGGCGGGCGCCGCGATTCACCTGCCGCAAGCGAAACTGTCAGCGACGACACTCTCGGCTACCGTGAACGCGACGCTGAGTGACGCGGCGCGCATGGATGGCCTGAAACGCGCCGCGGCGCGGCGCGCGCGTCCCAACGCCGCGGCTGAAATCGCGCGCCGGATCGTGGCTCTGCTGTAGCGCTCTGCGAAGGAGCGCGGCCGAGTACATTTTCCCCATCGTGCTTCTCGATCCCTCGGATCAACGACCCATCCACTTCGTCGGCGTTGTCGGCGCGGGCATGAGTGCTCTCGCGGAGTTGTTCGTGAGGCGCGGGATGCGAGTCACCGGGTGCGACGCCGGTGGTGAAGGCGGGGAGGACCTGCTCCGGAGCGGCGTCGTGGTGCAGCGCGGACACGACCCGTCGCACGTTGCCGGCGCTCGCGCGATCGTCGTGACCTCTGCCGTCCCCAAGGACCACCCGGAACTCGAGCGCGCCCGGGAACTGGGACTCCCGGTGGTCCGTCGTGCGGAGGCGCTCGGCGAAGCGACCTCGGGGAGGGAACTCGTTGCGGTCGCCGGCACCCATGGAAAGTCCACGACGACGGCGATGGCCGCGGAAGCGCTCGCCAGCGCCGGCCGCGACCCCAGCGCACTTGTCGGCGCGCGCGTCGCGAAGTGGCAGGGCAACTTCCTGCCCGGCCGCGACGATTTGTACGTGGTGGAAGCCGACGAGTACGACCGTTCGTTTCTGGCGCTGTCGCCGACTGTCGCCGTGGTCACGAACGTCGAGGCCGACCACTTGGACATTTACTCCGACCTGGAGGACATCCGCCGGGCATTCGCGCAGTTCATTCGTCGCGCGCGCGCCATCGTGCTGTGCGGCGACCAGGCGGGGGCGTCCGGCCTGCCAACGCCGGAGTCCAGTGAAGTGATTCGTTACGGCATCACCTCGCGCGATGCGCGCCTTGTGGCGCGCGACGTTCGGGCCACCGCAACGGGCTCGGAGTTCGTCATCGAGTACGACGGTGAGCGGCTTGGCGCGGTGCAGCTCAGCGTGGCGGGTCAGCACAACGTCCTGAACGCGCTGGCGGCGCTGGCGGCCGGGCTCGTGCTTGGCGCGCCGTTCGACGGACTGGCGCGTGGGCTCGCCGGGTTTGCCGGCACGGAGCGCCGCTTTCAGCGGATCGGGGACGCACGCGGCGTCACCATCATCGACGACTACGCGCACCATCCGACCGAGATCCACGCAACCATCTCGGCCGCACGGACCAGTTTTCCCGGCCGCCGTATCGTCGTCGCCTTCCAGCCGCACCTGTACTCGCGCACGCGCGATTTCGCGGCGGAATTCGCTGCGACGCTGGCCGAGGGCGACGCGATCTACCTCACCGACATTTATCCCGCGCGTGAACAGCCGATTGCGGGCGTGACCTCCGAATTGATTGTCGCCGGCGCGAGCCCGGCGCGAGCCAAGCTGGCATGGCGCGGGGAGCGGATTCAGTTGGCGGCCGCTCTCGCGTCGGGCCTCCGCGACGGCGATGTGGTGATCACGATGGGCGCCGGCGACATCACCCGCACGGGCCCGGAATTGCTGGCGAAACTGGGAGCCGCGGCGTGAGCGACAAGTCGGACCTGCCAACCCGGGCGTCGCGCAAGCCCCGAAACGATGGTGACGCGCCCGATCCTTCGGACCGGCCGCGCCGACACTGGCGCCGCCTCGCCAAGCCGGCGGCCATCGCGGCCGCGGTGTTCGTGGTGCTGCTGTCGCCGCTGTGGGCGCCAAAGATCCTGCGCCACATGGACTTCTTTCACGTGCGGCACATCGAAGTCGTGGGCGCCAGATACCTGGACCCGGCGGAGATTCTCGCCCGCCTGCGCGTTGACACCACCGTCTCCGTTTGGGATCCCACGGAGGCGGCACGCGACCGCGTGGCCGCGCATCCGCTGGTTCGCGACGTGAGCATCGGCCGCAAACTGCCGGGAACGCTCGTGGTGCGAATCGTGGAGCATGCACCCGTGGCGCTGGTGCCTGGCGACAACGGATTCTCCGCGTACGACGAGCGCGCCGTGGTCCTGCCCATTGATCCGACGGTGGCCGACGTCGATGTTCCGATCCTTTTTGCCCGCGACAGCGCACTGCTGAAACTGCTTGGCGCGGTGAGAACCGGTGCGCCGGCTCTGTACAGCCGGCTGAGCGAAATCCAGAAGGGGGGACCGGGGGAAATCACTTTTGTTCTCGACTCACTTCCCGTGAGGACAATGTCCGACGTTACTTTGCAGCGACTCACTGATCTTGAGTTTGTCGAACGTGACCTGGCGCGGCGGCGTTTGCGCGCTACCGAGCTGGACCTTCGCTACCGAGACCAAGTCATCGCACGCTTCCAATGAACCCCGATCGCCTCGTTGCCGGGTTGGACATCGGCTCTGCCAAGACCACCGCCATCATCGGCGAGGTGGTCGGCGATCTCCCCAAGCATCCGGTGGTGAAGGTGCTGGGCGTCGGCCAGGCCCGCACCACGGGCATGCGCCGCGGCGTGGTAGCTGACATCGAGGAGACTACGCGCTCGATCCGCAAAGCCATCCAGGACGCCGAGCGCATGGCGGGCGTGCAGGTGCATGACGTGTACTCCGGGATCGCCGGCGAGCACGTGCAGGCGATGATCAGCAAGGGCATCGTCGCCGTCAGTGGCGAAGAGATCGCCAGGTCCGACGTGGAGCGCGCCAATGAAGTCGCGAAGGCCGTGGCGATCCCCACCGAACGCGAGCTCCTGCACGCGTTGCCCCAGGAATATGCGGTGGACAAGAACGCGGGCATTCGTGACCCGATCGGCATGACGGGTACGCGTCTCGAAACCGAGATGTACCTGGTGACCATCGGCAGTTCCCCCGCGCTCAACCTGCGCAAGTCGGTGGAGCGCGCGGGCTACACCGTGCGCGAACTGGTCCTGGAGCCGTTCGCCAGCGCGCTGGCGGTGCTCACCGAAGACGAAAAAGAGCTGGGAGTCGCGCTCGTCGAGATGGGTGCCGGCACCACCGACCTGGCACTCTTCCATGAGGGCAAGATCCGCCACCTTGGCACGATCGCGTTCGGCGGCAACAATGTGACGAGCGATATCGTCCACGGATTGGGGGTCACTCAAGGGGACGCCGAGCGCCTCAAGGAGCGCTACGGGTGCGCCTACGAGCCGTTGGTGGACCCCGCCGACGTCATCCAACTGCCGAGCACGGTGGCGCAGGGCGACCGGCAGATCCCGCGCGAGTTGCTGGCGCACATCATCCATCAGCGCATGGACGAGATCTTCAATCTCGTTCAGTCAGAGGTGGCGACCGCAGGCTACGCGGGCAAGCTGAGCGCGGGTGTGGTGCTCACCGGCGGCGCGGCGGCGATGCAGGGCTGCGCGGAACTGGCGGGCGACGTCTTTGGCACCGGAGTCCGCGTCGGCGTTCCGGCCGAGAAGCTCAGCGGACTGGCGGATTCGGTCGAAGCGCCGCGCTTCGCGACGGTGGTGGGACTCGCACAGTACGGCGCGAGTCGCATCGCGCTGGGCGCGGGTTCGTCGGCGCGGAAGACGCGAGTCGGCAGCGG
>ERZ1292623.878-Hain-H51-01um-R1-878-length-30555-cov-10_pt1 | contig 30555 bp, 39 predicted proteins | sample MGYA00564398_ERZ1292623 | MGnify/ENA primary metagenome ERZ1292623 (study PRJEB36523, sample SAMEA6512633) | groundwater metagenome | collected 2019-01-07 | study: AquaDiva: Metagenomics assemblies of 32 groundwater samples
CACCCGCAGGATCGCAACATTCTCAAACCATTGAGAAACTTTTGAATCGGGCTCTTAGCTCGGTATTGACCGCATAAATGCCCTCAAGCTCCTTCGCGCGCGCTCGGCTATCGGTGCGAACCATCAAAAGATGATCTAGGTTTGCTGCCCGGTCAGCCTTGAATTTGGCTTCCGCAGCAAGGGCAACGGCGCGATCTTCAGCTTCGCGGCCGGTATCACCGGCTTCGGGCTCTGCCGGGATATAGTCGATGTGCCCAAATACACCGTCATCATAGGCTCGCTTCAGATCATAACTATAAACGAAACGACCCTTTATTTCCCGGTCATCTCTACGAAATGGTGTGGCAGTAAACAACACCTTGAGCGCATCTGGAAATCCCTCGATAAGAGTTCGCCACGTCAGAGCGGGACTGTGATGCGCTTCGTCGACCAGGATCAGATCGAACAGGTCGGCTGGTGGTGCCGGGACATCTTCCAAGGACGGGCTGATGCTTTGTACGGTCGCGACGACAACATCGAAGGCCCTCATGGCCTCCCAATCGTCGGCAGTTTTGACCCGTGCGTTGGTAGCCATGACTGCCGGCGCGGCGAGATCGTTCGGTAAGGCATTCAGACGCTTCAGGACTCGCAGTTCGCCAAAATCCTCGGCAATTTGTTCGCGAACAAGGCGGCTCGGAGTCAAGACGAGCACGCGGCTCGCTCGAAGGAGAAAGGCACTCGCCTGCAACACCGCTGTCTTGCCCGATCCCGTCGGCATGGTCACGATTGCGGGATCGGTCCGTGAGGTAAAGTGCGACGCTATAGCAAATAGCGCACCGCGTTGCGCCTCGCGAAAACCGGGCTCCGGAATGTCGTCGCCGCGTTCAACGGGAAAGCGCAGATCTGAATAATGCGATGCGAAATAGGTCACGAGATTTCTGCGATCTCTAACGATGGGATGGGGAAAACTGAAAATCGTCTAGCGAAGCGACGTCCTCGTGTTGGCCTCCGGCAATAAGACCTTTGTCGGAACGGCTACGAGACTTCGACATAGCGGCGATCAACGAATTGCAAGGTGTACGCCCCTTTCCCGCATTCCATATCGGCCGAATGTCATATGCCCGCGGTTGGCCAGCATAATCTGTGCATTCACCACTGCAAACCAAAAGTGGAAACTGAAGAGCTTTAATTTACTCCTCTCGCCAGATTAAATGTGACCTACCGGTCAACCCGAGTTCTTGGCTGGCCATGAACATCAAGGTCAGCAATGCATAACAGGGCAGACTTCGAATGAAAACTCGCAAACAAGTGGCAGCTGATGCTTCTGTAGTTAGCTGCACCAGCGGGCTAGTCGCATTCCATCGCCCTCACCGCTCGTCCTCCGCCCCCATGATCGCACCCGAGCCCCCGATCGGAGCCGCTCAATCCTCAAGTGATTCTCGGGGCCCCTTACGAAAATGATAGCATGTGCAGATAGCGCAGCTACAGCTTTATGAGTTTACAGCCTAAGACAGGAGCGGTGCATTATTCCCCCCACTCTTTCACCCGATCCGCAAGAGGAATGCCCGAACCAAGGGCCGCATATCACGACCCAGCCCACGATTCCGGTCATTCCTCAACGTCCAACAAGATCGACTAGGCAGCGAGCCGGCGATGCTGAATGAACGGCCGCTCTATGGGATTGACGGATGGATTCCGGGCAGTCCCCATCGTCCAACGGATCCACCTCGGCCGTTCGCACCCGCATCTCGGGCTTGGTGAACGAAGGGCAGCTTGGCTCCTTGCACGATCCCGAGCGGACTAACCGGACAGTCCGCTAGCTCGGACCTGATCGAGATGGCTTAAGCGGATCTACGAATGGCGGGTGTCGGCGTAACCGGACATTCCCAGTCGCGGCGCCGACCGGCAGGAATGTCCCAGACCACGTCATTCGCGGGACTGTACGGCAAACAGGTGTTTTCCGACACCAACGGTCGCTAGACCCAATGACTGCCGGGAGCCATTTTGGCTCCGATCTGCGTTGCTCGCCTGGGGGTCAGAGCAAAGGAGATAGTCGATGGCAAAAGGTACCAAATACATCGGGCTGGACGTGCACAAGGAAACTGTCGCGGTGGCGGTCGCCGAAGGTGAGCGTGGCGGTGAGGTTCGCTTCTACGGTACGATCTCGAATGAGGATGATGCTGTGCGCGGTTTGGTCAAGCGGCTTGGCGGTTCTGGCACCACGCTCAGCTGGTGTTATGAGGCGGGGCCGTGCGGCTACGGGCTTCAGCGTCTCCTGACCAAGCTCGCTCAGCCCTGTATCGTTATTGCGCCGTCGATGATGCCCAGACGGCCTGGCGATCAGGTAAAGACCGATCGGCGTGATGCCATGACGCTGGCCCGCCTGCTGCGTGCTGGAGAGCTTGATCCGATCTGGGTGCCCGACGAAGAGCATGAGGCGATCCGGGATCTGGTGCGGGCGCGGCGCTCTGCTCAGGAAGCGGCAACCTCAGCAAAGCAAATGGTGCGGAGTTTCCTACTTCGCCATGATCGACGGTATTGCGGCAAAACGGCGTGGACCAAAGCCTATTGGCGCTGGCTGTCAGAGCAACGTTTCGATTTTCCGCATCAGCAACTCGCCTTCGAGGAAGCAAAGCATCGCGTTCTGGAGGCACAGGCGCGCGTGGAAAGGCTAGAGGCGGCGCTCGCGGAAGCAGTGGAGGGCTGGCGATTTGCCTCTCTTGTCCGCAGCCTGCAGGCGCTGCGCGGAGTTCGCTTGATTGTCGCCGCAACTCTGATCGCCGAGGTTGGCGACTTGACGCGGTTCCAGAATCCGAAACAACTGATGGCCTACCTCGGGTTGGTGCCTTCGGAATATTCGAGCGGATCACGCGTCCATCGCGGCCGAATTACGCGGGCCGGCAACGCTCACGCCCGCACCATGCTTGTCGAGGCAGGCTGGACATATCGCCTACCTGCCCGCGAAGAGCGACGTTATCGGGATCGTGTTGCGGGCTTGCCTGAGGATATTCAGGCAATCGGTTGGAAGGCGCAGGTTCGTCTTTGCCAGCGTTTTCGCCGATTGTCGGCGACAGGCAAGCCACAGCCAAAGGTCAATACGGCGATCGCTCGCGAACTTGTAGGCTTCGCTTGGGACATTGCTCGCCGGGTGCAACCGGTGGTGGCGTCCTGACCTGCCAGGGGGTTCAGCATCAGCTCAACCCTTTGGCAAAATAGGCTTGGCCGGAGTGTCGCGGGCACCCGACTGTGATGGACAATCCTCGGTGTACGTTGGGGCAGGCGAGTCCGACGCCCGTGCTTAGAGTGAGGAAGGTCCAGCGACGGACAACGGGTAGTGCGGTGTCCAATCCGCGGATGAGAGCTTGATCAATCGTCGTCGATCAGGAGCCCGCGGCACCCCGGCCAAGCAAATTTCACCGCTAGCAGAAAGGCCGGCGGCAGGATAAACTCGTTCTGCAGCGCAGATGGCAGTCATGAGAGCGTATATCTGTGCCCGTTCTATGTAACGCCCCCATCCAGCCTCTCGCCGCTGCGGGCTCGCCTCTGCAGCCGCGAGAATGCCATCCGTGTCGCGCAGCGCATGATGCAGGCCGGAATCGCCGTCATGATCGCCCCCGGCGATGCCATCCAGCCCTGGCGTGTGATCGAGCGTGCCGATCTTACGGCCAGCGAAGTCGCAGCGCGCATTGCCCTCAAGAGACAGGAGGACTTGAGATGCCCCGCCTGAAACCCGCAACACCCCGTTCCAAACAACAGATCGACGACGCCCTCAAGCTCATGCGCCGTGCGCGCGGCCTGCTGCGCGAGGCCGGGGCCTCCAAGGCCGCTGGCCGCCTTCACAGTGCCATCAACAGCGCCGAGGGCGCTCGGCGGCACTGCGAGCGGCGCCCCGTCGTCCAGAACATGGCAGCCTGGCTTTCCGAGGCTGAATGAGGGGAGCGGGAAGGGGGAAGCGAACGATCGAGGAGAAGACACATGCCCGCATTCGCTTCCTCCCCCGCACCGGAGATGACCCGCTGGGGCAAAACCGTCACTGCCACGCAGCGCCTGCCCGGCATCTGGCGTGTCACGACCGCATCGCATGGCGGGTTTGTCCTGTCCGAAACACGTCAGGCCGCCATGCCCGAGGCGCTGCGTCTGGATGAACCCGAGTACGAGCATGACGTTGACTGGTCGCTCGTGATCTTGGCGTTCCAGACCGAGTTTGCCGCTGCCGGAGATCCGCTCTTCGACATCGAACTCTCGCTCGCCACCAGCACCGTTAAAAGCTGGCGACCCGAGCGATGGGAAGCCTATGCCGGCGAGGCCATCGAACCCCGCCAGAGCCATGTCCGGCGCGAGCGCGAAGCCTTCGAGGCCCGCATCGGTCAGGTTGTTGTGACCACCGCCTATGGCGATTGGGCGGATTGGGTGCCGAGCGGCAAGGTCGGCGTGTTTGGCTATCGCCTCGCCAGCGTCGATCATCTGGCCCGTCCGACATACACCGACCCCGTGTTCAAGGCCCTGGTCGATGCCGCCCGGTATGATGCACGAGGCAGCGTCATCAGCTTCGACGAACTCGACGCCGAGATCCTGTCATGACGATCGAGGTGATCGTCGGCCTGCCCCATCTCAACGAAGGGCCGATCCTTCAACGCGCGCGCATCATGCAGCAGCCCATGCTGATTTCCGCGAATTGCCTGTCGCGCTGGCGCACCGCTTCAGGGGGCTGGCGCGAATGGCATGGCTGGCGCACTAGCCAACTTGCGAACGCCCACGGGCTCAGAAGCCTCGATCTGGACAGCGCAGGCTATGTCCTGATGTCCAGATATGGCGGCTATCCATGGTCGATCGCCGACTACATGGCGCTCGCCGCATCCTATCCCTTCCGCCGTTTCGCGGCCGCCGACTATTGCTGCGAAGCCGAGATCGCCACCGATCGCGCCGAAGTCCTCGACCGTATCGCCCGCACCGTGGCGACGAACCGCGAATGCCGATCGCGCGCCTATGACCTTGGCATCATCGACCGCTTCATGCCGGTCCTTCAGGGCCGCTATCCAGAAGACTACGAGCGCTGCGCCGAGATGCTGGCGTGGTCGATGAATCCCGGCACGATCGTCGGCGTCGGCTCCATGTGTCGCCGCGACATCCATGGCCCTGACGGATTGATCGCTGTTGTCGCGCACCTCGACGCGGTGCTGCCAAACCCCGGCCCCCGCCTCCACCTCTTCGGCGTGAAGGGAGCGGCCATCCCCTACCTTCAGCCCTATGCGCATCGCGTGGCCTCACTCGATTCCCAGGCCTGGGGCGCGGCCGCGCGCCGCGATGCCCTGCGCCGGCAGGTGTCGAAGACCGATGTCTTCGCGGCCGACCACATGGAAAGATGGACTATCGCCCAGCTCGACCGGCTGCACGAACCTCATCGCCCGCTCACGATCACAACAGAACCGGCACCTTCACAAATTCCCTCCGATCCATGGGAAGCCGCCATCCAGCAAGCACAGGCCGAGATCCGCGCGCTTATACAAACCGGCGATCTGGCCCACGATGAAGTGACCTCTGGTTGGATCGAGACGTGGGCGGCCGACCTCTACTGCGGTCGCCCCAAGGCTGCCTGAAACCCGAGGCCGCGAAAGGAGAGGGGGAACGGGATTTGCGCGCAAGCCACGCGCGCAATGGAGACCTGACATGTCCGATCACTACATCATGACCACCAGCAGCGAGTACCCAAAGACTTATGTCGCGGAAGGCATCGACCATGCCAAGGCTCTGGCGGACTATCGCCAGAAAGATCCCGAAGCCTTCCTTATGACATGCGAAGCCTACCTGAAGGGCGAAGTCGAGCGCACGATGGCGAAGTTTCCGCTCACGCGCGTCACTGAGCGTTTCTACGAGCACATGCTCGGCATCCTGCCTCCCATCTACAGCCGCTTCAGCCCCGGATGGTTCGTCAGCGAAGCTGTCGTGCAGCGCGTCTACACGCAGTTCATCGAGCACAAGGGCCGCTACTATGCCGGCTATGCCAACCTCAGCATGTCCGACCGCAAATGCTGGACAATCGCCGACATCGAGGCGCTGGAGGCCACCGGCACGGCCACCGAGGTCGACTGGTTTCCCGAAACCACCTAATGTTTGACACATCGCTGAACATACAGGATTTGTGGAGCCAGTTAGTGAGCAATCAAGCAACATCCGGTATTGGTGCACGAATGGCCAGCGTTCGCGCGAAATTAAAAATTTCGCAGGCACGCGCAGCCCAAATTCTCGAAATTGCAGATAAATCCTACAAAAATTACGAACTGGAACTGCGCGATCTGCCAATTCCGGTCGCACAAAGGTTTTGCCAGCAGTTTGATACGAACCTGGCCTGGCTTATCGAAGGTGAATCGTCGGCCGCCTCCGAAGAGATCGTCCAGTTCATCGGCGACACCATCGAGGCGGTAATGACCGAAGCGTTGGATAGAGGCATCGAGCTAACGCCAACATTGATACGAAAAATAAGCTGCACCTGCTACAAAAACAGCATCAGGAATGGGACAGAACCCAAGAAGGAAGTTGCTACCGTTTTCGAGTTTCTAAGCGAGATCGTCTGAACTTCTGACCCCAAGTTTTGGCTTTAACTGCGACTATCCAGTCACCCTGAAGGCACCAAGGCCCTGAAAAGGGGAGGGGGAAGGGAAAATCGAGCGCGGGAATGCGCTCGGTCTGACCCGGAGCCCCACCATGACCTACGACGTCCCGTTCCGTCACATGCAGGCGATCGACCCCAGCAGCCTGACCACCATCACCGCGACGCTCCACGCCCTCAACCGGGCCATGGAAGATTGCCGCGTTGCCGGCGTCGATCCCGATCACGACCCGGCGATCGCGCTTCTCGCGCGGCATTTCTCGTCCGTCACCGCCGACCGCGCCGATGATGACAGCCTGCGCTTCTCCTGCAGCCGCCGCATGGCAGAACTCGAACGCTTCCCTGCGCTTCTTACCCTGGCCGTGCGCGGCGTCGCCCATGACCGGGTTGCCAAGGAGCGCTTCCACGCCGACGGGCGCAAGGCCATGAAAGCGCTTGCCCTGGAAATCGGCCTCGCCCCCGGCAGCTTTACCATCAGTTCCACGCCCAGCGATCCCGCGATCGCAGGATATGTCGCGCTGTCGAGCGATGACATTTCGATCATGCTCAGCGTCGGCCCGCTCCATGAGGGCAACGAGGTGCAATACTTCGCCAAACGCGGTCCTGCAGCCGGCCACAAGCTGCGCTTTGCGCCCATGCGCGACTTTGTCCGCCGTGCCCGCTTTGCCGCCCGCATCCGTCGCGATCTACGTCTCGATGCCATCGTGCCATCGCCCGCGCCCGTCGAGACCACGGCGCCGATCAGCCGCGAACCCATCGCCGCTTAGGGAGACATCCCATGCTCACGACACAACAGGTTATCGATCAGGTTCGCAGCGATGCCGCACGGATCGAACGCTTCACCCAGCGCCGCGAGGGTTTCCTCGATGCGCTGGACTGGACAATGCTCACTTGTGAACAGGTCCACGAAGCTGCCATGCTGGACTTGATGCTGGAAGATGACCTTGCCGAAGCCCTCCAGCGGGTTTCCATGACGGAAAGCCTTGCTGCCATGGGCATGCCCCTTGTCCCTGCCTTCATCCGCTACAATCCGTTCCCGCGCCCTTGGCATGTGGAATGGCTCGCACTGGCGAATTGAACGGAGATCCACCCTCATGAGCCGTTACGATTTTCCCGGAAAAGGCGTTGCGAGCAGCGTCGCCATCGGATGGGACCGGCCTTTGGCCACGTTCTTCGTCCAGGTCATGCAGCCCCATCCCCGTATCGACGGGGAGGAAACGACCTACATCTGGAAAGGCGCTGCCCCCGGCGAACTTCCCACTGCAGCGGCCGCGATCACGGTCGCGACCGAATATGCCGATCTGCCCGAGGATCTTGGCGCGACGCTGGAAACCGATCGCCTGAAGACCCTCGGCACTTTCGATGGGCCTGCCCAGAAGGCTGCGAAGCCCTTCATCCAGGCATCGCCTCCGCCGATCCACACCGAGGCCGAAGCCCGCGAGGCCGGTTACACGCGCGCCGTCATCGCGGACAGTACCCACCATACCCTCGAATTGCTGATCGAACCCGAAGCCGACCTCGATGACACTTTCCTGGCCTTCGACCGTGACGCGAACGAGATGCTCCATATCCATGGCTGGAACTTCACCATCGAGCCTGATGCCCCTTGAGATGAGGGGGAAGGGGACGGGCGATCCATGGAGGATCGACGGAGGTTCCCTTGTCCTACACCATCGACATTGGCGCAGCGCCCGCGAACGCCGACTGCGCCCAGCTTGGCCAGACCCCCGACTTCGAGCGGGTCAATCGCTTCGAGATCGACGCATATCGGATCGGCATCATCGCCATCCATGGCCTTCCTCCGCAGGGATGCCGCCTCACCAACAAGCCTAACCGGCATGATTTTGGCACCTATCGTACCCTCGTCCTGCATATCGACGATGAAGACGATCCTGCCGTCGTCGCCTACGCTGAGGCCGTAGAAGAGGGGCTCGGCTCCTGGATCGAGGCTGCGATTGCCTGTCCCGTCGAATATGACGGCAACGTCGCCTCCATTCCCCAGCCCGAACTCGACGAAGTGACGATCGGCGCGCTGCTGACCACGCGCCCCGGCGCCAACGGCCGTTTCGCGATCCCCGCATTCGAGACGATCCACACCAACCTTTCGGCCGCATTCCCCAAGCTCGCCGAGACCGCCCGCGCGCGTCTCGCCGGCGATGCTGCCTGACCGCTCAGGAGATCCATCATGGCAAACAATTACCTCTCCAGTTCCTTCATCCTCGAGATGACCGCCGAGGATGCCGAAATGGTCAGGCTGGCGCTGCGCGCGAGCGAGATCGTCGAGGATTTCGCGAGCGATACTCCCCGCGACCTCGAATACGACAACCTCGGCCCGCGCTTCGCCGCTCTCTTCCCGCCCAAGGACGGGGACGATTTCGGGAGTTTCCTCGACCTCTTCGACGATCCCGACTTCCCCTCGTTCGACTGCAGCATCGTCATCAGCGAAGTCGATGCCGAGGGACACTGCAAAGTCAGCTTCAGCGGCAACCAGTTCGGCGTCGATCAGGTGGCCAACCTGATCTTCACCGCCTGCAAATCCGCACTCCCTTGCGCATTCTCATGGGCGCACACCTGCGATGCCTTGCGGCCTGACGAATTTGGCGGCGGCTGCGTCATCATCACCGAAGCCGGGATCGATTTTCACAGCACCACCGGCATCATCGGCCGCGTGCTCGGAACGGGCGCCGGTCCTTCCGAGACACCCAGGCCGGTCTTCGATCCCGCCCTTGTCACCATCGAACAGAAGCGCTTCAGCGTCACCCAATGGGAAATCCTGGTCTGCTACAACGGGCAGCGCATCGAACAGTATGGCGACAAGATCGAGCTGGTCGGCAAGGAGTACAGAGGCCACCCCCGCGAAATGTGGATGGCGGTCGCCTACCGCGAAGCGATCGCGCGTGACCTCGCCAGCAGGCTTCCCGTCGTCGAGGAAACTGCGATCACCACCCATCTGACGCCGCGCTGATCCCATGCTGCATCAGCATCTGCAGCCTGCCGGCACCACGCCGGCAGGACTGCCTTCGCTCGCCCTGCCTGCCGAGATCCGCGCCGCGATCAAGGCCGGGGCCTGGATCGTCTTCAACGTCTCGGGCGGCAAGGATTCCTCGGCCGCGATGTTCGCCGTCTCGATCGTGCTCGATCAGCTCGGCCATCCCCGTAACCGTCGCCTGGTCATCCATGCCGACCTCGGCCGCGCCGAATGGGACAGTACCCCTGCCATGGTCGAACGGCTCGCAGCGCTTGCGGATCTACCGCTCTGCGTCGTGCGCCGTAATGCCGGCGACCTGTTCGACCGCTGGGCACAGCGCTTCGAAAACGGCAAGCGGCGCTACGAGGCCCTCGAAACCTTCAACCTGATCGGTCCATGGTCATCGGCTTCGCTGCGCTTTTGCACCTCCGAGGCCAAGGCCCATGTCATCGGCCCGCACCTTGCGCGAACGCTGCGCGGTGAAACCATCATCAACGTCCTTGGCATTCGCCGTGATGAAAGCACCGCGCGTTCCAGGGCCCCCGAATGGAAGGCGGACACGCGCTACGCCGGTGCCGGAAATGCCCATGGCACCCGCATGATGCTCTGGCACCCCATCGTCGAATGGACGACGGCCGAAGTCTTCACTGCGCACCATCATCTCGGCATCCCGCTTCACGAAGCCTACACCTGCTACTCCAGTTCGCGGCTTTCCTGCCGCTTCTGCGTCCTGCAGTCGATCGCCGACGCCCGCGCATCGGCCAGCGCTCCCGCCAACCGCGATGCTCTGATCCACCTGTGCGACCTCGAGGCGACGTCCACGTTCTCATTTCAGCCCGCGCGCTGGCTCGCGGACACCGCACCTGATCTCTTGCCGCCAGACCTGCAGATCCGCATCGCCGCCGCCAAGATCGATGCCCAGCGGCGCCGCGAGGCCGAAGGCGCGATGCCCAAGGGCCTGCGATACGTCAGGGGCTGGCCGCCGCGCCTGCCGACATTGCCCGAGGCCGCGGCCATTGCCGAGGCCCGCGCGCCGATCCTCGCGCGCCACGAGCTTGCCAACCGCTTTCCGACCGCCCGCGCCGTGCGGGACCGCTTTGCCGACCTCATCGCCCAGCGCCGAGCCGCCTGATCCAACGCGAAAGGATACTGTCATGACCGCTTCCACGGACTTCCCCGTCATGTCCCAGGCCGAGGCCGTTGCGCTCGGCTTCGCCGGCTTCAACGACGTGCCGCACAAGCCCATCGACGTTCCCGATGGCGAATACACCATCACTGCCCGAACCAGCGACGGCCGCCGTGTGACCTTTTGCTTCCTGCCCGATCGCGAACGAAGCCCGGCAGGATTCGTAGATATTCAGTACCATGATGCCGGTACGAAGTGCGCCAATGCCAATGGCGGACATTCGCCCACCTTCAACGCCTTCGGCATCGGGCGGGGTGGCCGCCATATCCTCGATTCCCGCCCCCTGGATGAAGCGGATCGCCCCTCCATTCTGGTGCTCATGCTCGACAAGGCCGAGGCAAAGACCTCGCCCCGCGCAACAGCGCGCGCCGCAGGCGGGCGCCGCGAAGTCTCGTGGTCGTTCGGCGAAGGCACGATCTTCCCCGGCTACACCACTCACGAAGTCGAGACCCGGTGGGCTTTGCAATTCCCCGACTATCCGATCGCGTGCATGCCCCCAATTCCGGGGGACTGGACCGACAAGAGCTGGCGCAACGACACCAAGCCCAGCTTCGAAGTCTGCACCGGGCCGATGGGCGAGCCGGTGGAAATGTGGATCGACTATCCTGAGCCTGCGCTCCGCGAAATCGCAGGCGAGCCGCGCTTCGGCCTCTATCGCCGCAATGCCGAAGACGAGCTTGAGGCGATCTACACCGGCGAGGATTACGCCGAGGCCATGGAGCACGCGAACCGCGAAACGCTTGCCTGCGCCTTCGCCAAGGCTCTGGCCCAGCAACTGACGCCTGACGAATGGCAGACCATGCGCCTCACCAACCAGACGATCACGCCGGGCTGCTGCGCCTCGCACGATCACCTCGATGCCAACATGGTCATGCTCGCCGTGTGGCTCACCTATCGCGGCGATCAGCTGATCGCCCGCGGCGCGATCACTGACATCGGTGATGACCTCGATCACGTCAACGCCGCATGGACGATCGCCAGGGAGCGCTACATGACCGCCAGCGCCGAAGGCGAACGCTTCGACCTGTGGCGCTGTACCGGCATCACTGTGCCCGACCTCGCAGCCGCCGGTTGCGAGATGGGCGACAACGAACCCTGCATCCGGCCTGGCCGTCTCTATGAACCCGGCCACATCGAACTGGACGATGAGAAGGGCCTGATCGTCACCGTCGGAAATTCGATCCGCACCTTCGAACACCAGATCGAGGCCGAAGGCCATCTCTGGCGCGCCTATGCGGCCTCAGAGTTCACCACCCATCCCGAGGCCGCAGACTGATCAGGGCGCCAGTGCCGATTTGAGGAGAGGGGGAAAGGGACAGGCGAGCAACCCGAAAGGAGCCGCCCATGTCCAACGTCGTGAAACTGCCGGGACCGCCAGCGCCGCCGCGCTGCGCGGTTCCCATCGGCCAAACCGCCTATGGTGCCCTCGAACTGGATCTCGACCGCGTCCTTGCGGGACGCATGCTTGTCCAGGGCGGGTCCGGTGCCGGCAAGAGCCAGACCATGCGACGCATCGTCGAAGAGGCTTTCGATTACGTCCAGACCATGATCGTCGATCCCGAAGGCGAGTTCGGCAATCTCGCCGCGCACATCGGCGCGACGACGCTCAAGGCCGCCGAAATCGCGGCCGATGGCCTGACCGCGGCCGCAACCCGCGCGCGTCACCATCGTATCGCCCTTCATCTGGATCTCACCGACCTCGATCCCGAACAGCGGATCATTAAGGCATCGGCCTTCTTCGCCGGCCTCGTCGGCGCTCCGCGCGAGGACTGGAAGCACACGGTTCTCGTCGCGATCGACGAAGGACACCTGCTTGCCCCCCATCAGGCCGGTTCCGCCCGCGATGCGGAAACCCGCCGTCTCGGCGTCGCCACGCTCACCGACTTGTGCGCCCGAGGCCGCAAACGCGGGATCGCGCCCATCATCGCGACCCAGCGCCTTGCCAAGCTCTCCAGCTCCGTCGTCTCCGAGCTTCAGAACTTCCTCATCGGCATCAATGTCTTCGACCGTGACATCATCCGCGCTGCCGACATTCTGGGTTTCAGCCGCAGCGAAGCCGAAAAGCTGCGTAGCTTGCGCGCCGGCGAGTTCTACGCCTTCGGCCCCGCGCTCACCCGCACCCCGATCATGGCCAAGATCGACCAGACCATCACCGAACATCTCGGCGCTACCCCTCAACTGCATGGCGCGGCCGACCTCGACCATTCCGAGGCCCAGAAGCTGCTCGACCTCGAACATCTTCGCGAAGCACCGAGCCAGCGCGACGACAGCCTGAAGTCTCGCGGCAGCCGCGCCCTCGATGCCTTCCTGCTCGATCCCATCGCCCCCACCGCCACGGCAATTTGCCTGGCGCTGAAAGGCATTTCGCCCAACGCCACGACGGCCAACGAACTGGCCAAGCACCTTGGCATCTCGCGCGAGGCCGTGGATCAAGCGCTGGACGTCCTCTCCGCGCTTTCGGCAGTCGATACGATGCCACGGGCCGATGACCGCATGGCACGGCTCCATACGCGGCTGCGCGCCCGTCTCAGCGATGTGCATGTGGTGGGTCTGTCATGAGCGACGACACCGCACCCATCATCGTCGAGCTTGTCCCACTCGCAGGCCCGTTGCCGAAGGCATCTGCGCCGCTGGGCGAGATGCAGTTTCGATCCGACAGCTGGACCCCGCAGGAGGTGCGCACCCTGCGCCAGCTGTTTAACGATGACACACCGCTGCCCGAAATCGCCGAGGCCCTGGGACGTGGCCTGCATGGTGTCAGGGACAAGGTCTGCACCCTTGGCCTGCGCCGTCATTCGACACGGCCCTGGAACGAGCTTGAAGACCACGAACTGATCCAGACTTACGGGCAGGAGTCCGCTGCCACGATTGCAGCGCGGTTCGGCCGCTCATGTGGCGCGGTCTATGCCCGTGCCGCGATCCTTGGCCTCAGCGAAGCGGCAGCACCGGCTTGGACGCCATGGGAAGATGCGCAACTGCGCGCCGGATTCGCCGCCGATGTCCCGACAGCACAGGTCGCCCTGATAATCGGCCGACCCCATTCCGGCATCTATAGCCGTGCCAGCAAGCTGGGAATCAGGCATGCCAGCACACCCAAGGGCTGGACCAACACCGAGATCGAACGCGCCATCGAGCTTGTTCAGGACGGACACAGCTACGCCCAGATCGGCACGATCCTTGGCAGAGAGGGCTTCCCGGCCCGGACCAAGTCGTCGCTTCAGGGACTGATGAAACGCACCGGGCAGGGCAAGGGCTGGGGCCGCGTCTGGATGCCCGAGGAAGATGAACTGCTCATCAAAGCCTATCGCGACAACGCCAGCCTGACGCCTCTTCGCAATCGTCTGGGTCGATCGGTCTTCTCGATCCGCTGGCGAGCGGAATATCTGAACCTTCGCGGCACCCATGCCCGGTCGAAAGGCTTCCGACTTGGTCCTGACTGGTCCGAGGCCGACGAAGCACGGCTTCGCCGCGACTACGGCAAGATCCCGACCCCTGAACTGGCGCGCCAGATGGGCCGGACCCGCGCAGCCATCTTCACACGCGCGAATATCCTCGGCCTTGCGCATGAAGGGCGTCAGCGCTGGACGAGTGACCATCTGGCCGCGCTGCGCATCGCGCATGAGCATGGCATCAGCCTCACGGATCTTGCCGCGGCGCTCGGCCGCGAAGTCGATGCTCTGCACAAATATGCCGCAAAGCAGGGCCTCGCCTTCGGCCGTCGCCCGCGCAGGCCAGCCCCTCCGACACTCGCTGACATCCTGAATCTGCCCGAGGCCGCGAAAGGAGAGGGGGAGGGTGAAGGCGAAGGCAAGGATTTTCCGCGCCAGCAGGAGATGCAGCATGTGCCCCAAAACTCAGCCGACTGCCGCGCCGAACGCCAACGAAGGCATCAAGCTCGTCCTCTGGCCCGACGGAACCTGGTGCTGGCATGACGACTTCCGCGAGGAAGACTGGACCTTCATGTCCGACGATTACGAAGTGATCGACATGGGCGACATGCCGCGCGTCGAACGGCTTGCCCGCGAGGATGCGCAATTTTGCGCCGATGTCCTCGAAGAACTGCGCTGAGGGCGGGACCATGGTAGACCGCGTTTCCGCGTCGATCACGATCGGCGGCACTATCAGCCTCTCCCTCTGGCAGACCCTTTCGGCCGCGATAGCGGCCGAGGTCCTGTCCACCGATTGGGACGGCGAACCTTTCACGGACGCCGACCTTGTCGAAGGTCAGCCCTTGCGCCTCTATGCGCACGAAGTCGCCAATGGCACTTTCAAGGAACTGGAACCGATCTGCCAGGCCCACGGCGTAGCGTTCGTGCGCTCCTCCTACGGCTTCACCGGGCAATGGGGGCCGGAGAAGGTGGTCTTTACCGGGACCGGCGATCCGGTCATCTATCCCTGCAGCGAAGACGGCACCGCCTATGTCGATCGCGCCAAGATCGAGGCGCTCGGCAGTCTCGCTGCGGTGAACGCCTATCTCGACGAGGCCGAATTTCCCGTGCCCCCAATCGTCGTCACCGACGAAATCGGGGAGGGCGCCTTCATTCCACCCGTCGCGCTCGCCCAGGCCGTCCACGTCCCGCCTCCTCTCGAGATCGCCAGGATACTCGTGCTCGGCACCATCCATATGAGCCCCGGCACGGCCACGAACTGGATGCCGCACTGTCCCTGGACCTGCTTCGACAAGGACGATTATGGCTGGTTCATGCACGTCTGCGACGACGTCGGCATAACCGAGGCCGAGGGCGTTCCCCTCGAGATCCGCTCTGCGATCCACATCGCCAAGCGCGAAAACTGCGCGTGGATCATGTGGGACTGCGATGGGCCCCAGATCGACGAACTGCCCGAGTTCGATTGGGACCAGCACCCCAGGGCCTCGACATGACGGGCACGAAGATCACAGCCAAGGCCGTGGACGTGGGCCCCCGCGTCCCGGACTACATCCTGCCGCCTCGGGCGCCGAGCGTCCTCGCCTATGGCGTCGGTGTCGATTCCACCGCACTTTTGGTGGAGCTTGTCGCGCAAGGCAAAGTCCCTGACCTGGTATTGACTGCTGATATCGGCGTCGAGAAACCGTCCACTTACGAGTACCTCGACGTGATCCGGCCATGGATGGCCGCACGCGGCATCCGCCACGAAATCGTGCGCTACCAGCCCAAGCGCTTCAAGCACTGGCCACCCTATTATTCACTGCTGGAAATGTGCCTCACCAACGCGACTTTGCCAAGCAAAAGTCTCGGTGGATCAAGCTGTTCGCTGAAATATAAGAAGGCTCCACAGGACGCCTTCCTGAAGACATGGGAACCCGCCCAGGAAGCATGGGCTCGCGGCCAGCGTGTGATCCGCCTGATCGGCTACGATGCCGGTCCAAGGGACACCTTGCGCGCCAACCATGCCCTGTCGATCGACGATCCACTCTACGAATGCCAGTATCCCCTTTGGGAATGGGGCTGGGATCGCGATGCCTGCATCCGGCGCATCGAGGCCGAAGGTCTGCCGGTCCCGGATAAGAGCGCTTGCTGGCTCTGCATAGCCAACCGCGCCCAGGAGATCCGCGACCTTCCTGCATGGTGTCTGCGACTGATCGTTCTGGTGGAGGCGAGGGCGGCACCGCGCCTGCGAACGGTCGAGGGCCTCTGGCGCAAGACTACCAAGGCGCGGCCGGGCCGCATGACGGATTTTATCCGCCACGAGGGGCTACTTCCCGCCGATGACATCGACCAGATCATCACCGAGGCCCCGCTCGACCTGATCCGGTTTCAGGACGTCGCCGCCTCGATCCCCGTCAACGAACGCCCGACCATGCGCAGCTGGATCGAACGCTTCCACGCTGCGGTGCCCGCATCGCAACGTCCCCGTCTCGCCGCCTGACCCACAGGAGAATTGCCATGTCCCTTGCAACCGTCGCCGCCGGCATGTCCGAACGCGAAATCATCGCCCGTCTCAATGATCGCTGCCGCCACGGCCTCGACTGTACCGGGCGGATCGTCATTACCCGCACCTGCCTTGGCACTTTCGCTGACAATACCATGGCCGAGCTTGTCGCCCAGGCCCAGATCCTCGCCGAAGTCCGAAAGTTCACGTATCCCGAGGGCAACAGGACCGAGCGCGATCGTGGCCAGATCGAATATCGCGGCACGACCGTCTATTTCCAGATCGACGCCTACGACGCCGACCTGAAGTGGGGTTCCCCTGACCCCACAGATGCCAGCGTCACGCGCCGCGTCATGACGATCATGGTTCGCGAGGATCTTTGACCTGCAATTGCAATTCCGGATATTCCGTATTATACGGAATGTCGATAGTTGTACGGATTGCGCGGTATCTGCGCGATAGCAGGAGATCAGGCCATGAGCTTGTCCATCGAAACCTTCCGCTCGAGCGAAGTCTCGAAGCGCTTCGGCTTCTACTACGATGAAGCCATGACCCATCCGATCGCGGTCGAGCGCAATGGCGCGGCGCGCGTCGTCATGCTGCCCGCGGCTGAATACGAGCGTCTGGCGCGGCTCGACCACATCGCGCTCGCTCCCGAGGAACTGAGCGACGATGCGTTCAACGCGATCGCCAATGCCCAGCCTGTGCCCGAGTCCTACGATGCCAACAAGCTCCTGGACTGAGCCGCGTCCCGGCGAGGTCATCCACTATCTCTACCTCTGGCGACACGAGCACGACCGGGGCGAGGAAGAGGGCCGGAAAATTCGGCCATGCATGGTCGTTGGCACGTACCTGAAGCATGGACGCCTGCGCGTCATCACGGTGCCGCTGACGACGCGCGATTATTCTCCGGAGCACTCGATCGAATTGCCCCAGCGCGTGATCGAGCATCTGCGCCTGGATACGCGAAGCCGTATCGTCTGGAACGATGTGAACGAGTTCACATGGATCGGCCCTGACGTGCGATCCGGAAATGATGGCTCTCCCGTCATCGGTGCCATGCCCGAGAAGATCTACCGCCAGGTGGCAACGAACATCCTGGCCGCTCGCGTGAAAATCACGCATCGAACGGAGTAATTGATGCCTGTATCGCGCCCTTATGACGACAACAACGCCTCACTGGGCATTTCCTACGGCGACGCTTGCGCTGTCGCCTTTGACGAAACGCCTCCAGAGTTCGAGATCGACTACTGGTATGATGCAGTGCGGATCTGCGCCAGGATTCCGCTGATTGATGAGCCTCAGGGCGAATGGCCGGCATGGTACATCGACCTCGAGGAACTGGTGCGCGGCACGATGGAGCAGGATCGGGCCAACCTTCACGAGCCGGGGCTCATAAAGAGTGCCCGCGGCCTCGCGAGCGAGTTTCGCCGCATGGCCGACCTGATCGACGCCGCGTTGCCCAAATCGTGATATAATGCTGGCGGTGCCGGGCGGTCGCGTTTACCCGGCACCTGTCCGGCGCTCTAGCAGCGCCGATCACAAGTTCAAGTCATCTGCCAACGGCAGTGACGAATTGTCATAATCCTAACGGATTTCTATAGATCGATATTGCGCCGCTCGATTTCATCGAGAACGGCCTGTTCAAAATCGGTCAGGTTTTCACCGTCTTCGACTTTGTCCCAGGCATCGACCAACTGTTCGTCGGTCATCTGTTTCGGGTCCATTATCCGCGTTCCTCCTGCAATGGCAGGGCCAGCATCCCACGCGCTCGCAAGCCCTGCAAGACGCGCATAGCGTTGGAGCGATAACAACTATTATGTTAATTATCAGTCACTTAGCAACCTATGGAGGCTGCTATGTCCATTCGTCAACCGGATCTTTTCTACGGCGACAAGCAACCACCTCGATCGGCGCCGCCGCTGCGCACATATCGCAAGGCCGAGAAATCGACGCCCGCCGCGTTCGCCTGGGAAAGCATGGCATCGTGGGTCCGCCACATGCACCGTCTCTTCGCGATCGAGAGCCCGAGCAGCGATCATTACGCGCGCGTGCGCACCACCGCGCGCGAACTGACCGTCGAGCGCATCCGTCAATGCCGGCACGCCGATGATCTCACGCGCTGCGAAGCCATGCTTGTTCATGCCGATTCAGGTTGGCTCTACGGCCTCGATCGCGCTTTCACCCGCGCCGAGCGCGGTGAACGCCTCGTCGAAGTCCGAAACCGCATCGTGCTGCTGGGTCTCGGCCGCATGGAGCCCAAACCGAAAGGACCACGCCTCGATCCCATGCGCCTGCCCGACGCCGCACTTCTACGCCTGATCCAGACACATGCCGATCCATGCCTGGTCGAGCAACTACGCGCCGAGCGTCAACGACGTCTCGATGCAATAACGGGGCCGAAACCGTAGCAGCGGCTTCGACCCCGTCGATTGAATGAGACCCAAGCACTACCAAGGATCGACCGTAGCAACGCCTGAACGTCGACTCCGGCTGCACCCACGATACATCGCAATGGGTCAATTTAACATGAACGAACCTGCATGGCTCGTTCCCGCGCATTTGCGCACATCACCCGAAGGACATCACCCGAAGGACAAACCTATGACTATCTCGTCTCTCTCAGCCCGCCGCCGCCATCTCACCTCTTTCGAGAAGTGCTATGCCGTCGCCTGTCAGCTTCGCGACACCACCGGCGCCGACCAGTTCGTCGTGCGCACCGACAACCCCTTGCAACCCTTCCGCGTCTCCCGGCATCAGCCGATCGAGCCGGAAACCATCCTCGCGCTCGTAGCCTGAGCGCTCAATTCCAGACCGTCTTGTCCGCCACCAGTTCGGCGGGCGTCTTGCCCACGACCAGATTGCGTGCCGCAACATGCAGCACATCTGCCCCCGATTCACGCACGGCACGCGCCATGTAGCCGCGCCGGTTGGCAAGGATGGCGAGCCAGCGCATATCCTTCACGGTCTCATTCAGATCCCGCTCGCAGGTCAGATACCACAGCTTCATCTGCAGCGGGTTCTTGTCCTTGAGGATTTCCTCAAAGGCCAAGTACCCCTCGCCGTAGCGCACGCCCTTGCGGACGTCGTTCCACAGGTCGAAATAGGCATCGGCCATTTCGCGGGTCGCGAAATACCCGGCATCCAGGCTCTCACCCATAAGGGCTCCCGCCAGCAGCCGGCGAAAAGGTCGAAGTTCGGCGTCGTTCATCGCGTCCATCAGGGGCAGATCGTAATTGTACCCCTCCAATACGTCCTTCATCTTCATAGGTTGTCCTCCTTCGGTGAGACCTATGCCCCGTTTAGAACATTAAGTGAACGTGATAGTCAAGGCTTCCTGCCGCCATTCAAATGACGGCGGTTTTCATTTTCGAGAACTTCGCTCACGCACGAAATTAACCTTTCATTAGGTTTTGAAACTCAAAACTTGCCCAGTGAGCGAGATGCAGTCTTGTTCCCGCCGGTCTGGCAACCCCGACACCCCCTGTCCCAAACTCATTGCCAGACCGGCGACCCGCAGATCGACGCGCTTTCGCTTGCCTTATCGCTCGCCCGACTGCTTCAAAGCTATTGAGACGAACCAGGCGGCCCTTCCCGTCGCTGCAGGTACAGATAGGAGGCCATCGATGCTGGCAAAGCTCTTCAATCGGCCCTTGTGGACGCCATGGATTTCCGTCCTGGCGCTGCTCATCGCAAACTTCACGGCCGCAACATTGTTCGGAAATCTGACCGAATTACCGCCTCGATCATGGCAAACATGGTCCGTCGTAGCGATGGTCGCATGGGCTATCATAGGCGCCGCGATCAACCTTGCCTGAGTCAAAGCTCAGGACCCGCATCATGCCGAGGATGAAGCCTGAAATGAAAGCTGCCCTCCCCCTTGCCATCCTGTTCAGCGTTGTCCCCATGGCATTGTTCGTCGCCTCCACCCGCGCATCGGGCATTTTCCAGCTTCGCCCCGCCACTCACCCGGTATGACCGCTGGCGCCGCTTCGCCTTGCTCAACTGGCACTGGCCGCTCCTTCTTGGTCTCGGCGCCTACATCATCAGCCCCTACTTCTCGGAGCGCGCTCCCGGGATGCTGATCTACGCGCTTAGCATCGCCGGCATCCCCGTAGCCGCCTACGGCCCCCCTCGAGCGGCATGGACTCTGTTCGCCGCCCTCGCCGCTTCGCTCATCTATGCGTGGCTCTTCATGAAGATCTGACCGATCGCTGCGCGATCGCTCCTGCAGAAAGGATCATCACCATGGAACCTCTGCGTCACCTCGATCGCGACACCCGTCGTGCCAGACTGCTGGCCGCTCGCACCCGGCCTGTCGGCGGCATCAACAGGCGCGGAATCTTCACCGGCCATTGGGATCGCGGCGATGTCGTGCGGCAGTTTCGAGGCGGCAACGGATCGTGGCTCGGCCTCGCTACCTATTCGGCCGCTGGCCGCGCAACCTGATCGCGAAGCCCCTGACTCGGCCTGAAGGTCACTACGCGCCGCGCCGAGACGGTCGCCTCTTCCCCGGTCTTCGGATTGCGGCCACGCCGCTCTGACTTGTCGTGTAAAAGGAACGTCCCGAAACTTGAGATCTTTACGTTCTCACCCGCCGCAAGCGCGGCGGCCATTCGATCGAGGATTTGGTCGACCATATGCAGACCCTCAGCTCTGGATAGACCCACCCGCCGATGCATCGCTTCCGCTATATCGGCGCGTGTCAACGTCCCCACATCCTGCCCTGCCGGTTTCATATGCCTCTATCCGCTGCCAATCGATCGCCACGTTTTTGATTTCAAACGATATATCTCGCGGCCGCATGCCCTACAACGTGCAACATAATGCAAGCCGTCCCAGACAGCCTTGTCGCGGTCAGGCTCATGGCGATTAAAAACGCACAGGACCGGTTGAAGCAGCATCAGTTCACGCACCTTTCGGTTGATGACATGCCCCGCGCCGCAGACATCGGCGCCGACGTACCGCAGTGCAACATACATCACCTTCAGCCGTGTCGCCAATAGGTTAGACCGCAGATCGGGGTCATCTCGCCTGCGGCGAGACCGGGCTCTGCTCGCCTTCGGCTCATGGAGCCCCTGCGGGTCTCCACCCTGACGGGCAACGATCCCTTGCCCGGGCGCCCTGCCCTCCTCTCAGCGGGCCTGCAACGGGCCTGAGAGGCCCTATGTTGCGCGGGCGCACCCTTCCCTCTCCTCCAGCCTCATACGGCGCTCCTTACCCACGCGCAGCGCCAGTAGCCTGCGGCTGTTGTCGTCCCCTTCGGGGCCGGTTCTCTTGGCCATGCTGGGGACCGGCGAGGACGCCGATCCCCAGCACCAACCTCGCGCCAGGTCATTCACCACACACTGCGCCACCCCCGCCAGTGTCCCGGCGTCGCACACCGGGTTGCTCAATCAAAAGCTGCCTCCGACCAAGCTGCGCTAGCCAATCCGCGCTGGCTGGCTTTTGTCTGCTGGTCGCAGACAGCCAGCGCGGATCGGCAAGCTCCGCTAGGCCGCAGCGCGACGTCTTTTGATCGAGCGATCCCCGGCGTGCCACTTGGGACACAGGCGAAGGTGGCTCCGTGTGCGGTGAATGACAACCCACCCCCTTGCGCTCTGTTGGTCAGTAAAGACGGCCCTGGCGGGCCGACGTTTCTTTGTAATGTCGCTACCGCGCCAACTATTTAGGCTCAGGTTCACCATGTACGGTAAATAGCTGTCAAGAAATCAATGAATTTCAGTATTTTGAGTTTAGCGAGTAAGATTAGTGTGTCGGAAGGGAAGGGGAGAAGCCCCGGACCAAAGACTAGGGGATAAGCCCCGCACTATAGGAGTAATGCTCATGAACATCGGTACTTTCGCCCTCAAGAACGGCCAGCTTATCGGTTCGATCGCAACCCTCACCGTCGACCTTGCCCGCCTTGGCCTTCGCCCCGTCGAAAGCACGAACGAGAAGGCCCCCGCGTTCGAGATCATGGCGTTGAACGTCGCTCGCAAATGGGTGCAGGTCGGCGCGCTTTGGGAAGCCACCAGCAATTCGACCGGCGAGGTTTTCTATCAGGGCAGCCTCGACGATCCCAGCCTGCCCGAGAAGATGGCAATCATGGTCTTTGGTGACGACGAGGACGGCTATCGCGTTGTCTGGAACCGTCCGGCCCCCATGCGCCAGAACATGGACGGCACCCGCCAGACCCGCCGCCGCCAGCGTGACGACAATTTCGGTGAAGGCAACGTCACCGAAGATGGCCGGATCGCGCAGGAAGACGAAAACGACGTCCCCGCATTCTAACCACCCGACGGGAAGGGAGAGGGCTGGACCCCCTCTCCCGACCCTTTCGCTATCCCCTGCCAAGGATGATTAGTCATGACCAAGGAAACGAATAACCGCAGCTATAGCAGCTTTGCCGAACTGGCCAAGGCCATCGGCACCACGCCCGCCGAACTGCGCAAGCAGTATCTGGACAAGGCGATTGCCGACACCATGCGCGACGAGGAAGCCGGAACCGCAGCCACGCCCGACGAGCTGGCAGCGCTGGCCCGTCAGGCAGAGATTGCCGACATGATCGCGCAAGATTCCGTGCTCGACAGCTTCACCGAAGCATTCGGCGACGTGACCGCGCTTTCCATCCTCGACATGGGAGGCGAGCGCCAAGAACTGGACATGCCCGAGCCCGCCGAGGCGCAGGCGGAATGTCATGCAATCATCAACACCATCTTTGACCTTTTCCGCGACACCCGCCTAGAGCCGAGCGCGCAGGCCATCGCATGGGGCATCGTCAATTCGTTTCACTACGAAGCGGAGAAGCTGGCCCGCGAAGAGGACACCCTTTGCCGTGACCTGAAAGACCGGATCGAGCAGGACGACCGCAGCGAAATCTATGCAACCGAAATGGAAGATTTGCAGGTCCGGGCGCAAACCAAGATGGAGCAGCGCGCCGCCATCGAATGCATGCGCGACTATGCCGCCAACTGCTACCGTTCGCAGACCGGCCGCCCATGGAGCACCGCGCGCGGATCGAGGGTTTCGAGCGTCACCACCGCCAGCCAGATCGCATCGGCCGATTTCCTGAAAGCCCGCGCAACCGCCATGCGTGAAAAGCGCAACCCCACCGGCCCGCTTGTCGTCTTTTCCGGCGGTCAGGAATGGCACGACTATCAGCAGCTTTACGCCCGCCTCGACCAGATCAAGGCCCGCATCCCGAACATGACCCTTTGCACCACCGGCCAGCGCAAGGGATGCGACGCCATCGCCGCAGCTTGGGCCGCACAAGCTGGCGTGCCGATTGTCACCTTTGCCCCCAACGCGCAGCGCTTCGGAAAGAGCGCCGGTTTCAAGCGCAATGACCAGCTTGTCAGCCTCCGGCCCGTAGAAGCGATCATTTGCCAAGGCACCGGCATTCAGTCGCACTTGCTGGACGAACTGAAGGACGCAGGCGTTCCCACCCACGCCTTCCGCTACGACGCACAAGCCCCCATGTCCGCCGACGCCAAGCGGCAGAATTGGGGATGAAATAACAGGGGCGGACCAGCGCCGCCCCTACCCTTTCCTTGGCAGGAGCATTGGGCCAGCATCGGGGCACGTCCCCGGCGCTGGCCCTTTGTCGTCCACGTCGCGTTAGGTGGGGGAAACCCTACGGTTCCCCCCACGCCAGGCCGCCGCGCGCGGCTCGACCTGGCCCCGAGAAATCGAGGGCGGGGGAGCGCGCCCCGGGCATCGAACCCGGCGCGCGCTGCTGCCGCGAGCATGAACACAGATCCGCGCCGGTCTGGCAACGCCGCGGCTCCCCGATCAGGGTTATCGGGACCACCCTGCCCTCCCCTTCGTGTGTCATTTCGCCCTTTCACCCAATACCGCCTTGGGCGACCCCGATCCGTCACCGGATCGGCACTGGAGGAGAGAGGGAAAGAGGATCGGGAATTTAACGAAGGAGGTTCCGATGAGCATCACGTTTCGCATCGAAGATTCCAACGAACCCGACAATCTGCGCCCCGTTATGATCGACGCCCTGCAAATGGGCGCCCTGCGCGAAACGCTCGCCGAATACGGCGAGCGCTATGGCCTCGAACTCATCATCCACGACTACGGCTCGCTCGACGAACACGTCTTCGCGTGGGAGGCCCGCACCGCCATGATGCCGATCGCCATGATCGCCCGTCACTTCACTTTCGACGTGGACGCGATCGCCCTGATCGAGACGGCCCAATTCCTCGGCCGCCGCATCCGCATTGCCCGCCGGGATGACGAACCCGACATCATGGTGACGCTCTCGACCAACCCGGACGCCGCACCCGAGATGAACGTCTCCAACTCGAACGCCTACGCCATCCTTGCCATGCTCGGCCTCGACCTCGATAGCTGCGGCACCATCAGCATTGAGCAGCTGCGCGGAAGCCTTGCCGATCCCATCATGGCAAGCCGGCTCGATGCCGAGCCGGGCCTTGCCCGATACCTCCCGGCGCTCAACCAGATGGCGGCGATCACATCGCCCAGCTGCGCCCTTCGCATGGTCTGGTCATAGCACCCGACAAAGCGCTCCACCTGTCGGCGCGGGCTCGCCTCGCTCGCCTTGGCCTGACGGCCAGGGCTACGCATCGCCGCCCGCGCCACGCCGATAGGTAAAACCACCACACAGTCTTCCCATTGTGACCTCCGGCGCGCGGCCGCGTCAAGGACGGCGGGGCCCCACCATTTTCTTCGGCGGATCGACCGCGTCGCGCCAATTACACCGCAGCGGCCGCCAAAGAAAATCGTGACCCCCACCGCCGCTTCGCGGCGCGAAAGGCTCGCCTTTCGCGTCCCTGACCCGACCGCGCCCCGAAGGTCCGAACGTAACTGTCGTTTTGACTAAGGAGTGAGCGTTATGAGCACGTCAGTTACCCTCCCCGAAGACAAAATCGAGTTCATCCCCAAGTCGGATAAGGAGATCCGCATCGAGCGTCGCATCGCCTCGCTCGAAGCCGAAATGCACCGCGCCTGTCGCATCCATGACCGCCGCGACGACTTCCTCGAAATGATCGACTGGACCTCCATGACGATCGACGATCGCGAAACGGTCCACAACCATGCCGACCGCCTCAACTGGAGCATGATCGAGATCGACCATGAGATCATGCTCGCATCCGAAGCCCTCTACGTTGAGCACATGGAGAACCCGCTCAACTGGTGAGCCCAATCCGCCACGCACGGGAGGCGCAGCCCCACAGGGCCGCGCTTCCCTTTTTTTGTCTGATACCGTCCAGACCGCTGCGCGACCCCACCCGGCTCGCTCGCCTTGGCCTGACGGCCAGGGCTACGCATCGCCGGGGCCCGCCTTAAAAGGAATGGCCGCCCGAATGGGCAAGCCCATCCGCGCGGCCATCGGTCGTTTGTTCGGTGCCGAAACGGCTCAGGCTGACGCCTGAAGCCGCTTCTCCACCTCGTCCACGCCCAGCGTCTTCACCGCCTTCATGATCCGCTCCAGTCGATCATGCGGGAGCTTGAAAAGCCCCGCCTTCTCGACCGTCCCGATCGCCGCGTCCCGCACTCGCTGCTGATGCGCCTTGCGACGCTCCGACAGCTTGCGTTCCTCGGCCTCGATCGCGGCCATTTCTGCGTCCAGTGACTTCGCCATTTTCATTACCTTCTGGTCAGGCTGATCGGCTCTGAACAGCGCCACCATAACCCCACCTCGCTCTATGGAAAACCCGTGTCGTACTCCCCTACGATACGCCTGCGAAATCGCGCCCTTCACCCACGGATGATCCATTCACTTGCGACCGCCATCGACCCGCGCGAAGCGCCCTTTCCCTTTGGACAACCCCGCCTCACGGCGTCCCTTTGCCCCCCGGAAACCGGAGGCAAGCCCGAACCAGACGAGGATCAAAACACATCGAGGCTACACGGACGATACGACAGCTCAATAAGCACACCCTACGCAACGTGGTTGCAGGATTATTACCATAAATCAAAGGCTTATAGCTAAATATAATAAAGACCCATACAGACCCGCTTAGCGACCCAATGGGTTTGCTCATATTTTCGTTATTTATTACGGGTACTTAGCACAGACCCAGACAGACTTACGTAATTAAATCAACCCATTGGGTCTTGCTATTCTACGGCTCTTCTGGTAACGCCATCCTGCTTTTCGTAGTCCCGCCAGCCTCCCTGCTAGGAGGTTGGATTGATTAAATCAGCTCTGCAGCGAAGCATGCGCTTCGACCCGGACCAGTATAACCATCTCAAGAGGATGGCTGCTGCCCGTAAATGTACGCCTTCAGATGTTCTGCGCGAGATTATTAAGCAGCACTTAGAGGGCATCGAGGCTCTCTCTGAAAGCCACCATCGCATAGCCAGACTGGCCGAGTATACTCAAGCCGCAGTCGATACGCTTTTGCGCGAAGAGCACCCCGAACATCGTCAACTCGTCATCGACGAAACGAACCGGCGCATGGAGCGGTATCATGGCGCGTAAGAAACGCGGCAAAGACCGCAAAGACATCCGCAGCGACGGTTCACCGAGGCCCCTAAAACATCATTCCGCGCGCGGCGACACGCCTCGCAACAATGGCAATTTCGTGCGCGGGAGCCAGCTGCTCAACACCCAGGTCATCATGTGGCTGCAGGGCGCGAAGATGCCCTTCCTCATGTGGCTGGGCATCTTCGCCCTGTCCTATTTCACGATCCTCTCGTTCACCCTCGACGAGAACAATTTCCAGCTCATCTGCATGCGCATGCTGTCGTGGCTGTGGGACTGGTGCGCGCTCGATCCGATGAAGCAGGCCAACCTGCAACTCCCAGACCATACCGTGCGCCACACCTTCATGGGGTACGTGCCCTATGTCCCTGAGGTCGCCCTCGCCTGGCATAAGGCAGTTCGCGGCGTCATCGGTTCGATCCTGATCGCCTCATTTGCGACCATCCCGGCTTCGATCTGGTATGTCGATTTCTCGCGGCGGCGAGGCGGCTCGATCATGGAAGAACGGCACGAGCGCGGCGCCATGCTCGTCGATCGGGATCTGCTCTACAGGGAGATCAGCCAGCACAACCAGATGAAGTTCGTTGAGGAGGCCAAAGACCTCTTCCCTGGCAAGAAGCCCAAAGCTGTTCTCAAGATGTCGTTCGATGCCCGCAAGGCTGCCGGTATTCATCATCCCTACGACCTTGCGGGTATCCCCTATCCCCACCGCCTCGAGCAATCCCACACGATGCTGCTGGGCACCACCGGCACCGGCAAAACCACTGTCCTTCGGAAGCACCTGGCGCAGATGCGCGAACGTCAGGACACCGCCGTGGTCTTCGATCTTACCGGCGCATACGTCGAGGCATTCTACGACCCCGAGCGCGACACGATCCTCAATCCCATGGACGTGCGCTGCCCGTCATGGTCGATCTTCAATGACTGCTCGACCTACAGCGAGTTCACCGCTGCCGCAGCGGCGCTGATCCCCTCCGACGGCGGATCGTCGGAACCATTCTGGGCCCTCGCCGCGCGCACCCTTTTCATCGAGATGTGCATGAAGCTCATTGAGAAAGGACAGACCTCCAATCAGGCGCTCGCCGACAACCTGATGACAGCCGATCTCAAGCAGGTCCACCGTCATCTTCAGAAGACGATCGCTGATCCGCTCACTGCCCCGGAAGCCGCCCGTATGGCGGAATCGATCCGCGCCGTCTTCAACACCAATGCGCAGGCGCTACGGTTCCTTCCCGACGAGGGCGAGCCATACTCGATCAAGAAGTGGATCACCGGCGTGAAGAAGCCCGGATCGATCCTCTTCATCACCTGTACCTACACCGACCTCGAGATGAACAAGGCCCTCCTGACCCTGTGGTCGAACCTTGCCATTCACTCGCTCATGACCATGCCGCACACCCGTTCTTTGCGGACCTGGTTCATGTTCGACGAGCTGGGCGCGCTTCACCGCTTGCCCGCCATCGAGAACGGCCTCCAGACGGCCCGTAACTTTGGCGGAGCCATGATCCTTGGCCTCCACTCCTTCGACAAACTGGTGCAGGTCTACGGGGAAGAAAACGCCCGCAACCTGTCGTCGCTTGCACGTACAAAGCTGATGCTCGCTGCCGCTGATTTGGACACCGCCGAGCAGTGCGCCCGCTACATCGGCAATCGCGAAATCCGCCAGATGGATGAAGGCTATTCCTATGGCTACAATTCCACCCGAGACGCATCGACGCTGACACCGCGAAAGCAGATCGAACCGCTCGTCATTCCCGACGACATCATGAACCTGCCTTCGATGCACGGTTTCGTTAAATTCCCCGATGGATTTCCGGCAGCGCGCATCCAGCTTGAGTGGCAGCACTATGCCAAAGTTGCCGAGGGCTTCATGCGCCGGCCACCGTCAAAGCCGGACGATCCGGACGGCAATGTTCGCGGAGGTGGGGGAAAGCCGAAGGGTGGAGATGACGGTGGGCGTGGGGAAAACATCGCGCTCAGCGAAGAGGAGGTGGCCGCGCGGGATAATCCAATCGCACTCGCCTCCAATATCCTTTCACAGCCCTCAGAGCAGGAACGTGAAGAGCAAGAAGGCCGCGATCCCAACGCTCGTGAAGCACTTGAACGTATGGACCCCGGTGCAACGCAATCCGGGACCGGCAAAGGCGAAGCTGCAAAGGACAGTACCGTCGATCATAATGGTCTCGATACTCCAGAGCGGGTGAATGCCCGGCCAATGGACTCCACGGCCAGACGAGAGGCACAAGAAATCTCCTCTCGATCCTCCGATAAGGATGCCGCTGCCCAGGCAAGAGGAGAAAATAGAGATCCCGCCGAGGAAGATCTAGGCGTCCGTGAAGCGCGTGACGGTTTCGGCACGGGGGACGGAAAAGACCATAGTCACGATCATCCCGATCTGGGCGATTCAGATATGGGTATCGGAGACTGATCGATGCATTCCATTGCATCCGTTCGCTCCGCTGGTGGCGCCGCAAAGTATTTCACCAACGACGATTTCGTCGCAGGCGAATACTACACCAGCGAGCAGGCGGGAGAGGTCAGTCAATGGGGCGGCGGCGGCCTCTCTGACAGTCCCATCGCCGAAGGGTCCGCTGTCACACGAGAAGCGTTTGAAAAGGTTCTGTTGGGCGAGACGCCCACTGGCGAGCAGATCGAGGCAAAGGAAAACCGGAGGCCAGGTTACGACCTGACATTCTCAGCTCCAAAATCAGTCTCGATCATGGCCTACATAGCCGGTGACAAGCGCATCCTTGGACCTAACGGCGCATTCGCGCAGTCGGTCAAGGATACGATGGCATGGGTCGAGAAAAACCTCGCCGAAGGTCGCAAGACCGTCGATGGCAAGACGACGGCCGTTCAAACCGGCAATCTGGTCTACTCCCTCTTCCAGCACGACACGAGCCGGGCCCTCGATCCGCAACTGCACATCCATTCCATCGTCGCCAACATGACGCGCATGCCGGACGGCAAATGGCAGGCGCTTCACGCCGACAAGATCTGGTCCAACAACACCGTTATCGGCTCGATCCAGCACGCCTTCCTGCGGACCCGTATGGAGGAGTTGGGCTACAAAGTTCAATTGGACGGCAAGCACGGCACCTTCGAGATCGTCGGTGTCCCCAAGGATGTCATCGACGCCAACAGCACACGGCGGGAAGAAATCCTGATTAAGTCCGAGCAGCTTGGGATCGTCTCGCCAAAAGGACGCGACAGCGTCACCGTCAACACGCGCGATGCAAAACTGAATGTTGAAGATCGCGAAGGCATGGTCAAAGGCTGGATCGAGCGCGCTGCAGCACTCGGATTTGACGGGAAGGACGTCCTCGCCGCTGCGTTGCGGGCCTCTCGCGAGCAGCCGGAAAACCTCGCAGTGCGCGGTTACAAGGCCATGCTCGAGGTGGTGAACACGGCGCGCGAATTTGTATCCGGCCTCTTGCGATCCCCTGAACGGCTCTGTTGCAAAGATTGGCGGCAGTCAGAGGTAGGCTGTCGCTCTGCGCCGA
>ERZ1292623.601-Hain-H51-01um-R1-601-length-38091-cov-7_pt1 | contig 30540 bp, 28 predicted proteins | sample MGYA00564398_ERZ1292623 | MGnify/ENA primary metagenome ERZ1292623 (study PRJEB36523, sample SAMEA6512633) | groundwater metagenome | collected 2019-01-07 | study: AquaDiva: Metagenomics assemblies of 32 groundwater samples
GAGGACACCTTTAACAAGGTGAGTGCCGGATATTTACGGAAACATATCGGGGCCGTCTTCGGACCGCGATCCTGAGCGCAGTCGAAGGATCAAGTTCACGTCAGAATTGCGACGTGAGATTGTAAATAGGCAAAATTACTGCAACAACCAAAAACCCAACTCCAATCCCCAAAAGAATCATAATCAATGGCTCAATTGTTGCCGTCAAACCCCGTACCAAATGCGCCGATTCTTGTTCAAAAATGTGTGACACTTTTAAAAGTCCTTCGTCAGTTTTTCCCGTTTCCTCTCCAACAGCAACCATCTGGAAAAGCATAGGCGGAAAAACATCCGGGTCTTGGGAGAAAGCATATGCAAGTGCAAACCCCTGCTCAACTTGCACCAAAGACCGTTCGAGTGATTTTCGAATTACAGCATTCCCAACAACCGCAGAAACAATTCTCAAAGATTCAAGAATTGAAACTCCAGCCCCAACCAACAAGCCCAAAGTTCTTGTCATCTCAGTCAAAATTATCTGCCTTTGCAAGGGGCCAAAGACTGGAAGCTTCAATTTCCAAGAATCAACCTTTTCTATTCCATTTTGAGTTTTTGCCCAAACTCTAAAGCCCCAAATACCCGCAATAAAAAGAATTAGCAAAACCAGCCAATATTGACTTGAAAAGTTTGAAACAGCAATCAAAACCCTTGTTGGCGTCGGAAGCTCAGCTTGAAAATCCGCAAACAAGCCAATAAGTTTGGGTACAACAAAAATCATCATTACAGCTGCAACCACAATCATCCCAGCAACAACGATTACCGGGTAAATCAAGGCCCCCTTAACTTTAGACTCAAACTCTCTTTGTGACTCCAAGTTATCAGCAAGCCTCTCCAAAACTTTATCCAAAACTCCGCCGCCTTCTCCCGCACGAATAAGAGCAATATAAACAGGTGAAAAAACTTTTGTGTGTTTATCCATTGCATTCCCCAAAGACGATCCTCCTTCAACATCCGATAAAACACGCTCGATTGTCGGCCTCAAAGACAGAGAAGATTGCCCTCGCAAGATAATTAGAGCATCGGTTATTGGAATGCCAGCAGTAATCATTGTTGAAAACTGCCTGGTAAAAGTAGAAAGTTCAGCTATTGTGACTTTGGAGGTATATTGTTTAAGGAGCAGAAAGGGTGAACCGGATTTTGCCGCAAGCTTAATAACAACCAAGCCTCGCTCGCGCAAAAGTTTGGCTGCATCTTGCGCCGTGTCAGCCTCCACTTTCCCACGAACATACTTTCCAGCCTGGTCTTTGGCGGTATACGAAAACGATTTCATCCTCCAACGATCCTTTCAAGCTCCTCGGGACGAAGAGAAAAACTTTTGGCAACGTCCAAACTAATCAAATTCTGCTTAACGTAATATGCTAATGTTGTTTCAAGAGTCGTCATCCCAAACTCTGCAGAGGTCTGAATAATATTGTCTATCTGATGCGTCTTTCCATCGCGCACAGCCGTCCTTACTGCCGCTGTTGCAGTCAATATTTCCCAAGCAGCAGTCCGCCCACCGCCAATTTTGGGCAGTAATCTTTGAGAGAATACTGCTTCTAAAACATTTGACAGCTGAAGTTTTACTTGCCCCTGCTGTTCCTCGGGAAAAACGTCAACAATACGATCGATTGTTTGAGCGGCAGAATTTGTGTGAAGTGTTGCAAAAACCAAATGTCCCGTTTCTGCAACCGTTAAAGCAGATGCGATCGTTTCAAAGTCCCTCATCTCCCCAATCAAAACAACATCCGGATCCTCGCGCAGTGCAGATCTCAAAGCTACATCCCAAGAATGCGTATCTTCCCGCATTTCTCTTTGTGAGACTGATGCAACGGCAGGTGTAAACACAAACTCTATTGGGTCTTCAATCGTTAAAATGTGAACTGGACGCGCTCTGTTTATCTCATCCAAAATCGCAGCCAACGTTGAAGACTTTCCGTGTCCTGTTGGGCCTGTTACCAAAACTAACCCTTGTCTAAGTTTTGCAAAATCGTGACAGATTTTGGGAAGTTTTAAATCATCGATTGTGGGAACGGTCATGGAAATTCTGCGAAAGGCTGCCCCCATCGATCCCTTTTGGTAATATGCATTAATTCTAAAACGAGCATCTTTTGAAAAAGAAATCGAAAGATCGATTTCTTTGTTGACAGTCAACCTCTCCTGCTGTTCTGCTGACAAAACTGGTTTTATTAATCGCTCACAATCGGCAGGACTCAAAATCGGCTCATTGGCAACTTTTATCAAATCTCCATCAATTCTCAAGGTTGGGGGAGAACCAACAATTAAGTGCAAATCCGATGCTTTTTTATCAATTGTAAGTTGTAAGAGCTGTTGTATTTCCATCATTCTTGTGCTACGCGCAAAACTTCCTCAACCGTCGTTGACCCATCAAGCACCTTCAAATATCCATCCTGCTTCATCGTTATCATTCCTTCTTCTCGGGCAACCTTTTCTATATCTGCCCCCGACGCCCTCTCTGTAACTAGTCTTGCAATTTTCTCACCTATTGGCATAACCTCATAGATTCCAACCCTTCCCATGTATCCGGTTTGCCCGCATTCTACGTCTCCCTTTCCTTTATACACCTTTCCCGAAAAGTCCTGCGGAAACAGATTTCCTAAAACAGACTTCATTTCTTCAACAACCTGGGCCTCCGGGGCATAATCCGTTTTACAATCTTCATGAATTCTTCGAACAACCCTTTGTGCAACAATGCAGGTCATTGTTGACCCCAATAAAAACGGCTCAACACCCATATCAAGAAGTCTGGGCAAAACACCTGATGCATCATTTGTATGGAGCGTTGAAAAAACCAAATGTCCCGTCAGCGATGCCTGGACGGCCAATGCCGCAGTTTCAGCATCCCGAATCTCTCCGACCATTATTATATTTGGATCCTGCCTCAAAAAAGACCTTAAACCGGAAGCAAAAGTCAAACCTGCCGCAGGATTAATTTGGACTTGGTTTACACCAGCTATTTGGTATTCAACCGGGTCTTCCAAAGTTACAATATTTACTTTCGGAGTATTGATTTTTGAGAGTAGGGAATAGAGAGTTGTTGTCTTACCAGATCCAGTTGGTCCACAAATAACTATTATCCCGTGCGGCCTCAAAATCGAATCTTCCAAATTTTTTAAAGCTCGCCCTCGCAAACCCAAATCAGTAAGCTTTGGAACTCCGCCAGTTTTTTTAAGAAGACGCATAACTATTTTTTCGCCGTGTACGGTCGGGAGGCTTGAAACGCGAAGATCGACCTCATCTTGCGCAGATTTAAAATTAAAACGTCCGTCCTGAGGAACCCGCTTTTCATCAATTTTCATACCAGACAAAATCTTTATTCTTGAAATCAAAGAATCATGAAAAGACTTTGGCATCGCAAACTTCTCATTTAAGATTCCGTCGATTCTGTAGCGAACTCTGGTTGCCTTTTCTTCAGGTTCAATGTGGATATCCGATGCGCGGCTCCTGACAGCAAACGCCAAAAGCTCCTTAACAATTTTTGCAATCGGCGCCTCGCGGATTACTTGATCAAGACTTGCTAAATCAACCGTCTTTACATCTTGTGGTTCTGCTTCTCGAATTGCTTGTGTTACTTCTTGGGCAAGACCAACCGAATATCTCTCACTAATCATCTGGTCAACCTGAGTTGGAACAGCAGCCAAAGGCCTTACGCGAAGGCGAGTTAACTGTTCAACAAATCCAATTGCGGCAATATCCAAAGGATTTGCCATCGCAAGAGAAATCTCGCCCTTTTGCAGGTCTTGGGTTGTGGGGATAACATGCAAACGAGCCGCAACTGAATTTGGAATAACACTTAACGCCTCAGGAGAAATTGGAACTTGCGCCAAATCAACAAACGGAATGTTGTAAAGTGTAGCCTGTGCCCGAGCCAGCTGTTCTGGGGGAACAATTCCTTGCGTTTTAACAATTTCCTCTTGAGATTTTCCGGTTTGTATTTCTTGAAGCTTTATTCTTTCGCCAACTCCAGAAGTTAAAACATTTTGCGATACTAGAACATCAACCAAACTTGTTGGCACAGAAGTCCTCACGCCATTTGAAGGACTGGGCACGGCAGCGGGCATACACTATTCTGTCATATTTCTGTTAAAATGCAACAGAAATTCGAATTAAAAATTATAAATTACAACTTCTAAATTTGTCATTCTTAATTTAGCATTTAGAATTCTAGTATATGCACGCATTCATAGTTGTAGGCAAAACAAAAGAAGAAAGAAACACAAAAGTTCAAGAACTTCTAAAGAAACAAAAAGTGGAAATTACAATCCCACTTGAACAAACAAACAACGCATACTCAATAAAATCCATAAGAGAATTAACACACACCCTCTCTCTAAAAAGCCCCGAGATCCGCGCAATTATAATCTTTGAAGCACAAAAAATGACTGAAGAGGCAGGAAACGCTTTCTTAAAAACTCTAGAAGAACCCCACGGTAATACTATATATATATTAACTGCGCCCGCACGCGAGTCTGTTCTTGAAACAATTTCATCAAGGTGTGAGGTTATAAACTTAGGAGCATCAACAGTTGAACTATCAGAAGAAGAAAAAGAGGGATCACGGGAACTTTTTGAAAAATTATCAAGTGAGATAGGGAAGTGGTTTAAATTTGTTGACAAAATTTCAGACCGCGAAGAGGCTCTGCAATTTGTGGTTGGACAAATCTGGGCAGCTCGAGAGAAGTTGTTGGAATCAACAAAGAACGAGTCGCGAGTTACAAGTCACGAGTCAACTACACTCTTGAATCATCTCTTGCAAACAAAGCGCGATCTCGAACAAAACGTCAATGTCAAACTCACCCTCACAGAACTCCTACTTCATTACTAATTTGATATATTAAATACGTGGCACCATCTATCTCTGTTGCGTCTGATCTTTTTGTAAATTTAGCAGCCGGTTGGTTTAGTGCTGCTTTCATACTACCTGCAACTACACATAACACCAAATTAAACAAAGAGCTGTTGATCGTAAATCTTGGGTATGGTACCGTATGTTTAGGATTCGCGGTTTTCTTGCGAGGATTTCAATGAAAAGAAAAAACAAAAAGATAGATATCGAAGATATAAATGTAAAAGTAGCAATTGCTTTTGGCATCGCCATGGTGTGTCTGCTTCTTCTCCTTATTCTCTTCACACTTACAAAATAGCACCAAAAACACTTTTTGTGCTTGCATTACCTCTGCACAATTAGTATAATTCGTACTAGAAATGGGGCAGAATTAGCCTCGTTTTTATGCAAATAGTTAATTCATATGCCCGGCAATAAAGTTCAATCCACATACACAGCAAAAGACATCCAGGTTTTAGAAGGCCTTGAACCTGTCCGAAAGCGTCCCGGAATGTACATTGGGTCCACAGATTCAAGGGGGCTCCACCACATCTTAACAGAAATCATCGACAACTCGGTTGACGAAGCCTTAGCAGGCCACGCGACCGAAATTTGGGTCACCATAAATGAAAACCGGTCTGTCCAAGTCCAAGACAACGGCCGTGGAATCCCTGTAGACCGCCACCCCAAGTTAAAAGTTTCCGCACTAGAACTTACAATGACCAAGCTCCATGCAGGCGGAAAATTCGGCGATACAGCATATAAAGTTTCCGGAGGTCTTCATGGAGTTGGCGCATCGGTTGTAAACGCACTCTCGGATTGGATGGAGGTTGAGGTTTTAAGAGACGGATTTTCCTGGAGTCAAAAATACGAAAAAGGAGTCCCCAAAACTCCGGTCAAGAAAGGCGAACCCACAAACCAAACAGGCACAATAACACGCTTCCTGCCGGACAAAACCGTGTTTACAACAACAGAGTGGAACTTAAAAACCATCGAAGATTCTATTCGCAACCGTGCATACCTCATTGCAGGCCTAACCTTCCACCTCACAGCGTCAAATGGCGTAACAAAAACTTTCTACTTTGAAGGCGGAATAAAAAGCCTCGTTGCCCACATAAACCGCGAAAAGCAAACTTTAAATTCTGTAATTTACTTTAAAAAAGATTCGGAAGATATCTCGGCAGAAATCGCCCTGCAATACAATGACGGAGTTCAAGAATTCGTCGAATCTTTCGTCAACGTCATAAGAACTCCAGATGGCGGAACCCACCTGACCGGTTTCAGGATCGGCTTAACTCGCGCAATTACTGATTACTGCAAGAAAATTGGTGTCCAAAAAGAAGTTTTGGATGCAATAACAGGAGAAGACACAAGAGAAGGTTTAACTGCTGCAATTTTTGTAAAAATCCCAACAAACAAAATCCAATTTGAATCTCAAACAAAGACAAAATTAAATAACCCAGAGGCTCAGGGGTTTGTTGCTCAACTAGTAAACCAGGGTTTATCAACATACTTTGAGGAAAACCCCTCCGAAGCAAGAAGAGTTCTTGAAAAAGTGACTCTGGCCACACGTGCGCGCCTTGCAGCCCGAGCCGCAAAAGATGCTGTTTTGAGAAAGGGCGCTTTGGAGGGTTCCGCACTTCCGGGAAAACTTTCCGATTGTTCCGAGAAAGATCCTGCATTATCCGAAATCTATCTTGTCGAGGGAGATTCAGCAGGCGGTACAGCAAAAGGCGCAAGAGACAGAAAATACCAAGCAATACTTCCAATTGGTGGAAAGATTTTAAACACAGAACGTGCACATTTGGATAAAATTATAAAATTTGAAGAACTCAAAGACTTAATTATCGCGCTCGGCGCAGGAATAGGAGATACAACAAACATTGAAAAGCTAAGATACCACAGAATAATCATAATGACCGACGCCGACGTCGACGGCTCACACATCGCAACTCTTTTAATGACTTTCTTCTATCGCCATCTCCCGGCAGTAATTCAAAAAGGCTATTTGTATATTGCGCTCCCGCCGCTTTATAAAATACAGCTTGGAAAAGAAGTAAAATATGCTTATAATACGGAGGAAAAGGATAAAGTTCTCTCTCAAATTAACGGACAAAAGGCCGTGCTTCAACGCTACAAAGGACTTGGAGAAATGAACGCAGATCAATTACGCGATACAACAATGGACCCGGAAACAAGAACCCTAAAGCAAGTAACAGTCGATGATGCAGAAGCAGCCGATAACGTCTTTACAACCCTGATGGGAGAAGACGTCCCGCAAAGAAAGAAGTTCATACAGACCTACGCACAGTTTGCGAGTTTGGATATCTAGGCTAAATGAAAAAATTAAAATGAAAAATGTAAAACGATATATAAGAATTTAGAAAGTTTTCAAAAACATTTTTATTTCTACTTTATCGTTTTTATTTATTATCTTTTAATTTTAATATTCCAACCATGGATCCTATCATCTTACTAGCACTAGCCTCTGGGGTAGCAACCATAACTTATGGTCTTTATCTTATTTCCCAAATACTAAAAAAGCCCCAAGGCGATGCAAAAATGGGAGAGATTGCCCAAGCAATTCGGCTTGGGGCCCAAGCCTATCTTTTTCGACAAAATGCAACGGTCGCAGCCGTTGCGGTAGTTTTAACAACACTTCTTTATTTTAAATTGGGGCAATTGAGTGCTGTAGGATTTCTTGTCGGTGCAATCGCCTCAAGTCTCGCAGGCTACATAGGAATGACTGTTGCTGTTCGGTCTAACGTCCGTGTAACCCAAGCTGCAAAATCCGGTTTAGCCCGCGCATTATCCCTTGCATTTAAAGGTGGCGCAGTAACGGGGCTTATGGTCGGGGGTTTGGCTCTTTTGTCAATTGCTGGAATATTAGCCGCGTCATCTATATATAATTTCTCACCAGTCACCCCTTTGGTATCACTTTCATTTGGTGGCTCTCTAATCTCAGTCTTTGCCCGCTTGGGGGGGGGGATCTATACAAAAGGAGCAGACGTCGGAACAGATATTGTCGGAAAGCTTGAAGCAGGGATTCCTGAAGATGATCCCCGAAACCCTGGAGTTATTGCAGATTTAGTAGGGGACAATGTTGGGGACGATGCTGGAATGGCCGCTGATTTATTCGAAACATACGTTGTCACAACAGTTTCCGCAATCCTATTGTCCTATCTTTTGTTTCCCCAAGCCGGGAGTACATATTATCTGCCTTTGGTAATCGGAGCAATCTCGGCTTTAGCTGCCATATTAGGAACACTGTTTGTAAAACTTCCAGCAAACGGAAGAATTAGCTCCGAAAGAGCGATTATGCAGGCTTTGTACCAAGGTTTAGCGGCAGCTGCGGTTTTGGCAACAGCAGCATTCATCGCATATCTAAATTTATATCCTCCAACAATCCCAGGGGTCTCTACTCAATCCCTAATAGTCACTTTCCTCATCGGTTTACTTGTCACAGCAGGATTAGTCTTCACAACTGAGTTCTTCACTGGCAAAAATTCCAACCAAGTTAAAGGCATCGCACGCGCTTCTGCCTCAGGCCATGGAACAAATGTTATAGCTGGCCTTGCACTATCTATGAAATCAACCTTCCCAGCGATTCTTTTGATTGCCTTTGGAACTTTGATTGCATACCGTGCGGCAGATATTTATGGCATTGCATTAGCCGCAGTCTCGATGCTTTCCTTAACGGGAATTATCGTTGCAATTGACGCCTTCGGCCCAATTACAGACAACGCAGGAGGAATTGCAGAAATGTCAAACCAGGGGAAAAGAGTAAGACGAGTAACAGACGCTTTGGACGCAGTCGGCAACACAACAAAAGCGGTAACAAAAGCCTACGCAATCGGCTCAGCCGGACTTGCAGCACTTGTCTTGTTTGCTACATACACCCAAGAATTGGCAACCGGCCGCGGGATTCTAAACTTCTCGCTATCAGACCCAACAGTTCTTGTCGGACTATTTATAGGCGGAGCATTGCCATACTTATTTGCAGGCCTTGCAATGGAAGCAGTCGGGAAAGCCGCACAAGCAGTAGTTTCCGAAATCCGACGCCAGTTTAAAACTATTAAAGGGATTATGGAAGGAACTGCAAAACCAGATTATGCAAAATGCGTTGATATCGTAACTTCTGCCGCCTTAAAAGAAATGATAATCCCGGCACTCATCCCGGTCGTTGCCCCAATTGTCGTTGGATTTCTTCTTGGGCCTCAAGCATTAGGCGGCTTATTAATGGGAATAATCGTAACCGGACTATTCGTTGCAATTTCTATGACAACAGGAGGTGCCGCTTGGGACAATGCAAAAAAATATATTGAAGACGGGCATTTAGGGGGTAAAGGCAGCCCAGCCCACCAGGCAGCAGTTACAGGCGATACAGTAGGAGACCCCTACAAAGACACGAGCGGCCCAGCAATCAACCCAATGATCAAGGTTGCAAATATAGTTGCTTTATTGTTGGCTCCGTTCCTCGTTTAACCCATGAAAATAGGAAAAGTCATCCCAGCTGAGATTGTCCAGGAAATGCGCAAAAACTACCTGGATTATGCAATGTCTGTTATTGTCTCCCGTGCGCTCCCTGATGTTCGTGATGGATTAAAGCCCGCTCACAGGAGAATACTCTTTGCAATGCATGAAATGGGGCTGCGCCCGAGCTCTGCTTATACAAAATCTGCAAAAGTAGTAGGGGAAACGATGGGCAAGTTCCACCCCCACGGAGATGGCCCGATTTATGACGCAATAGTTCGTCTAGCTCAGGATTTTTCAATGCGGTACCCCCTGATCGATGGTCAGGGAAATTGGGGTAGCGTTGATGGTGACCCTGCAGCAGCCATGCGGTACACCGAGTGTCGGCCAGCCAGGATCACCGAGGTGTTACTACGGGACATCGAAAAAGAAACAGTTGATCTTGAGCCAAACTTCGACGGTACCATAAAAGAACCAAAATATCTCCCAGCCCTTCTTCCAAATCTACTCTTAATGGGCGCAGAAGGCATTGCTGTTGGAATGGCGACAAAAATTCCGCCCCACAATTTAACCGAGGTCACAGATGCAGTCATTGCAACAATAGAAAAAGGGGAAGTGATAGCAGTGAAAACCGATGAACCGATGAACCGAGAAATCAATGAACAGAAAACTGACAACGGAAAACCGACAACAGAAGATGCCACTTTTATCCTTAAAAGGATTGATCTCGCAGTTTCTTCAGGAAAATCGAATGCACTAAAAGACGATGTAATAAAGGCCCCCGTTGTTGACTTCCACTCAGACATAACAATTGAGGAGCTTGCAAAAATCGTAAAAGGCCCCGACTTCCCAACATACGGAGTAATCTACGGCGGAAAAACTTTGCCCGAGGTTTACAGGTCGGGAAGGGGAAGAATAATTGTCCGGGGTGTAGCAAAAATTGAAGACTTAGGGAAAAAAACAAGAATTTTAATTACAGAACTTCCATACCAAGTCAACAAGGCGTCCCTCGTTGCAAGAATTGCAGAACTTGTGCGCGATAAAAAACTAGTTGGAATCTCAGATCTTCGTGACGAGTCTGACAGACGGGGTATGACAGTTGTAATCGAGCTTAAAAAAGATGCAAAACCAAAAGCGGTTTTAAATAATTTATATAAACACACAGATCTCCAAACTTCCTTCCCCGCAAATTTTGTATGCCTCGTCAACGGTATACCCAAAACTCTAAACCTTAAACAAATCCTAGTTGAGTATGTTAAACACAGACAAAAGGTAATCGCTCGAAGATCTCTCTTTGATCTAACAGAAGCAAAGCGCCGCGCACACATTTTAGAAGGGTTAAAAATCGCACTCGATAACTTAGACGAAGTTATAGCAACAATTAGAAAATCTCAAGATTCAGATACCGCACGAACAAATTTGATGGAAAAGTTTGGGTTAACAGAAATCCAAGCAACTGCAATTCTTGATATGCAGCTTCGCAAGCTTTCAGCTTTAGAAAGAGAAAAAATCGAAGAAGAATACAAGAAGGTTGGAGAGCTTATTGATTATTTAACTACTCTTCTTTTACATCCTGAAAAAATTCTAAAAGTAATCAATACTGAGCTTGCCGAAGTAAAAAAAGCATACGGAGATGAAAGAAGAACAAAAATAATCCACTCGCCCTTAGGCGACATCTCAGAAGAAGATTTGGTCGCCCAAGAAGATTCAATAGTAACCATCACAAAAACCGGATATATAAAACGTGTTCTTCCTGGAACATTCAGAGCTCAACGACGCGGCGGGGTAGGCGTCGTTGGAATGACAACAAAAGACGAAGACGAGATATCACATTTGTTATCAACCACAACCCATGACAACTTAATGTTCTTTACAAATAAAGGACGGGTTTTCGGAGTCAGAGTTTGGGAAATCCCCGAAGGTTCAAGACAATCAAAAGGTCAAGCGGTTGTTAACCTAATAAACATAGAGCAGGGAGAACAAGTTGAGGCAGTTCTGACGCTGCCGCGAGGGAACGATGCAAAGTTTCTGACACTTGCCACAAGAAAGGGTGTTGTCAAACGCACAAGCCTTGATCAGTTCAAAAACCTTCGCACCTCAGGACTAATCGCAATAAGATTAGACAAAGATGATGATTTATCTTGGGTTAAGCCAACCTCAGGCAAAGACCACATCATCATGGTTACTAAAAAAGGCAAATGCATTCGCTTCGCAGAAAGTGACGCCCGTCCCATGGGGCGGCCGACTCGCGGTGTTCGCGCAGTCACCCTTGGGTCGGGGGACGAAGTTGTTGGGATGGAGGCTGTGCCAGAGAAAGTACCAACAGTTGCCGACCTGCCTCGACTTGCGTCGGGCAAGGCGGGCCGCCGCAGGAAAGTCTTCCGAGACATTTTGGTTATTATGTCCCGAGGCTTGGGCAAACGCACACCAATCCAATATTTCCCCTTACAAAAGAGAGGGGGAATGGGAGTTAAAGTTGCCCAGCTTACCGACAAAACTGGGGATGTTTCTTGCGCACGCTTAGTTACAGAAGATATTGAGGAAATTATTATGACCTCCCGAGGCGGGCAGGTAATCAAATTGCCCTTAAAAAATATTCCACAGCTTGGGAGGGCAACCCAAGGAGTAATCCTGATGCGCTTTGGGAAAGATAAAGGCAATAGCGTCGCCGCAGTCGCCGCGCTAGAAAAAGACGAAGTTCCCGAAGCTCTTCCACAAGACACTGAGATCCCAGAAGATGCTGACTAAAAAAGCACGATATTTCGCTCCCTTTAAGGCCACGCCTTAAAAAGGCTTGTAAATCGCTCCGTTTTAAAACCCCATAGCCTCTCATATTCTCATGCTGCGCTATAATCGGCTTATCTCGCAAAAAGGAACGGTGTATATCCCGTTGGGCGACTACTACGCCGACCCGTCCGACCCTGGCGGAAAATATAAGCAAAGCCCCACCCGCAAGGACCGTCGCCGCGGTACACGTCCAGGCAAGTTCGAAAAAGACGGCACCAGCTATCGCTGGTGGACCAACATCTCTAAAGGCAGCTTTTTTCTATATGTCATCGGGCAGTTCGCACGCTACGGGACATATAAAATCCAGCTGCGCACTCCGGCAGACCACGGGCCAAATCATCCCGAACCCACTGCGACATCAGTCCGTTCGAAGCCACGACCTCTAGAAGTCCCGCGCCTTTTGTTCACTTCATCTATTAAACTTGACACCAGCCCCCATCTAACATATATTTGCAAACGTACCAGAAAAGCCAAAACCCGTGCTTAAGAAATTCTTCTCCCTGTTTTTAATATTCGCAATCAACTTAAACATCGTCTTGGCCAATGTTTCTTACGTTTACGCTCAGGACGTTTACGCTCAAAGTGATGCCACACAATCCGCCCAAACAGATGCTTCCCCGTCAGCCCAAACGCCAACCCCAACTCCCGAACCAACGGCAACGCCGTCACCCGAAGCCACACCAACTACCCAACCAACAATCACACCAGAACCAACACAAACCCCAACACCAACCCCCGAGGTAACACCTACGCCCACCCCCGAAGCCACACCCACTCCGTTTCCTACGCCAAGTCCCATTTTAGCAGCGGAAGCCATTAACGGCCCTTACGTTGAAGGTGAAGTTATCGTCAAGTATAAAGAAAATGAAATCAACCTGGAAAATCCCGATGGAAGGCTAGAAGCTGCAATATTTGAAAGCCAACACAATCTAAACAAAGAAGACGAAATAAAAGATCTAAATATCCAAGTTCTCTCGTCAGATACAAAATCAACCGGACAACTTCTTGCCGAACTAAAATCCGACCCGAATATAGAGAGAGTAGAACCAAACCGGGTAAGGAAAGTGACTCTAACACCAAACGACACAAACTTCACAAGTCTTTGGGGATTAAACAACACAGGTCAAACACTAAATGGAACTGCGGGTACCGCGGACGCAGATATAGATGCTCCCGAAGCTTGGGATCTTGAAAACTCTTCCCAAACCGATATTGTTGTTGCCGTATTAGATACCGGAGTTTTACATACACACCCGGATTTGGCAGGTAATATGTGGGACGGTTCTTCTTGTAAAGATGAAGATGGAGGAACGATTGTTGGCGGTTGCCCAAACCACGGTTGGGATTTTGTAAATAATGACAATAACCCAACAGACGATAACGGTCACGGAACCCACGTTGCCGGAACTATTGCGGCTGATGCAAACAACAGCCAAGGAATAATAGGAGTAAGCATCGGAGATAACTTAAAAATAATGGCAGTCAAAATTCTTGGAGCAGATGGATACGGTACGTTATCAGATGAACTTAAAGCCATAAACTTTGCTCGCCAAAACGGCGCTAAGGTTATAAACGCAAGTCTTGGTGCAAGCGGATTCTCACAAGAAGAAAAAAATGCAATCGATGCCTTCTCTGGACTTTTCGTTGCCGCCGCTGGGAATGGGGGTTCGGATGGAGTGGGAGATAACAACGATGGGTCAAATCCCGAATATCCGTGCAGCGTAACCTCTTCCAATGTGGTTTGTGTCGCTGCAACAACTCAAAGCGACATTCTCGCTTCGTTCTCCAACTACGGCGCAACTTCAGTAGACGTTGGCGCACCTGGGGTTAATATCTATAGTACTTATTTTGATGGTGGGTATGCATTCCTCCAAGGAACTTCTATGGCAACCCCGCACGTTGCCGGACTTGCCGGACTTCTTTTCAGCTATTCTCCAAGCCTTTCAACTTCAGATGTCAAAACTAAGATACTAAACTCAGGAGATTCTGTCAGTTCTCTTAACGGAAATACCGTGACCGGTAAAAGAATCAATGCCTATCAAGCCCTTCTCCAAACGGATACAAGCGCTCCAACAATTACGTCTTACACACTTAATGGAACATCCGCCACAAATGTGAGAATCTCTCCACAGGTAAGTGCCGGAGTCAACGACTCGGCTTCTTTCGATCTTGCCTTCTCTGAACAGGTGTCTGCTAATTTTGAGATCCTAGATTCCGGCGGAACAAAGGTAAAAGACGTTTATGACTCACAAGCTGTAACAAACCCACAAGCAAAAACATGGAACGGAACAAACAACTCAGGTGCAAATGTAACAGAAGGAGTTTACACAATAAAAATCTTAATAACAGATACCGCTGGAAACTCTTTAACGGATACCTCAAGAACAATAACCGTCGACAACGACCCGGTAAGTTTGAGTCCAATTGGAAATAAAACAGTTAACGAAAGCTCAGAACTAACCTTTACAGCTCAAGGAAGCGATGAAGATAACGGAACCTTATCTTACTCTTTAACGAGCGCCCCAACCGGAGCTTCTATTAACTCCTCAACTGGCGCCTTTAGTTGGACACCAAGCGAATCTCAAGGACCTGGAAGTTATACCTTTACTATAACAGTTACAAGTTCTACAACAAGCAGCAAATCTGAACAAATAACAGTTACTGTCAACGAAGTCAATGACCCGCCAGTGGCCACAAACGACAACGCTACTACTCCCGAAGATACCGCAGTTGCTGTTAATGTTTTAGCCAATGATTCGGACGCAGACGGCAACCTTGACGCCACCACAGTTACTGTTACCACGAACCCTTCAAATGGCTCAACATCGGTAAATGTTGCGACAGGAGTAATTACCTATACTCCGGCTGCTAATTTCAATGGTGCAGACAGCTTTATCTACCGAGTTTGTGATACTGCTGGCGCTTGTACTAGTCCCAATGGCACCGTCAACATTACTATTACCCCGGTCAATGATTCGCCTTCCTTTGATCCAATTGCCAATCAAACTTTAAACGAGGATGCAGGGTTGCAATACTACCCAACTGTTACCAATCTTTCACCTGGTCCGAATGAATCCACTCAGACAGTTACTCTATCTGCTACCTCCAGCAACACATCAGTTATTCCCAACCCAACGGTTTATATACTTGATCCATCAACCCTAAGATACACCCCTGTTGCCAATGCCAACGGAACAGCCACAATTACAGTAACTGCCACTGATAGCGGCGGTGTCGCCAATGGCGGTATAGCTACCTTCAGCCGCACCTTTACAATAACCGTCAATTCCGTTAACGACTCGCCGGTTGCCTCAAACGTCTCGACTTCTACAAACGAGGATACGGCGGTAACTGTAACGCTCTCAGGCTCAGACATAGATTCAACCAGCTTAACTTATTCAATTGTTTCTAACCCTTCAAAAGGAACTCTCGGAACAGTTGCTGGTAATCAAGTAACGTTTACCCCGGCGTCAAATCTAAACGGATCCGACTTCTTTACTTATCAAGTTAGCGATGGGTCTGCAAACAGCACCGCTACAGTAACTTTGACTCTTACCGCTGTAAACGACGCGCCGGTTGGAGTAGGCGATTCCGCAACAACCCTCCGCAACAATGCTTTGAACCTGATCTCTTCAACTCTTTTGACAAACGACACTGACGTAGACGGAGATTCTCTTTCGATAACGAATGTAAGCAACCCAACAAACGGAAGCGTTACTCTTAATTCTGGAACCGCAACATTTACCCCAACCTCAAACTTTGTAGGTCCAGCAAACTTTCAATACACAGTCTCAGATGGCTCGCTAACCTCAACAGCAATTGTAAAAATCTCAGTAAATCCTACAATTAGTTCCGGCAAAGTTGTTTCAACCCCGGATATGGCTCTAACACCTTCTAACCCTGAGGTTGTTTTAATTGACCTTGATACAAGCACCCCCGTAACAATAAACGTTCCAAGTAGCGTTACCAACCCAACACTTGACCTTACAAATCTTACTTCTGTCTCCGGAGGGAGCAAAACAGCAACCCTAACCGACGCCGTTACAGTAAACTCGACAACTTCTAACGGGACTCTAGTTCTACAAATGCCTTCTTCTTTAAAAATCCAAGGAGACGATACGCTTTGGACTGGAGTTTTAAACAACCCAACTATCCAATCAAACTCTTCGGTTACTCTCCCGGTAACCGGAACGGTATCTTCCGTTGTTGAAATAGGATCTGGGAACGTTCCTCTAACACTTAGCCAAGGAGTTAAAATTCTACTCCCAGCTCAAGGGGGCAAACTTGCAGCCTACATAAGAAATAATGTGTTTACTGAAATTACAAACACCTGCGTGGGAGACAATCAAACAAACGGCGACGCCTTATCTGCCGGAGGTGATTGCAAAATTACAGCTGGTTCAGACCTTGTGATTTGGACTAAGCACTTTACGCAATTTGTAACATATACCCAAAGCTCTCAAGACTCATCAGGTTCCTCTAGCCCATCCAGTGGTTCTTCGCTAAGTGCGACAGGTGCACCAACTTGTGAGAGTGCGGCACCTTCTACAGCACCGAGACTTGTGTCCGCCCAGGTAGCGGGCAACAACTCCTTAGCCCTAACTTGGCTCCCGTCAGCAGGACCCCTCTCATATTACCTTGTGGCCTATGGAACAAGCCCAGGCACACTGCAATACGGCAATCCAAATATTGGGATTACAACAAGCTACACTGTTTCAGGGCTCTCCGGCGGAAAGACTTACTACTTTAAAGTCCGCGCGGGAAACAACTGTACACCCGGCTCTTACTCGAACGAAGTTGCAGCAACCGTTGGTGGGGGAGAGCTGACCAGCCCCGCATCCGGATTTATCGAAGGGATTTTGGGGTCAAAGACGGATGTGGAAAAACAAACCAAAGAACCCATAAACCAAAGAACCGATGAGCAGCCTGAAAATCAAAACAACATCGAAGGTGCTAAGACCTCACGAGGACCTTTTGCTTCAATTAGGGCATTCTTCAGCGCAATCTTTACCTTCATCGGAAATATTTTCCGGTGATAAATGGAGAATTTCAGCATCTTGGCTACATCTTTCTTAATAGGTGCAAGTTCCTCAGAGGCCAACAGGAGAACTTTAATAAATCTTTATCGAAGCGCTATTCTTTAACTCGTTAAACTTCGTTCCAAAAATCCCTCTTAATTTCTGATCCCTTAAAGTTTTTTCAGCTTCTAATTTTTGCCCAGCAGAATCCGTAGCTTGTAAAAACTCTTTGTTCTCCAAAACATACTTATCAACTTCTTCTGCCGAAATCGCCACCTCATTTCCAAACATCTTCTCCATTGCTAGCTGAAGCTTTACTTGTCCTTGGACCGAATCTCGAGTCTGTCCTTGTTGTTTAAAAAGCATCTCAAATGTTTCCTTGCCTCCATATTGCGCTTCAAGTTCTCCCACCTTAGCCTCAACCTCCAGGTCGCTCGGAATTGCGTTTCTTTTTTGAGCATCCTGAAAAATCAATTTTTCGTTGATTAAATTATCCAATGCAACCGCGCGGTAATCCCGGCTCATTCGCTTGAATAATTCAAGACCAGTTAGAGGCTTACCGTTTACCGAGGCCGCGACAATCCACTCTTTCTGCCACAAACCTATGGCAAGAAGCAGTCCACCAACAACAAACGCCCCGACACCCCAACGGGGTAGGGGAGGTATTTTTGAGGCTAAATTACTTAATATCGGCGCAGAAGGAGGGGTCATCGTAGCAAACTCACTTGAGCTACGACCACCTGCCCGGGAACTTTTTACTCTTACGCTTTTTCGTTTTACGTTTTTCGTTTTACGTTTTTCTTTTCGCCTTCTTGCCATGCCTAGAGGATATCAGCCGTAATTTACGCTTGCAAGAGGGAAAAAAGTACCAGTTTATTTTCCTTTTCCATGGAATGCTTCGTGTACATCACGCAACTGCTTATTTGTGATATGCGTATAAATTTGTGTTGTTGAAACATTCTTGTGCCCGAGCATCTCCTGAACTGACCTTAAATCCGCCCCGGCCATTAGAAGGTCAGTAGCGAACGAATGACGGATCGTGTGAGCCGTGGCATCCACAGGAAGTTTTATCTTCCTCACATACTTTTTAACCATTCTTTGAACTGATCGAACACCCAGCCTCATCTCCTCATCCGAAATATCCGGACCCATCTTCCCTTTGTGGCGAATAAACAATGGCAAGTAATTGTCTTTACGAATTTTCAAATATGCATCAATCCATTCTGCCGCGCGGCGCGATAAAAAAACAACCCTTTGGCGTCTTCCTTTTCCAATAATTCCAAACTCCCTGCGCTCTAAATCAACAGTATCGCGATTTAAAGAAACCAATTCCGAAACGCGAAGCCCTGTTGAAAACAAAACTTCTAAAATTGCACGATCCCTTTTCCCAACTTCGCTCGATAGAGAAGGGGAGTTAAGAAGCCGATCAACCTGCTCGCCTGACAAAAACTTTAACGAGTGGCTTTCAGCTTTTGGGAGATCAATTTTGTCCGGAGAAAATGCCTGACGATCTGTACGAATTAAGTATTTCAAAAACGACCTTAAAGCAATCGCATGATACCCCTGAGTCTTTTTAGAAATGGCCTTCCGGCCATGCAAGGATACACCTTGCGAGGCTAACGCCGGCAAACGAGAAAGATAAAGCCGGTATTGTCGTATGGAATCCTGTGTCACATCTGCCAAATTGGTCCAATTGTTTTTCTTCATCCATTCTGAGAACCGGCGAAGGTAATGTGCATAATTACGAACAGTCAATGGAGATACATCCCGTTCAACTTCTAAGTATTCGAGGAATTCCTGGATTAGACGTTCGAGTTCAGTTGAAGCTCTTGAGGGTTGGGCAGCCATACGTGTAGTAGCGAATTTCAATTCGCGCCACTGACGAACGCAGAATAAATTCTGCTAATACAGTTTACACTGAGCGGAGTCGAAGTGTCAAAATTGTGCGACACAAGATATGCGCGGACCAGGAATACATGCCAAATGACGGTGTTTGGGCTTATACATCTCTTCTACATACAACAAAAGACAAATTTCCTCAAGTGCTTGCCAGAATTAAAGATATTTTAAAACCGAACGGTGCCTTTGCTTTGGCTATGAAAGAAGGCTCAGGTGAAGATTTCAGAATTAGCGATAAGGACAACACCTCATGACGCTGGTTTTCCCTTTATATAGACAAAGAAATAAGAAATTATTTAGAAAATCTCGACTTTGAAATCTTGGCTTTCTCCAGATCCAAACTCCGCGGTGATCAGATTTTTCTGGACTATCTTTGTCGCACTCACCGATAAACTTTTCCCATCATTTGTTCACTTCCCATTAGTCATTAGCCTATAAGTAGGGGAGTGGCTTCGGGTTTTCTGTGGAAGTGCAATTTTCGACATAGGCCAACCAACGGAGGAATAGATAATAATAAATAAATGACAAATTACAAATGCTAAATGATAAATGCCCAAACGTAACGCAAAATACAGCTCTACTCTAGTATCTTCAGGATACGTCATAAAACCTACATTGTGCGACATAGTACATATTAGCTTCCCTCCGAGTAATTTCTGTCTCTCTTAACTCTACACTTGTTCACTTTTCACTCGTTCACTACCTCGGGAGTGTACTACTCCGTCTAGTGTGCCTAAGCATCTCAATAAGTGTTTTACTTATTCACTTGTTCACTTTTCACTCGTTCACTACCAAATTTATCCACAAAGCGCCCCCTCCAAGAGAGTGCAAGTGTGAGAAATCTAGTACTCAACTATATCAATTAGGCACAAAAAAGAGGGGTTTCGGGTTTCTTTCCCAAGGCTGGTTATCAGTCTACGTCGCAGTTTGCGTGAAAATTATAGGTTACAGGCCGTGAAAAGTGGGTATAAAAATTATAGGCCACACTGAGCGACGCGATGTGCCTCCCCTCTTCTCTACCACCAGAGTAACTAAATATTTTGTTACAGTACGCACAATTTAGGTTCGTGAATTGAAGAGATTGCCGCGCTCATTTCATTCGCTAGCAATGTGACAAAAGCAATTAGTCGAGCTTCATTAATCTTCCCTGCTCCTTCACATTCGCAAACATTTTGTAGAAAAACCACAAAACCAAAGCTATAAACGCTGCATTTGTAACTACTGCCAATCCTAAGGATTGCCAAGAGAAAACCCCTGTATTAATAATCCCCCTCATCCCCTCAAAAACATACGTTGATGGTATAAAATACGCGATATATCGAGCCCACTCAGGCAATGCGGATACAGGATAAAAAACAGCCGAAAAAGGCTGAAGAAGAAACGTCAAACCAAAAGCCAAAACTTGGGCTGAGGATCCAAAGCGCAGGATGATCCCCGTCGCAAATAGCCCAATCGCCCATCCAAATAAAAGAAGGCTCAAAACAAAAGGGATCAAGGAAAAACCAAAAATGAAAATATTAAATTTATATAAAACAAAAGCCAAAATGGCAATTGTGATGCCCACAAGAACAATCCGAACCAAACCAATAAGAACTGTAGAAACTAAAAATTCGCTTATTTTCAAAGGAGTTACGAATATATTGAGAAGATTCCTTTCCCAAACCTCTTCCAAAAATACGACAGATACTGCCCTTTGGCTTTGACTTAAAAGATCCCAAAAGATCAATGCCCCCAAAAGTATTGTTACAACGTTAACCCCACCAAGCCCCGAACTCTCAAGATACCGCGATAAAAATCCCCAAACCAAAAGTTCCGTCACAGGCCAAAAAAAGATATCCATCAGCCGCGGCACAGAACGCTGGTACAAGTACAAATGTCTAATTAAGATTGCTAGGATTCTGTGTGATTTCATTGCATTAGTAATCAATTGATCAATTATTGGTTATTTTCTCCATTGCCTCTTACTATCGTCAGAAACACATCATTCATATCTTTCCTCCCATACTTTATAACCAACTCGCGTGTTGTTCCGGTATCTGTAATCTTTCCATAGTTTATAAATATCACCCTATTGCAAATCTCCTCAATCTCAGACATGTTGTGTGAGGTATAAAGGATAGTCACTCCCCGCTCCTTCTGAATTTGCAGCAATAATTTCCTCGTTTTGTCTGCAACGTCTGGATCCAACGAAGCAGTCGGCTCATCAAGCAAAAGTAATTCTGGATCGTTTATCAAGGCTTTTGCCAAATTCATCCGAGTGGCTTGTCCGCTTGATAAACTCCCCGTCATTCTAGAAAGCATGTCCTCGATATTAAAAAATTCTGCCAAATCCCGAATCTTTTGTTTTAAATTTGGAACCCCATAAAGCCTCCCAAAAGTTGCCAAGTTCTCCCCTACTTTTAAGTTGTACGGCATTGCAACGTATGCTGAAGAAAAATTAACGCGATTTAAAACTTCTTCCCTATGTTTTTTTAGATCTTTTCCAAAAAGCCGAATAGTCCCGGAAGTCGGAGTCACCAAATCAAGAAGCATTTGGATTGTAGTCGTCTTTCCTGCCCCATTCGGACCCAAAAAACCAACAATTTCGCCCGGAAAAACTTGGAAGGAAATTTTATCAACAGCAGTAAAATTACCAAAACGCTTTGTGAGATTCTTAACTTGAATAATTGGTTTCATTTGGTTATTCAGCCCGCCCAGCGGGCTGTAAGGAACATTGTTATAAAAACAACTGCTCCAACCAAAAAGTACTCTTTAATCGTTTTTCCAAAAAGCCTCTGCTGCAGCCTCGCCTGCCCAAGCCCAAGAACTACATAGGATACAGTAGTTAATGTAAGTGCCACAACAGGAATAGATATCGGCCAAAAGGAAAGGGCGGTCGCAACTTGAAGCGTGACTATCGCTCCAACAATTGCCAGCTTTAAAACTTCTTTTGACAACTTATGCTCAAGATCAATCGACCAAAAACCCTGAAGAAGAATCGGGAAAACAATTAAACCAGACCCCAAAGCATTCACAATAAAACCCAATTTTAGAGAAAACAATGTATCAAGAAGGAGAAAAACTGTTAAAAGCGTCAACAAAAACCCCACAGCATGCGCCGCTCTCAAAAGCGCAATTGTCCTTGCCGCGGCAACTGTATAAATATTTGAAGTCAAAAACAAAGCATAAATTCCAATTGCATACAAAACCAAAACAGGAACCGCAGAAAGCCAACTTGCAGGCAAAAGAAAGTAAAAAAGTCCAACCCCCAAAGTAAAAAACGTCGGAAGAACAATTGATAAAAGAGTCGCGTTTCTTCCCAACCCCTCCCTAAACGACCAAAATCCCAAAATTGCAGTCAAAAGGGTTAACCCCGCAATTACCTGGTATCGAAAAGAAGTCACAACCAAGATCTGCATTAACAAAAATCCAGAGGAAAGAAGCAAGGAAGATATAACAAACTTTTGACGCTTGGTCATAATGGAAAAACGATGTCTACGCCTGCGTAGACTCGTTGCACATCATCATGGTCATCCAAAGTTTCAAGAAGCTTAACTACTTTCTGCGCTAAAACTCCATCCCGAACCTCAATATTAACTTTAGGTCTGTAAATTAACTCTGAACTTTTGACTGTCATCCCAGCCACTTCAAGTTTTTGTTTTGTTAAAAACAACTCTGCTGGTTTTATATAAACTTCAATACCGTCATCTGCCTCCTCAATATCCTCAACCCCAAGATCAATAAGTTCAAGCATTCTTTTCTCGGGGTCAACGCTTTTGTCAACAACCAATTGTCCTGCTCTTTCAAATTGAAAAGAAACGGATCCCGGAGTCGCCAAGGTTCCCCCTCCCCGCTCAAACAGATTCTTAATTTCCTGCGCAGTACGATTTTTGTTGTCTGTTGCCGCTTCAACGATTACAGGAACTCCAGAGGGGCCATAACCTTCGTAAGTCAGTTCCACCAGATTGTCCAGCTTACCCTGAGCGGAGGCAACAGCCCGTTCAATATTTTCCTTGGGCATGTTAGACTGCTTTGCTTTTTCAACCGCAAAGCGCAGCTTCATGTTCATATTTGGGTCTGCCCCACCATCACGGCTCGCAAGAGATATAGCTTTGGCAAGTTTTGTAAAAATAGCGCCCTTTTTGGCATCATTTACCTCCTTTTGCCTCTTGATGGTTGACCACTTGGAATGTCCACTCACCGTGCCTGAATTATAGCGCTCTCAAACAATATCTACAATTCGCTTCAACCAAGCTTCGCTTGGTTATATCAAAATTTGCATTCGGATACATCTTGTATCAGCGCACTTCAGTGCGCACCAAACTAACCATTATTGACACGGCCGTTGAACTAACGGTTAGTGTAGGCATGAAAATGGCCCTGATTCTATTGGGGAATTTTTAAAATCGTTGCGTGAAGTTAATTACGCAGCAACACCTTGTTGTATATATTGCCTGATAAGGCTTTGGTAAGAAACATCCAATTTATCAGCCTTATTCTTGACTTTACTAATCAATTCATCAGGAAGTCGGATAGAAATTAGGCGCTTGCTACGTTTTAGCTGTGGAAAAACTACACCTCTCTTAAAGTCAGAGGGCTCAAAATAATCCATTAAATTAAGTTTTGCCCAAAATTCGGCTTCCTCCGCCTCACTCTTAAATTTTGGAAGTATCAGTTTTTTTTTCATATAAGCTCGCCTCCTTTTTGTTTATATCCCGAGAGGAAATGACTCTTATCTTGTTATCTCTAATCGTAAACACTTGATAAAGAAGCCTCTCCCCTTTGGTTTTCCCTACTACTAAATATCTTTGTTCTATCTCTGAATGTTTTGGATCATCTTCGAGAACATTATTTTTATCAAAAAACACATCCTCAGCTTCCTTTGGTAAAACATTGTGTTTTGCTATGTGGCTCGTGTTTCCCTCATCCCAATCAAAACCAACAATTTTAACCAACCTAGGAAAGGCCATCTATTTATATATACAACGTATATACTATCAAACTTTATGAATTCTTGTCAAGCTCTAAAATAACAAGCAAACTTGATAGTTTGCTAGGGACTGCAAGCTCAGCTTGTATTTCATACTTAGACTTCTCAGGATCATTTGCTCTGATTGCACAGATAAGATCTTGAACCCAAAGAGAGGTTGTCATTACCCGAGCGCTGTGTGGTCTTCTGGTAGAAGTATCATCCTCAAGGCTCTTTAAGTTTCTTGGGTTAAACTTTCTCTTCCAAAGGTAAAAGGTGTCCCTTGATATTCCAAAATGTCTGCATGTTTTAGAAACATTTTCTCCGTGAAGCTTGTGCCAATCAAACCACATTAATCGTTTAAGTGCACTCTTGGAAAGACTGGACTCTCTAACTAATCCAGCAGAAACAATCTTGAAGGCTCGCATATTTGAGCCATTGTACAGTCCTTTCACTTTAATTCATCTAACTGTACGGAGTGTATCGCGGCCTAGACAGACATTCGCTTCAACCAAGCTTCGCTTGGTTATATCAAAATTTGCATTCGGATACATCTTGTATCAGCGCACTTCAGTGCGCACCAAACTAACCATTATTGACACGGCCGTTGAACTAACGGTTAGTGTAGGCATGAAAACCCCCGATATCTCGTGTGCAAACACACAAAAACATCGGGGTGAACATACTTAGCGAGGATCTGGAATGAAGTGCGGCTGTCGACGCATTGCCAGTGCATACTTCACAACCAGCTCTTGAAACTTAACCAACAGCATGATGTGGTGCACAACATGTTGAAAAACCATACTTTCCTCCTTTGCCCCTTCCCCCTTGACAAAGGCGCTTCAAAAACTTAATACTCATCGTGCCATTTGCCATATGCAAACCCTTGCCCAACAAGCTGTCCAGGCCGCGCTAAACGGCCAATGGAAACAGGCAAAATCCTTAAACGAAGAGATCCTACGCCTTGCTCAAGATGACAAGGATGCTCTGTGCAGACTTGCTAGAGCATATTCTGAACTCGGGAAAGCAAAAAAAGCCCTCGCCACATATAAAAAAGTCCTAACTCTAGACCCATACAACACAATCGCCCAAAAAGCAGTTGAGCGTTTAAACAAACTGGTGAAATCCGGCGCTACCAATTCAAACCATACAAACGGCCACTCTCTAATCCATTCAGCAAGTGCTTTTCTTGAAGAGCCCGGAAAAACAAAAACTGCAACTCTTATTCACCTTGGCGCCCAAGATGTCTTAACAACTATCGACACAGGCGACCATGTAAGACTTGTCCCCCACGCCCACAGAGTTTCTGTTGAAACCGAAATCGGAGATTTTATAGGCAGACTTCCAGACGATCTTGCAGCAAGAATTATCAAAATGACAAAAGCCGGAAACGTTTATGAATCTCTTGTCCGCTCCGCAACCCCTTCCCAAGTCAAAATCTTTATTAGGGAAGCTTCCCGAGGCAAAAACGTACAAGACATCCCCTCTTTCCCAGCAACAGACAAGTCAAGCTATGTTGCGTTTACCCCGCCAGACCTAGTCTATGATGAAAGACCAGAGATGGAAACTCTTGAGGAAACATTTGAGTAGTAGAAAGTGCACTACGCTAAAACTCCTTTGCAAATCGGTCTCCAATTATTAACTCTAAATCGGCCGCGGAATTTAGCTCTTTAATACTTTGGTCGCACCCATAAATTTGTGTTATTCTCCTTGCGGCAAGTGAGCGAAGTTGCTCACCACCCCCTTTGACCGAACAAACACCCCGATACTTATCATTACTACTCCCCATATCCAATACTCGAATACCCAATACTAAAGCAACCCTCGACACTTCCCCCGCCAACCCGCCCACATCCGACGCATTTGAAATCTTCAATGTCTTCATCTCAACAAAAATTTTATCATCTCTTAAAATATCCAACCCAACAGCCGCTCTATCGGCAACAACTATATAGCCATTTAAGCCATCTGACAATTTCCCTTTCTCAATAACCCCCCTCTTCACCAAATCAATATCAGTCCTTGAAAACCTCCCTACTTGTCCCAATGCCATCAGCAAATTTACCTTATCAAAAAAAGTTAAATCAGTCTCAATATTTCTCATTTTAAATACTTGGAAAACCGCTCCCAACAGCCCAAACTTCCCGCTTTCAAACAAAACCTCCCCGTCGCGATTTGTATAAGCATCAACCGATACCCCTAAAGATTTTTGAAGTGAGTTTTTCAAGATTTTTCCCCCAACCCCCTCCTGCTCCCCCAACCCCCAAAGGCTCCCCACAAGCCAAGTTCCATATCCCCCAGAAGCAGTAACTTGTGTGTTTTTAGGAACAGTAATTTTGTAAATCGATTGGTTTTGTGGGTTGTATGAGTAGATTGTGGGGTCTTCGGTTGCAACTACAACAGTAATACGTGTGCCACCTCTCCAAATCCTGGAAGACCAAGATTTAAAAACGTAAAAGGTAAAAAGTGAAACGGCAAACGTTAAAACGATATAAAATACAGGGCGTGTTATATTTGAAAGACGAACACGTCGGGGCTTTTCGCGATCTTGTCTTTGTGCACGAACTCTGACTCGATGAACAAACCTTGGCCGGACAGGCATGAATTCATAGTAACATCAGTAACCCAGTAACTCAATGAAATCAGTAACCAATTATACAAGGACAAACTTGTTCCTAAAAATCCTATTTAGCTCTACTTCTGCACGGGATTTGAAGTATTCTCTATCCCCCCAGTGATTAGCTAAAAGCTGCACTAAATACTCCCCCGAAATCATCTCTGGCATTACAACAAGTGTTGCGCCTTTTTTGTAAAGAAGCTTTGCTTCTCTTGCAGAAGACGCGCGAGCAATTACCAAACAACTATGTTTTCTCCTCTTTACTTCCCCAACAAAAATCAAATTGTCCTCCAAATTTGGCGCAGTTGAAATTACAAATTTTGCTTTTTCCAAATTCAAAAAGTCCAAAATCTCTGGATCCCCAATATCCCCGTATATTGCTTCTACCTTCTCGTTAACTAAATTCTGAACAACCCTTGGGTTAAAATCGACAACCAGGAAAGGAATTTTCTCCCGAGTTAAATACTTTACAACCTCTCCCCCCATCCTATGTGCTCCAATTACAACAACATGGTCTTCCAAAGCGTTTTCTCTTTTAGAAATCTCAACTCTATGAACATATTTTGACTGCTCAAAGAATGAAGCAAGGGGTGAAAGACTTTTGTAAAGTTTCCTTGAAAATGAAATCAAAATTGACGAAAACATAACAGATAAAACAACTGTTAAAGCAACCGCAGTCAATGCTGTCTGGGAAACTAAACCAGCCTGATATCCAATTACCATAACAATAAGCGAGAACTCTGATATCTGCGATAGATTCAAAGCTGTGTGAAACATCGTATGTTTTCTAAATCCAAAAATCCCCAAGGTTGCTAAAAATACAATCGGCTTAACAAGCAAAGCATATAAAACAAATGCCATCACAAGAGGTACTGCTCGCCCTACCTCCCCAGTCACAACCTGCGACCCCAAATAAACAAAAAACAACATAACAAAAAAATCCCGCAAGGGGCGAACCTTCCCTTGGATTTCGTAATAAAAAGGAGAACCTGCAAGCGCAAGGCCTGCCAAAAATGCTCCGATTACAACCGAAAAGCCCAATGAAACTGCAACCGTGACATATACAAAACACCAAGACAAAGAAGTTAAAAACAAAAGCTCGGTTGAGGAAGATACCGCGTTAAAAACTCCCCGAAGTATATATCTTGAAGAAACAAAAGTTAGAAGAAGTAAAATTGCTCCCTTCAAAAGCAAAGTCATAATTGGCATTGCGCTCTGGAAGCCTAAAGAGAAATAAGATGACCCAACAGTCATCCCCATTAAAATTATAATTGCAACCAAATCTTCCAAAAGGAGAATCCCAACAGAAAGCTTTCCATAAAGAGAAAATATATCCCGCTTCTCTATCAGAAGTTTAACAACAACTATTGTTGAAGAAAATGCAAGTGCAATCCCTAAATACGTACTCTCCAAAACTTCAAAACCGAAAAACCTTGCAATTCCATACCCTGCAAATGCAGATAAAAGAATTTGCACAACTGATGTAAAAACAATTGGCTTACCCAAAGATTTTATTTCGCGGACATCCATTTCCATGCCAATAAAGAAAAGAACTATCGCAATCCCGATTTCTGAGAAAGTCAAAAGCATCTCGGATCGCGCAATTCCAAAAAGCCCGGAAACGGAGAAAGCTACACCCACAAGAAGATAAGCAACAATCAAAGGTAGCCTAATTTTATGGACTAAATACCCCAAAAACGAAGCAGATCCCAAAACCCCAGCAAGCTGTAAAAAAAGCAGGTTTGTGTTCCCCATTCCTTATTCAAGTTAGCACACGCGGGTGTATCAGCACAATTCACCTGTAGCAAACAGGGCTTTTTCCACCCCCAGATTGACTTCTTCTCTAACAAGTTGCAAAGTTAATTAATGCTCTCCACAAAATCCCAAGCCGGTTTTGTCCCCATCTTCATTTTTCTTATTGTTGTCCTTGTCGGAAGCGTGGTTGCAATAAACTTAAGAACATCATTCAACCAAAGCCCACAATCCGCACCCCAAGCCACAGATGGTGCAACTTCTGCAAGTCCGACTCCTGCAGGTAATAAAACGCAAAAACAGAATTCCTCAACACCCACTCCCACCCCATCACAGGTTTCTAGATCAAGCACAAATACAAACAGCCAACCAACCCCAACCACCACTCCAACCAACAGTACCCAAAGCGGTATAGGCTTGGAAATAGACCCATCGAGTCTGGATGTGACAATTGAGGCAGGAAAAACAGCAAAAGTACTTATCCTAAAATCCACTGGCGCTAGTGGATTCTCTTTTTATGGTAAGCCTACAAGCGAGCCAAGGATAGGTTTTGTAGAAAGCACGGGCGGGATTGGCCCGGATATACCAACAACGATAAGCATGTATGTTAACGCCGGAACCCCAGCAGGAACATACTCTGGAACTCAAAAACTGAGGAACGAGAATAGCCAAGAGCTGTCATTCCCCGTTAAGGTAACAGTGACAACAACCCCATCATCTCCTTATATTAAGCTAACTTACCCCAACGGAGGAGAAAACTTCAGAGTTGGAGATGCTATTAAGATAATGTGGGAAGGATACTCGCTTACTAAGTGCACACTTAGTATCTATCATGGAGAGGTCTCCGATTATCTATCTTACGAAAGCATAAACTTCGCGGCAAACGACAATGGCCAATTTAATTGGAAAGCAGGAGCGATAAACTATGATCAGACAGGTGGCATGTTTATGGGAAATAAATCTTCTGTTCAGGCAAAAATTGACATCTTGTGCGGAAGCTCTGGCGGACAAGTTTCTGACAAATCTGACAATTACTTCACTATAACTAAATAATCCCCTCATACTTGACTATAGGTTGACTTTGTGGTATACTGTGCGCGTAATTGGTACGGTTACAAACCGGCAGCAGCTTGACAAGTCAAGCAAAAGGAGAAAGTGAATGTTCCAATGGATCAGGGCCCTGTTGGCCCTCTTTGTGGTCGCCTTCGTCGTGCTTCCAAGCACGGCCCAGGCACGAGTCTGGTATGATGAGTATACCCCCGGCGAGACGTCCGAGCAATTTCGGGCAAGCGCTACAAGTTTGCCGAACACTGCTGTGTCGCGTCCCCTTGATGCAGTAGCCTCAACCACACCCATCGCCACGGCTCAGGCAAGCTCGACGGCGACGCAAATCGCCCCCACGAGCACGGCCACGGCGCAGCCTCAGATAAGCGGCCCCGAACCGGCACCAGCCATCGTACCCACCACGCCAGAGCCTATGCCTGTGGTTCCATCGTCCACCCCAAAGTGGACGCCTACTCTGGAACCCACGGCTACGCTCATCCCAACGGCCACCTCGACAAACATGCCCACGAGCACTCCCACAAGGACTGCAACAAGCACGCCGACAAGTGCTCCAACGAGCACACCGAGCCCAACGGCAACTCGCACGAGCACACCTACCGCCGTGCCTACAGCAGCACCAACGCCCGACATCCACGTCGGCGCTGGCTACGCGGGCACTTTCGAGTGGCTTCAAGGAGAGCACAGAATACTCACCATCTCGGTAAGTATTCAGAACTCGCTTCCAATCTTCGATTGGGTTCTAAGCGAGTTCACAAACTCAACTTGTAGCTTGGAGGGTGTGCCGGGAAGCAGGCGCGACTACTACGCCGGAACGTACTCTAATATCTACCACGAAATTGGAGTACCGACCAATGCCGGCCTTGGAGTGTGTCGAGTGGACGGAAGACTAATGCTTGAGGCAAGCGGCCGCACCATAAGCTTCTACACAGAGCTAAAGGTCGTCGCCCCTCCTCCAACATCCACACCGCGTACAAGCACGCCATTTCCAACGAACACGGTGACGCCTGATCTGCGTCCGGTAATCACGAGCGTTTCGACCAACGATGCCCACCCGGGAGACTGGGTAGTCATCCGCGGCCGGAACTTCCTGGTTCCGAACGTCGGGATCGACACGCTAACC
>ERZ1292623.568-Hain-H51-01um-R1-568-length-39384-cov-16_pt2 | contig 30485 bp, 30 predicted proteins | sample MGYA00564398_ERZ1292623 | MGnify/ENA primary metagenome ERZ1292623 (study PRJEB36523, sample SAMEA6512633) | groundwater metagenome | collected 2019-01-07 | study: AquaDiva: Metagenomics assemblies of 32 groundwater samples
TCGCCTGATCTTCACGACGAAAAATTGACGCCCTTTTCGCGCGGTACGCTTATGCCTGGAGTGGAGATTCAAGCGAATATATTGAACATGTTTATTTTGGACTATAAAATTCTGCCCCTTGGAATGACACCTTCTATGTTTCTGATATTTTTGACCGCGCTTATTCCGGCTATTCTTTTTTCGGCTATAAAAAGTCCCTGGCGACCGCTTATGATAAGCATCGGGCTCGGAATTTTATACAACATCGCCATAATTATTTGGTACGAGCGGGGAGTAGCCGTTAATCTTATCCATATAAATCTATCTTGGATACTTTCCACGCTTTCGGTGTTTTCTTATCGCTATTTGGTTGGTGAGAGGGAAAAGCGCCAACTCAAAAGTGTATTTTCAAAATATGTTTCCGGGGCGGTGCTTGAAAAAATTTTGGCCGACCCCAAGGGAGTGAAGCTTGGCGGGGAAGAAAAAATTATCACCGTTCTTTTTTCTGACATTCGCGGATTTACCACTCTTTCTGAAAAAGTCTCCGCCCAGGAACTTGTGCGAATTTTAAATAAATACTTCACCCTAATGACTGGCGAGGTGTTGAAACACGGCGGAGTGCTTGATAAATATATCGGCGACGCCGTGATGGCTTTTTGGGGCGCGCCGCTTGATGATTCTAATCAGGCCGACAATGCATTTAAGGCCTCTCTCGGAATGCTTGAGCGCCTCAAGGAGTTTAATAAAGAACTAGAAAAAGAAGAAGGCGTAACGATTGATATAGGAATCGGTCTTTATACCGGGCCCGCGGTTGTGGGGAATATTGGCTCAACCCAGCGGTTTGATTACACAGCCATGGGTGACACGGTTAATGTTTCCTCTCGGCTTGAAGGACTAAATAAAGAATACAAAACTCATCTTATTATTGGTGAGACGACCAGGAAAGAAATCACTTTAGAAAATAAATTTATTCCACTCGGATTGGTTAGTGTAAAAGGCCGTGCCAAACAAATTCCTATTTATACGATAGAGGAATAATCAATGATGACAAAATTTTTTAATTTGCTACAATTTAAAAAATTATGATAAAAAGGAAAGTATTGGTGTTGCTCGGACATCCCAATAATGAAAGTACTGCCGGATATTTAGCCAATGCCTATGAAAAAGGCGCCCGTGAAGGGGGGCACGAAGTGAAGCGGATGAATATCTGCGACCTTGAATTTGACCCGATTCTTCATAAGGGTTACCGCGAAATTCAAGCCCTTGAACCAGACCTTATTGATGTACAGAATAAAATAATATGGGCGGAGCATTTTGTAATTCTATATCCCAATTGGTGGGGTGCTATGCCTGCGCTTTTAAAGGGAATGTTTGACCGCATGCTTTTGCCGGGATTTGGCTTTAAGTTTAAAAAAGAAGGATTCGGATGGAAAAAACTTTTAGGCGGGCGAAGTGCTCATGTGATTATAACAATGGATACCCCGCCCCTTCTGGCATGGCTTTTTTTTGGTGATACTTCAAACGAAATAAAAAGATGCATTCTTGGTTTTTGTGGTATTAGCCCTGTGCGTTTAACCAGAATCGGTCCGATAAAAACAATGAGTGAAGCTAAGAAAGAACGGTGGATGCATAAAGTCACCTCTTTCGGTAATTCTGCATACTAGTTTTTGGTTGTGAGTAGTTAGTTGTTTGTGGTAAGTTTCTTTCATGTCTTTATCAATCGGCATAGTTTGAACACTACACGACATTATATTGCCGAAGAAAACGCAAAACTAATCCCATTCTCGTTTACGGTCAAACTTCCCTCACCACTCAAAAGAGGAGTTGATTATGGGTTTAGACCAAAACAACCCACGCCGTCTGTTTAGTGGTTCTGTTTTTCTTTTTTGCCAAAATGTTATAAAATAACACTGCAACATGGAGGGAAACTTGCATAGTGGTCGCAAGACCTAGCTGGCGCGGGTCTTTATGGTTGGAGATATACGTCAAAAATATAGCAAAACTTATGAGTCCAAAAGTCAAAAAAATTATTATAGTTGTCACCTTAATTTTTAGCTGGCTTATTTTTAGTCCGTTGGCCGTGTTTGCTTCTTCGCCGAAGGCGGTTGCGGATGAACTTGCCCGCGACATCGCGTTTCAGCGCCAGGCAGTTAATCAATGGTCGTCCCTTCACCCCAATCTTGTAGAAGCGTCCTGGAATTTTTTGAATCGGATCCGGCTTCGGGTTCTTGGTTTCAGCGAAAAGGACAAGAAACTTTATTCCGAAACATACCAAACCGCAACGGCATTTTACGATTTATCACGAGCATCGCTGGAAGCGGCTGAGGCGTCGTTTCGGCGCGCCGATAATGCTGGCGCCAAAGAACACTATAAAAAGAGTCTGCTCCGGCTACTCTACGCCGACAATTTTTATAGTGCGGCGCACAGTATATGGTACAACGACCTGTCCTCCGCACAGAATACTTTATATGGCATTTGCGGAGTGAGTGCCACGGTCGCGGGCGCATCTTTCGGCGGCATTGCAACGGTGGTATCTGGAGGAACAGTGCAAATCGGTGCCATGGCGCTCAGCGGGAACCTTGCGGTCGGTGCGCCGATGGAGGCAGGAATAAAAATCATCTGCAATGATGCATTTGGGAAAAGTGATCAAAATCTGAAAGATACAGCGAGTGCCATTGGTGGCGGAATTCTCACGAAAGTGCTTGGCATATTCAGCAAACCCATCGCCTCAACGGTGAAAATACTTAAAGAATTGCCGTTAGTAAGCAAAGTCATTGCTCCGACGATTCCAGAAACAAAAACTTCCGCAGAAATGATGCGCGATTTCGTTCGTCGCGAAGACCTACTGAATTCTTCTCCCGACAATACGGACAACACCGGATCAATAAATCAAGGTGTGTCGCAAATGCAAAAGTCGCAGGTGTCGCCCCCAAGCGTCCTCGAAAACGATACGAGTACACACAATGCTCAAGAACAAACTCCACCACCAGTCGTCATACCAACTCCTACGCCTCAACCACAGATTGTGGCCGAGCAGGAAGCGCGTGTTTCTCCTATCAATGTTGTGCCACCATTAGTATCGGCTCCAGTAATCAATCCTCAACTTTTTCTCACACCAACATCCGGGCAGAAAGGAACAAGTTTCATCTTTACTGGTAGCGGATTTACGCCAAATGGGAACGTTAAGGAGATTATTACGAAACCTGATGAGACTCAATATTCTCCACTCTATCACACAGCTAACAGCGATGGTGGTTTTACTAAAAGCTACGATAGCAACACTGCCTCAATTTTCGGAACCTACACTATTTATTGGGTTGATGAATCCACAGGCATACAGAGTAATTCCGTGAACGAAACAATCACTGCTCCCCCTACGGTTGCTCCCGTATCTTCCACACCGACTGCGCCAAGTAATAGTTCGGCTACCGCTTTATCTTCAAGCCGCATAGCGCTTGCATGGCAGGATAATGCTAGCAATGAGTCTGGTTTCAAGATTGAAGGAAAGTCCTCGGGCGGGACATATACTCAAATAAATATGAGCGGCGCTCTCTCTGGCACTGGTTCAGGAGGGTATTATGAAGATAGCGGATTATCGGCAGGTACGAATTATTGCTACCGAGTCCGCGCCTACAATTCAACCGGTGACTCGACGTATTCTAACGAGGCATGCGCCAGTACCCAAGCGGCTCCCATCGTTCAACCAACCGCCGCTACCGGTTCAGCTACCGCCATTACGTCAAATTCCGCTACCTTAAATGCAACAGTTAATCCCAATGGCACGGCGACAGGGGCGTTCTTTCAGTGGGGGACATCTTCTTCTTTTGGTAACACCACACAGTCTCAAATTATAGGGAATGGTATTATTAATATTAATGTATCTGCTAATTTAACAGGGCTTACGCCAGCCACCACATATTATTTTAGAATAGTGACAACAAATAGCTCCGGAGGAACAGTATTTGGAACAACTCAAACTTTCACCACAAGTCAAGCACTCCAAGTGACAGCCCCCGTAGTCAATCCGATGCTTTATCTATCGCCCACATCAGGGACAAAGGGAACAAAATTTACTTTTGCCGGAATTAGATTTACGCCGAACGGAGTTATTCAAGAAATCATCACAAAACCGGATGGTACTCAATATGCTCCGAACTATCTTACGGCAAATGCCGATGGCAACCGTGACAAATTCTATGACAGTAGCACTGCTTCAATTTTCGGTACATATACTATTTATTGGATTGATGAATCAACCGGCAGGCGGAGCAATACTGTATACGAAACGATCAGCTCATATTAAATCAGTCATTTTCTCCCTCGGTTATATACTGGTAACAAATATCAAATGACTTCACTTTCTATCGCTATTGTAGGATTACCGAATGTCGGTAAATCAACACTCTTTAACGCCTTGACTAAAAAATCAGTTCCGGCGGAGAACTATCCTTTTTGTACTATCGATCCATCTATAGGAATTGTGCCGGTGCCGGATGAACGACTGGCACTCCTTTCTCAATTTTCAAACTCCCAAAAAACAATTCCGGCGATAGTTGAATTTGTGGACATTGCCGGACTGGTGGCTGGCGCTTCCAAAGGAGAAGGATTGGGAAATCAGTTTTTGGCGCATATTCGGGAAACTGACGCGATTCTTCAAGTCGTCCGGATTTTTGAGGACGACAAAATTATTCATGTGCATGGAAAGATTGACCCAATACATGATATTTCGGTTATTAATCTAGAGTTGATACTTGCGGATTTTGAAACCACGCATAAGCGCCTTTCAAATATTGGCAAAGAAATAAAACGTGGCGACAAAAACGCGCTTAGAGAAGAAATTGCGCTTAAGAAGATTATAGGTGTACTTGAGGGTGGCACATTCGCACGAATGGTACCATTAGATGAAGAGGAGTCTAAAATAATAAAACAGTTAAGTCTTTTGACAATGAAGCTAGTTTTGTATGGGCTCAATAAAAAAGCCGGTGGAAAAAACTTAGATGAAACTGATGACACTCGCTTTCAAGAACTATTAGCGTTTCTGAAAGAAAATAATGCCTCGTATGTGGTTATTGACGCGAAGATTGAAGATGAATTAAAAGAATTCGAAGGCGCTGAAAAGGAAAATTTCAGAAAAGAGCTCGGCGGGAAAGATGATGGTATTAATTCGCTTATTACGGCAAGCTACGGATGTTTGGGTCTCATTACATTTTTTACTACGGGAGAAGACGAAACGCGTGGGTGGACAATCAAAAAAGGAAGTACGGCTCCAGTTGCTGGGACGGCCATTCATAATGACTTTAAAGAAAAATTCATTCGCGCCGAAGTTATTTTTTGGAAAGATTTACTTGATTCCGGTTCTTACTCAAAAGCCCGCGAAAAAGGATTGGTCCGCATCGAAGGCAAAGAATATATCGTAAAAGATGGGGATGTTATAGAATTTAAGATTTAAGTATTCTCATTCTAATGTTCTCAAGAACATTAGAATGAGAAAGAGAGATGTGATTGAATTCAAAATTTGAAGGGTATGCCTGTCCCATGGAGAGCGCGTAGCACTGTGATGTCGCGGTTATATAGTTTAAAATTTAGTAACAGTCGTTCCCTTTTTTAAATCTTCAATTTCGCGTACGATAGTCAAAAGCGACTGCTCTATTTTTTCTAACTTAGCACTCTCGGTGATTTCCTCGTCTTCTTCTCCCACAGTGATTTCTTCCACATCCTCCTGGATATCCTCAACGTTTTCGTGAATTTCTTCAATATCCTCGGAAATTTCCTCAATATCTTCTTCCACTTCTTTAAGTTGAGCTGTAGTGCGATTAATTGTCATCTGAATGAATATGGCGAGATAAATAGCTTCAAGCGATACCACGGTGGTGAGAGCCAAGAGCACTCGGTCAAAATCAATACCAAGATAAACCAGAACGAAGGCACCGATAAAAAGAATCGTGTGGGTTATAAGCGAAGCGGTAGAGCCAATCCAGCGCGTGGCGCCAATTGAAAAGCGCCCCAAGGCGCTTGTTTTCTTTTGGACATCATTTGGTTTTCCATTTTGCATTTGCATGAACGTCCGGGGTATTATGTTAACTATAACTTAACATAATAATTAACAAAAAGTAAAAATACATGTCCCGTTAAAGACCGTGGTCAAATAAATTTTTATAATTAGCAGTGAGTGAATCCACCTTAGGCGGACGAACGAGTGAACCAATTATATTGTATTCAGTTATATAATAGATGTAGTATAATAAAGACAAGCTAATTTTTTAATAATAATTTTGTGCAGGACACTACGACCGCGACCTGCCTCTAATGAAATGGAAAACAATTTACAAAAACCGAAAACAACCGCCAAAGATTTTTTCTTTTATCTGGGGGCAGTAGCCCTGCTCTATGTTTCTTTTGGCAGTTTACTGACACTTCTTTTAAACTACATTGATTATTATTTTCCTGACGCGCTCTCTCCCCAAAATTACTACGACCCGTATAGTTCGGCCATACGATTTTCCTTAGCCATGCTGATTATCCTTTTTCCGGTTTTTTACGCAGCGACATGGTATCTCAATAAAAACTTGCGGATTAATCCGGAAAAGCAGGATATGGGTATTCGCAAATGGCTTCTTTATCTGACTCTTTTTGTGTCCCTCGGCATTGTCATCGGCGACTTAGTGGTTTTGGTGAATACTTTTCTCAATGGCGAAATAACCACCCGCTTCGTGCTTAAAGTATTTTCCGTTTTACTTTTGGCCGGTTTTGTACTTACCTATTACTGGCTGGATCTCAAGGGAAAATATATTGAAAAACCAATGCTCGGCCGAACACTCGGCCTTGTCGCGGCAGTTTTTGTTGTGGCGTCCGTTATTGGCGGATTTTTTGTTATTGGTTCGCCCGCGTCACAGCGATTGGTGCGTTTTGACCAGCAAAAAGTAAATGATTTGCAAAGTATTCAGTGGCAAATAGTAAATTTCTGGCAGGCTAAACAAAAATTACCGCAAAATTTGATAGAACTTAAAGATCCGATTAGCGGGCAAATTATTCCTATTGACGCACAGTCGGGAAAATCATATGAATATTTAATCAATGGAGCGCTTTCTTTCAAGCTTTGCGCCAGCTTCAATAAAGAAAGCGTTGCTAGCGGCTATTCTTCCGAGTTTGCCCGGCCTGCCCAGCCGATGGCGCCACAAAAGGGAGTTCCAGGAATAGACGACAATTGGCAACATGCTACAGGATACGTTTGTTTTGACAGGACGATTGACCCGGATTTATACCCCCCACTTCCAAGAAAATAAGCGACTTGTCTCTAACGGGATGAAAGAATACAACCATAAAGAAATAGAAAAAAAATGGCAGAAAGAGTGGGAGAAAGAAAACGCAAACCGCGCGCAGGATAATAGCAAAAAACCAAAATATTACTGCCTAGTTGAATTCCCGTACCCTTCCGGCGACGGGCTCCATACAGGACACATCAGAAGTTATGTGGCAATGGATATCGTGGCGCGCAAACGCCGTGCCGAGGGATACAATGTGCTCTATCCCATCGGCTGGGATGCTTTTGGTCTGCCGACTGAAAACTACGCCGTAAAAACCAAAACTCCGCCACAGGTTGTTACAAAACAAAATACTGATACATTCCGGCACCAACTTAAGTCGCTGGGCTTGTCCTTTGATTGGTCGCGAGAAATTAATACAACAGACCCAAAATATTACAAGTGGACGCAGTGGATATTTTTACAGCTTTTCAAGCACGGGCTGGCCTACAAAAAAAAGATGCCGATTAACTGGTGTCTTTCTTGTAAAATCGGATTAGCTAACGAAGAAGTCGTTGACGGTGCCTGTGAACGGTGTGGCGGAGCGACCGAAAAACGAGAGAAAGAGCAGTGGATGCTTGCCATTACCAAATACGCCGATCGCCTAGATAGCGACCTTGATACGGTTGACTATGTTGAGAAAATAAAAGTAGGACAAAGAAATTGGATTGGTAGAAGCCAGGGCGCTGAAATATCATTTCAGCTAACTGGCTTCTCGCAGACTAACGCAGAATTAACGCAGACTGACGCAGAAAGGAGACCAAACAGTATAAAAGTTTTTACAACAAGACCTGACACGCTTTTTGGGGCGACATATATGGTGCTGGCGCCGGAGCACGAATTAATTGAAAATTTAAAATTAAAAATTAAAAATTGGGATGAAGTTGTACGATATATCGTACAAAGTAAAAAGAAAACGGAAATTGAGAGAACCGATAAGGGGAAAGAAAAAACGGGGGTGGAATTGAAAGGGATAAAAGCGATTAATCCAGCCAACAAAGAAAAAATTCCTATTTTTATCGCGGACTATGTTCTTAAAGAATATGGCACAGGCGCCATTATGGCCGTACCAGCTCATGACGAGAGAGATTATGAATTTGCCAAGAAATTTAAGTTGCCGATACAAACCGTTATAGAACCTGTTACTGGATCAAAGCACGAAAACGAGGAATTTAGAAAAAGTATTGTGGCCCTCGTTGAAAATAAAAAAACGGGTAAAATACTTTCTGTAAATTGGGGTGAAAAACTCGGCGGCAATCTACTTGTGGGAGGGGGCCTTGAAAACTCTGAGGACATTGTTGCAACAGCCACTCGGGAAATACAAGAAGAGACCGGGTATGCCGATATAACACTTATTGCCACATCAGAGAAAATACATCACCATTATTTTGCTGTTTCAAAGAATGTGCATCGCGAAATTGAGGCGACTGGACTCCATTTTATTCTGGGAAGCGACTATAAAGTATCCCAAAAACTTGAAAAAAACGAACATGGTAAGTTTGTCGTAGAATGGTTGTCCAAAGAAGAAGCCCGCAATAAAATTAAAGACCCTCTTCATTCATATGTTTTAGAAAAATTTATTTTTGAGAGTGCGTATACTGGGAATGGGATACTTGTTAATTCAGGGAAATTCGACAATCTTGAGAGCGAGGAAGCAAAAAAGAAAATTACGAAATTTGTCGGCGGGAAAATAACGACGACTTACAAGCTCCGCGATTGGGTATTTTCGCGACAAAGATACTGGGGAGAACCGATTCCTTTGATTTTTTGTGAAACTTGTAGCAAAAAATCAAAGGCGCAGAATGACGCAGACTTAACGCAGACTAACGCGGAAGGGGAAAGGTTAAACCCGGGGTGGGTGGCAGTGTCGGAAAAAGATTTACCTGTTGAATTGCCGGAAATAGAAAAATATGAACCAACTGACACGGGTGAATCTCCGCTTGCAAGCATGGATTCCTGGGTAAAAGTGAAATGCCCAAAATGCAGTGGTGTAGCGCGCCGCGAGACCGATACAATGCCAAATTGGGCTGGGTCATCTTGGTATTTCTTGAGATATATTGATCCGCAAAATGACAAGGTGTTGGCTGACAGAAAAAAACTTAATTATTTCATGCCTATAGATTGGTATAACGGCGGAATGGAGCACACCACTCTTCACCTTCTTTATTCGCGCTTTTGGCACAAATTTCTTTTTGACATAGGGGTAGTTCCCGGCGCCGAGCCATACCAAAAACGCACGGCGCATGGAGTCATTTTGGCAGAAGGCGGAGAAAAAATGTCTAAGTCAAAAGGGAATACTGTTAATCCGGACGACATTGTAAAAACATTCGGCGCCGACACTCTCCGAATTTATGAAATGTTTATAGGGCCGTTTGACCAATCTGTTGTCTGGAGTGATGAAAGTATTATCGGCCCGCGCCGATTTCTTGAACGGGTTTGGCGTCTTAAAAATAAAGTTGGCGGCGAAATTGATTCCACACTAGAAAAAGTTCTTAATCGCGCCATTAAAAACATAACGGAAGATATAGAAGCGATGGGGTTCAATACTTTAGTGTCGGAACTTATGATTCTTTCCAACCAAATGGAAAAGGCAAGTACAATTGCGCGTCCGATATACGAGACATTTTTGAAACTGCTCGCGCCTATTGCTCCCCATATTGCCGAAGAAATTTGGCATTTGATTGGCAATGGAAGCTCGATTCATAACGAAGCATGGCCGGCATACGATTCTTCCAAACTTGAGGATTTAGTTGTTACTATAGTAGTTCAAATAAACGGGAAAATACGCGGAGAATTTGAAGCGGCGCGAGGCACTGATGAAAATGAGATAAAAAGTATGGCTCTTAAACTTCCTTCGGTAAAACTTTGGCTTAAGGAAACGCCGGCGAAACGAATTATTTATGTTAAGGATAAATTAGTAAGCATTGTTGTTTGAGGCCTTAAAAATTCTTTTGTCCCAGCCGAAAAAGCAATTCTTGCTATATAACTGGGTACAATGTTTCGTCTTCGCTCGAACGCTGTGTGAGTGAGTACACTCCCACGCGCTCCTCGCTAGCCGAAATAATTTGACAAGGATGGTACAAATATGTTACCTTTTTAAGCATTATATATGGTATCGATTATACTTTCATTCAAACCGCGGCAGGTGACGAAGCGATTGACCTCGCCCCTTCCGGAGCGGGCACGAGAAGTGCTCTTTAACCGCTTTGGACTTCACGAAAATACCGAACAAAAAACACTTGAGGCAATCGGCGAAATCTACGGCATCACGCGGGAGCGAGTGCGCCAGATAGAAAATTTTGCCCTAGAGTCAATCAAGAAATCGTCCGCCTACGGAGAGGAACAAAAAACATTTGTTGAGCTCAAGGAGGCAATTGTGCGCTTGGGCGGAATAATTTCCGAAGACGAACTTTTGAGCCACTTCGCCAAAGACAAGTTAAACCAGAATCATATTAACTTTTTTTTGGTGCTTCATGATGATTTCGTGAAGCACAAAGAAGACGAAGAGTTCAAACACCGCTGGACTGTCGATAAAGAAACCTCGGGGTGCGTACACGAATCACTTAGAAAATTGTACGAGTCGCTCTCTGACAGCGACCTGGTGGCCGAAGAGGACATTATAATTAAATTTTTGTCGCACCTTAAGGATGTCGCCGGTCAATATAAGAACGAGGAAATATTGAAGCGCTGGCTTTCGATTTCAAAAGTAATCGGCAAGAACCCGCTGGGCGAGTGGGGCAAAGCGCAGTCTCCTTCGATTAGAACGCGCGGTATTAAGGATTACGCATTCTTGATTCTTCGCCGGCACAAAAAGCCGATGCATTTCAAGGAAGTTGCGACGGAAATTAAAAAAACATTCGGCAAAGACGCCCATGTAGCAACCACCCACAACGAGCTTATTAAAGACCCGCGCTTTGTACTAGTGGGAAGGGGACTCTATGCCCTCAAAGACTGGGGATACAGCCAAGGGGTGGTGCGCGATGTCATCAAAGAAGTGCTTAAAGAAGAAGGCCCGCTTTTAAGAGAAGATATATTGAAAAAAGTACTGGGAAAACGATATGTAAAAGAAAATACCATCCTTGTTAATCTTCAAAACGGAAAATATTTCAAAAAAAATAAGGAAGGATTGTATAGCATCGCAAAATAACGCCCCTAATCGGGCGTTATTTTGTTTTCAATTTTCAATGTAGTGGAAAATATAAAATATAGCATGGAATCTATTAATGACGATCGTCATTAATAGATTCCATGCTAGAATTGCGGCCCCCCATATAAAGATTAAATCCACCTTCCCCAGACAAAAGATTAATTTCATAAAATCTCCAATGCTAAACCTTGGAGTATAAATCTGTAGACACCTAATGTCTACAGATTACAGTTATACGCATGCCAACTAATTATCAAAATAGAGCAAAAAACAGGCGGTCTTATTATATTCGCTACTAAATCCTTGGCTTTTGCGTTACAATACACGAAATGACAATTATTGATTTCTTTTTTAATTCGTTCATCGGAGCTTTCGAGCTCACATATTTCGAACTCACCCATGGGGGAACTGCCTGGGTGCTGACGCTGGCGTTTTGTATTTTTGCCTGGAAGGCCTGGGTATATTACATTAATGCGGAGTACCTGCATAACCTTAAATGGACACTTATTGAAATTCGTCTTCCTAAAGAGATTAGGCGGTCGCCCTTGGCCATGGAGCTTGTGCTTAACTCGCTTCATCAGACCGGTAAAGTTGGCAGTTTCTATAAAAAATACTGGCTTGGTCAATTACTGCCCACTTTTTCTTTGGAAATTGTCTCAATTGAAGGGAGGGTTCATTTTTTTATTCGTACCATGGAAGAGTTTCGGAATACCTTGGAATCTTATATTTATGCCCAATATCCGGAAGCGGAAATAGCAACAGTCCCCGACTACGCGGAGCGGGTTTCGTACGCTATCGGCGGCCGCTGGTCCATGAATGGCATAGAATTTGTTTTATCTAAACCGGACCCCTATCCCATAAAAACCTATGTGGACTACGGCATGGATAAAAGCTTAAAGGAAGAAGAAAAAATTGACCCCATCACTCCTCTTATTGAACTTATGGGCTCTGTAAAAAAGGGCGAACAGCTTTGGCTTCAGATTATTGTGCGCGCGGCTAAAAATAGATTTAGGTTGCCCGGCAAATGGTTTAAGAGAGGCAATTATAAAGATGAAGCTATGGAAGAAATAAATAAAATAAAAAAAACAGCCACCGATGCCGAGGGTAAGTTTAATCTATTTCTCCTATCACCTGGACAGACTGACGTGATTAAAGCGCTCGAACGCAATACCGACAAACTTGGGTTTGATGCCGGTATCCGGGCGATTTTTATAGCCGAGAAGGACCCTTCCCGCGGCGCTTACAGTGTCAACATTCCCGCGATGGTAAACATAATGAAGCAGTATAATTCCGCCAACTTAAACAGTTTTAAAATTTCGTACCTTTCAAGCTTTGATAATTTTCCATGGAGCGACTACATTGGGTTTCGGAGGGGAGGGTTGTTTTATATAAATATTGGCATCACGGAAACGGAGCGTTTAAGGTTAAGACTTTTTAAACTCTACCGGGGCAGGGGTTATTTTTATTCGCCGCACCCGCATAAGCCATTCGTACTTTCTTCCGAGGAGCTGGCCACGATTTACCATTTCCCGGGCGGGGTTTCTGGGACACCGTCGTTCGAGAGAATTGAGTCAAAGAAATCAGAACCGCCGGTTAATCTTCCTATTTAGCAAATATTAAAAATGTTTATAGAACGAATAGTAGAAAAACTGCGGCAGTATTTATTCCGTTTCAAAGAGTACAAACTTGCGCATCGCCAGAGAATTCGGCTTGTCGTATTTGCCGCGCTTTTATTGCTTTTTCTTTTTTACCAGTTTCTTTTAAGAGCGCCGGCGCAGTTTCCGGTAGACGCGCTAGTGCACATTGAAAAAGGGCTGAACCTTAAAGAGGTAAGTAAGAACCTACAAGAAAATAGTGTAATTAAATCCCCGCGCTCTTTCCAGTTATTTATAACTCTTTTAGGGAAAGATGAAAGCATAATGGCAGGGGATTATTTTTTTAGCGAACCGACATGGCTGCCGAGAGTGGCATTTCGCATGGTTTTAGGCGTTTTTGATTTAACCCCGATTAGAGTAACGATTCCAGAAGGTCTTTCTCGCAAGGGAATGGCAATAATCTTTGAAAAAATCATTCCAACATTCGATAAAGAAAAATTTATTACCGAGACCGAAAACGATGAAGGATATCTTTTCCCGGACACATATCTTTTTTTTCCCAATGTGGCGACGGAAGAGATAATCTCAACTATGAAATTAAATTTCGATAAAAAAATCCGACCACTAGGGGATGATATTAAGAAATCAGGAAAAACGATTAAAGAAGTTATTATTATGGCGTCAATTTTGGAAAAAGAGGCGCACACGAGAGAAGACAGAGAAATAATTGCCGGTGTTCTTTGGAAGCGAATTCAAATTGGCATGCCCCTCCAAGTAGACGCCCCGTTCGTCTATTACATCGGCAAGGGAACATATAATCTTACTACTAAAGATTTGAAAACTGATTCTCCCTACAACACCTATACCAGAAAAGGACTCCCGTCGGGGCCGATCGGCAATCCCGGGCTTGATTCCATTTTGGCGGCTATTTATCCCAAGCCATCGCCTTATCTTTATTATCTTTCTGACCGCGACGGCAACATTTACTATTCAGCCAATTTTGAAAAGCATAAAAAGAATAAAGTTCTATATATTAATTAGGAATAGTTGATAGTCTCTAGTCTATAGTTCAGGGACTTGTCCCGTTAGAAGTTTTAATTTAGCGTATAATACCCCCTACAGAGCTGAGAGGCGATTCGCTTACGAAAATAATTATTAGAAAAAATCTAACTGAACTTCTAATGGGATGAGAACGGAAAATTTAGCATTTATTGATACGGAAACGACTGGGCTTGATTTGGCGCAACATGAAATCATAGAAATAGGCTGTGTTCTTGCTCGCCAAATAGAAAGGGAAGGGAAGGGGGCACAAGTTGAAGTTATTGAAGAGTTTGAATATAAAATAAAGCCCGAGCACATTGAAACGGCCGACCCGGAGGCCCTAAGAATAAACGGTTATAATCCGGCCAATTGGGTTTTTGCAGTTGACAGAACAAAAGCTTTAGAAGATCTCGCAAAAAAAGTTGATGGAGCAATAATGGTAGGCCATAATGTCGCTTTTGACCATGCTTTTTTGGAAAAGGCCTTTGAAGATGCTGGGATAAAAAATACTATGCACTATCACAAGCTTGACACTATTTCCATCGCCTATGGACGTCTGTTTGATAATCCTAGCGTGGAAAAATTTTCTTTGAGGTCACTATGCGAACATTTTGGCATTGAAAATAAAAATGCGCACACGGCTCTTTCTGATGCCCGAGCAACATTTGAGTTGTACAAAAAACTTCTAAACCTGTAAGAAAAAATGAAAAGGGGTAAACAAAATAAGGGCAAGGTTTTCGTTGGGCTTTCTGGCGGAGTGGACTCGTCTGTCTCGGCGGCGCTACTTAAGGCGGCTACACCAAATAATTTTCAAAAATCATTTGGTCGCCCGACCCCAAAGGGGTTTAGGGGGTACGATGTAACCGGCGTTTTCATTAAAGTTTGGCAACCAGCCTCGCTGAGTCTAGGCGGGCCAGATTTTATTTCATGTAATTCAAAAGAAGACCGTCTTGATGCCATGCGTGTAGCGGCACATCTTGGCATTCCTTTTCGTACGCTCAATTTAGAAAAAGAATACAAAAAAGGAGTAGTTGATTATATGCTTAACGAATATAGAAAAGGGAACACTCCCAATCCCGACGTGATGTGCAATAAGAAAGTGAAATTCGGCGCATTTCTAAAATATGCCATGAAAGAAGGGGCTGATTTTGTAGCTACAGGACATTATGCCCGTGTCGCCGTAGGCGACCGCAGACTTACGCAGAAAAAATCCACAAACCGATATAAATTATTAACAGGGGTAGACAAAGAAAAAGATCAGTCGTATTTTCTTTGGACATTAAAACAGGAACAATTAAAACACATTTTGTTTCCGGTGGGTGCCTTTCAGAAAGGTCATGTGCGCGAGCTTGCCCAAAAATCAGGGCTTATCACGGCGACAAAAAAAGATAGCCAAGGTCTTTGTTTTGTGGGTAAGATTAATATGAAGGAATTTTTAAAACACTATATAAAAGAAAAAATAGGAAATGTAGTAAATGAAAAAGGGATTATTATTGGAAGACACAACGGGGCTTTTTTTTACACAATAGGCGAGCGACACGGATTTTCTGTAACTCAAAAGACATCCAGCGATAGGCCGTATTATGTAATTGCTAAAAATATAAATAAAAATTTGCTTGTCGTTTCTAATGTTCCGCCAAAAACTCCCGAGAACATAAAAAATAAGATATTTTTAGAAAATTTTAGTTTTGTGGGGCAACCACCTAAAAATAAAGAACGACTGAGTGTGAGATTTCGCTACCGAGAAACTCTTTTACCGTGCCAAATTCATTTAGTAAAAGGAAAGGAAATAGAACTTTTACTAGATAAAGACGCCGGGGCAGTGACATCTGGTCAATCCGCCGTGCTTTATAGAAAAGAGGAGTGTGTAGGAGGTGGCATTATCTCCTAAAGACTTATTTGATATACTTATTCTAATACTAATTATTAATAAAATAATATGGAATTATTTAATCTTTCTCCGGAGACAACCGATTTTTTGGTTAAACTTTTCGTAGCAGTCGTGCTTGGTATGGCGCTTGGCCTTGAGCGCGTGGTCGCCCACAAGACCGCCGGCATGCGCACATACGCCCTTGTTTCAATGGGGTCTGCCTTGTTCGTGATAATAAGCGAAATGGTTTCTATGAACTATATTAATGCCTCGGGCATTAACCTTGATCCGCTTAGACTGGCTTCAAATATAATAGTGGGCGTCGGGTTCCTCGGCGCGGGCCTTATAATTTTTAAAGACTCCCAGCTTGTCGGTCTGACTACGGCCACCGGCCTTTGGGTGGCGGCGGGCATCGGCACGGCGGTTGGTTTCGGGCTTTACAGCCTGGCTGTTGTTGCCACCGCGCTCACACTTTTTGTTTTTACCGTGCTTTGGTATGTAGAATCTCGCATTAAAAGAATTTCTGACAAGTAATTTCATGTGGCTCGCTTACGCATTTCTTTCTGCTTTCTTCGCCTCACTTGTGGCAATTTTTGCCAAACTCGGGCTTAAGGGAATTGATTCAACACTGGCCACAGCCGTACGAGCCGTGATAATGGCCCTTTTTTTGCTGGCAGTCGCCATACCGCTCGGCAAATTCCGCGATTTTTCAATTTCCAGTTTTAGCGGACGAGAGTGGATTTTGATTGCTTTGTCCGGCATTGCCGGCGCTATCTCTTGGCTTTTTTATTTTTTCGCGCTAAAAAACGGAAATGCCACGTCAGTCACTGCTATAGATAAACTAAGCATTCTATTTGTTGTAATTCTTGCTGGTATATTTTTGAGCGAGGCGGTTGGGTGGAAAATGATACTTGGCGGAGTATTGATGGTAGCCGGCGCGATTTTAATTACGCTTCATTAATTTACCCGCCAAAATTTTTCACTATATTTTACTTATCAAGATAAATGGTCAAATTTGATAAGGACGTGTAGTATTACGTAATACTTAATTATTAAAAAAATTTAGGAGGGTACATGGATTCAAACGAAATACGAAGACGATTTTTAGAATTTTTTAAAAAGCGGGGACACGCGATTATTCCTTCGTCCTCTCTCGTGCCTGAAAATGACCCTTCTGTGCTTTTCACTACCGCCGGCATGCAACCCTTAATACCCTATCTTTTGGGTGAAAAACATCCGACTGGGAAAAGACTCGTAAATATACAAAAATGCGTTCGCACGGTAGATATTGATGAAGTAGGAGACAATACCCACCTCACTTTTTTTGAAATGATGGGGAACTGGTCTTTAGGAGATTATTTCAAAAAAGACGCTATAGAGTGGAGCTACGAACTACTTACATCAAAAGAAAAAGGGTTTGAACTAAATCCGCAGAGACTTTACGTTACTTGCTTTGAGGGGGATGAAAACGCTCCACGAGATGAAGATTCCGCAAAGATTTGGAAAGAAATTTTTGAAAAGAATAATATAACTGGTGAGCGTATTTATTTTATGCCGGCAGAAAAAAACTGGTGGAGCCCGGGAGATAATGGCCCTTGCGGACCAGATTCTGAAATGTTCTATGATTTAACCGGAACGCTTCTAACCGGCCTCGATAAGGAAGAATTCATAAAGGCTGATAGCGAACAGAAGATTGTTGAAATATGGAATGATGTCTTTATGGAATATCAAAAGAAAGATGGACGGGTTGTCGGTAAATTGAAACAGCAGAATGTAGACACCGGTGCGGGACTTGAGCGTCTGGCTATGGTGATGCAAGGAAAAGATAATATTTTTGATACGGATTTGTTTGTTCCAATAATGACTCACCTCGACTCATCTTTTCCCGGAGGCGAAATGAGATTAAAAAGAGTAGTAGCAGATCATATTAGAACTGCTGTTTTCATGCTTGTTGACGGTGTTCTTCCCGCAAAGCAGGATAGAGGTTCAATACTGAGGGGTTTAATAAGAAAGGCGATAAAAAATTTTTATATATTGGGAGCCAGAGATCCGTATGGTTTGATAAGTATTGTTCCAATTATTACAAATATCTATAAAGGATTTTATTCATTTGAAAACAAAGAACACGAAATTATTGTAGCCTTATTAGGTGAAATTAATCTTTTTGAGAGTTCAAGGGCAGAGCAAGATAAAATTCTTGAAAAATTTGAAAAATACCTTAAAGGGCAAGGAAGAAGTCCATTAGAAGCACAAATTGGTATTCCTGGGCAAAGATATAATGTTTCCAATCCTTTTATTTCTGGCATGGAGGCTTACGAAATGTATGCTACTTTTGGTATTTCTATTGAGGATATAAAATATCTTGCTAAAAAATTGCATTATGTTCTTGACAACGAATCTTTTGACGAGGAAATAAAAAAAGGGAAGAAAAAGCACCAACAACTTTCTCGCGCTGGAGCCGAGCAAAAATTCAAAGGCGGATTGATGGACCATTCTCCGCAATCAATTAAATATCACACCGCCACTCACTTACTTCATAAAGCGCTTCGTGAAGTATTGGGGAATCATGTGTTTCAGAAAGGTTCTAATATAACACCAGAGCGTTTACGCTTTGATTTTTCTTTTGAACGAAAAATGACCGACGAGGAAAAGAAAAAGGTTGAGGATTTGGTCAATAAAAAAATAAAAGAAGCTTTGCCGGTAACTTACGAAGATATTCCTCTTAAAGAAGCACAAAAGAGAGGGGCCGTCGGTTTGTTTGAAGAAAAATACGGCGACAAGGTACGGGTATATAAAATCGGCCCTTCGAATTCCTCAGGGCAAGCGTTCTCGCTTGAATTTTGCGGCGGACCGCATGTCAAAAACACAAGTGAACTAGGAACTTTTAAAATCTCAAAAGAGGAAGCAGTTGCTCAAGGAATAAGGAGAATTAAAGCAGTACTTGAATAAGCCTATGATATACTTTTGATAATATATATGGGTCTTTTTTCGTTTTCTTCACATCAAAAGGAGGTCGCGCTAATCGTCGATGTAGGCAGTGCCAGTGTTGGCGCATCATTTGCGCTTATTTCTTCCGAGCCTAAAACACAGCCGGTAATCACGGGAAGTGCGCGCATCCCGCTAGAGTTCCAAGAGCATCTCCGCTTTGACCGTTTCGTCAACTTGATGCTTGGCGCGGTAGAGGCCTCCATCCTCTCTCTTGTTAAAATTTCAAAAGAAAAACCTGAAAGCATACATTGCTTCATGGCTTCGCCGTGGTACGCATCGCAAGTGCGGAAGACTTCTCTTAAAAAAAACAAAAAATTTGTTTTCACCGATGAGCTTTTTAATTCCCTGGTAAATGAGGAAGCAAAGCGCTTCCAAGAGGAAGAGGTCGCCAACTACGCCCGCCTAAAAGAACATACTTATTTTATTGAAAAACAAGTCGTTGATGTGTCATTAAACGGATATCATATGGAAAATCCTTTCGGCGTTACGGCTCAAAATGCCGAGCTCTCTGTCTTTTTTAGCATTGCCCCGGAGCATATTGTCATAAAGATACGGGAACGAATAGAAAAAATTCTGCCGCATCGGCCCATTGTATTTCACACATTTTTGTTGCCATTTTTTACTACAATCAGAGATATTTTCAATGAACACCGCGATTTCCTTCTTATTGATGTGGGGGGCGAAGTTACCGACATCGCTTTAATCAAAGACCAAAACATTAAAGAATCAATTTCTTTCCCATTAGGACGAAACTTTGTTTTAAGGCGGAGCGCGGAGCTTTTTAAAAAAAGTATTGAGGAGATGCGGTCGCTTTTTTTCCTTATGGCCGAAGGGAAGCTTGAAGCTTCGGTAAAAGAAAAAACCGCAAAAATATTTTTTTTGGTCCGGCAAGAATGGCTTAAAATGTTCCATGAGGCGCTTTTAAGCATCTCTTCAAAAACTCTTCTTCCTAACGCGGTATTTCTGGCCTCCGATGCCGATGTCTTACGGTGGTTTATGGAAAGTATTATGAGCGAAGAGTACGGACAATACGCTCTTTCAGCGGAAAAATTCACAGTTATCCCTGTAGGCCTTTCTGTTCTCTCTAAACACATTCTATTTGATGGTACAATAGAAAAAGACCAATTTATGGCGCTTGAAGCTCTATATCTAGCCAAACGCGCAAAAAAAATATAAATGCCAAAACTAATTATTGACGATATTTTAGCGCCTAAAAGACCACGGCGTTTTCCCGCGCCTCCCCTAAGAAACGAAAGAGGGGGGAGTCGGCATGAAAGAGAGCCGCGCTTTAGAGAAAACATTAAAATACCATCTTCAGGCAAACGCCCTTACAAAATATTTCTAATAGCAGGGCTAGCCTTTATATTTTTGCTTTTCTCCTTATCGATTTTTTTTGTCGGCGCAACCGTAACTATTTATCCCAAGCAAAAAACGGTTTCTTTAAACAAAACGCTTTTAGCCAGCAAGTCGGGCTCTACACCGCTTCGCTTTGAAACTATAGAGATGTCGTCTACGGAGAGAGTGGAGTCGCAAGCGACTGGATTAAAGGAAATAAAGAAAAAAGCCCAAGGCACCATAATTGTTTATAATTCTTATAACAGCAAGGCGCAAAAGCTTATCAAGAACACCCGCTTTGAAACTAACGATGGGAAAATTTATCGAATTGACGGCTCAATTGTGGTTCCCGGCATAACCGTATCAAACGGAAAAACTATACCCGGCAGCGTTGAAACTATTGTTTATGCCGACGAGCCCGGCGAAGAATATAATATCGGGCGTACTGATTTTACCATTCCAGGATTTAAGGGCGACCCGAAATATCAAAAATTCTACGCCCGCTCAAAAACTGACATGCAGGGCGGCATGATTGGGTCAATATATAGCGTATCCGACGAGGACGCGGAGAGCGCCAAGGCGCTTCTTAAAAAACGCTTGAACGAAACCCTTCTCAAAGATGCGCGAAAAAATACTCCTCCTGAATTCATTCTTTACAACAATGGCACATTTTTTGATTTTGATGATATTAAAACAGTAGGCAAGGAGGGCGAGAAAAAAGTTACAATAGAAGAAACAGGAAAAATATACGCGCTCATTTTTAATCGCGAGGCTCTGGCCAAATACATCGCTCAAACTTCAATTCAAAATTTTGACGGCAGTGCCGTGACGAGCCCGACACTCGATGGGCTCACCTTCGGCATTAAAGACAAAGAATTGATAGACTACCAGAATATATCCAACATTTCAGTAACCTTTTCCGGCACGACCACCATAGTATGGTCATTCGACCAAAAAGCCCTTTTAGGCGACCTTTTGGGAAAAACGAAAAAAAGTTTCCAGCCGATATTGGCTAAGTATCTTGGAATAGATAAAGCAGAACTGGTTATTACGCCGTTTTGGGCACACTCATTCCCGGATAAGCCGGAACGAATTACATTTAAGACAGTCGTTAAATGAATATATTGACTAATATTTATACCCTTGATACTATGGGCAAGTTCTCGTAATGGATACACAAGGAGAGAAAAAGGCGTTAGCAGAAGGTATCGTAATCGAGGCCCTGCCGAGCGCGCTGTTTAAAATCAAACTAAACGGCGATGAAGATATATTGGCTTATCTTTCTGGCAAAATGCGCCTCCATAGGATAAGGGTGCTTGTAGGCGATAAGGTTTCCGTCAAGCTCGACCCATATGGCGGGAAAACAAGCAGTCGTATTGTAAAACGGCTGTAAGTCTGCTAGGATAGTTTTACTTTAATGAAGGGCAATAAGCCCTACTTTTTAAATGTTTTTTATATATGCGGGTAAGAAGCTCTATAAAGAAAATATGCGCAAAGTGCAAAATGGTCCGGCGGGGAGGCCGGGTAAGGGTTATTTGCGCTAACCCGCGCCATAAGCAAAAACAGGGATAGTTAAAATGAAAAACTTAAAGGTAAAAATTAAAAAGAAAGCTTACGCACAAAATACCAGAGTCGGGGTATCTACTTTAATTTTTTAGCTTTACATTTTAATTTTTTTTATGCGAATTTTAGGTATTACAGTTCCAGAGAAGAAGCGCTTAGAAATCGGACTTACCGTTTTTTACGGCATTGGCCGGGAACGCGCTAAAAAAATTCTCGATCAAGCCGTGGTTCCCCGCGGAAAAAAGCCGAAAGAGCTTGATACGGAAGAGGAAAACAAAATACGCAAGCTGGTCGAAGCGATCAAGTTGGAAGGAGATCTCAAACGTGAAGTCGCCGCCAACATCAAGCGTTTAAAAGATATCAAATGTTATCGTGGCGTCCGCCACCTTCGGCGCCTGCCTGTTCGCGGACAGCGAACTAAAACAAACTCACGAACGGTTCGCGGTAATGTCAGAAAGACCATGGGTAGTGGCCGTCGCAAGACTGAGAAGACATAAAAAATTTAAAATTTAAAGCTAAAAATTAAAAATAAAATGTTTTAAATTTTGATTTTTAAACTTTTAATTTAATACATGGGTAAAAAAAGAATTGTAAAAAAAGAAGGAGGAGCCGTGGACCAAGGCCTTAAATCAAGGTCGCTTTCTAAAGTCCCTAAAAGAAAAATAGTAAGCGGCACTTTGTTTGTAGAATCAACCTATAATAATACCCGCGTGTCGCTTGCGGATAAGGCAGGGAACATATTGGCATGGTCTTCGAGCGGAGCTTTAGGATTTAAGGGCGCCAAGAAAGGAACTCCCTTTGCGGCATCGAAAGTAGGCGACCTCATAGGCGAAAAAGCAACCATAATCGGGATAAAAGATACGGATGTGATTGTTATAGGCGTCGGTTCGGGACGCGAATCAGCTATTAGGGCGTTCTCTAGCCGAGGGATAGACTTGACTTCAATTAAAGACATGACGCCTGTTCCGCACAACGGCCCGAAGCCGAAAAAACCAAGGAGAATATAAAATGAAAAATGTAAAAGTAAAAAATAAAAAGAAAGGAGGCTCACAAAATACCATCGGGGTATTTACTTTAATTTTTTAGCTTTACATTTTAATTTTTTTATGGGTAGAATAATTTGTAAAATTTGCCGTCGTCTAGGAGAGTCCGTTTGTGGACGCGTCAAGTGCGCCTACAAAAGGCGACCGTATCCGCCCGGAAAATTAGATTTTGATCGAAAACACAAATCAGTTCGTTCAGAATTTGGGACATATCTCATTGAAAAACAAAAAGTTCGTAATACCTATGGCATAGGCGAGAAGCAATTTTCTAACTATGTAAAGTTCGCAAAGGCAAAGGTGGGAAGTACCCCGACGGAAACCCTTTTTGAGTCTCTGGAGCGGCGGCTTGATAATGTAGTTTTCCGCCTTGGGCTTGCAAACTCGCGCGCCTTGGCGCGCCAGCTCGTATCACACGGACACATCGTCGTAAACCAGAGAAAAGTGACCATTCCTTCGTATCAGGTTAAAGTTGGCGATAAAGTCTCCATCCGAGAAGGAAGCCGAGGTATCGGGCCGTTCAAAGAGCTTTCCATGAAGCTCGAAAATCACCCGCGTCCAGAGTGGATTAAGTTCGACCCGTCGAAAGGGGAAGCCGAAATAAAAAGCAAGCCGAAAAATGCCGATTTGGCATTTAATTTAAATTCAGTAATTGAATTTTATAGTCGTTAATATTAATTTAAAAATAAAAATGAAAAATGAAAAAGAAAATTATTATACAATAGAGCCAATGATTAAAGTTTTTATCTTTAATTTTTTAATTTAATTATTATGAGCGAATACAATATTATGTTGCCTTCTAAGCCGAAAATTATCAAAGAAAGCGATACGGGCGGCGTTTATGAGATTGATGGACTCTATCCCGGGTACGGCCACACTCTCGGTAATTCTCTGCGCAGAATTATTCTTTCTTCGCTTCCCGGCGCCGCGATTACATCGGTAAAAATCGACGGAGTAAGCCACGAGTTTTCCGTAATTGACGGGCTGAAAGAAGATGTAATCGCGCTTCTTCTTAATTTAAAGAAAGTGCGCTTTAAAATTTCAGGAGATGATTCTTATTTAGTTACGCTTAAAGTAAAAGGCCCCAAAAAAGTGACAGCCGGAGATATAAAAACCCCCGGACAAGTCGAAGTGTTGAGTAAAGACCAATATCTTTGCGAAACTACCGGGAAGGGAGCGGTGCTTGAAATTGAAATGATGGTAGAAAAGGGACTTGGCTACGTTGCCAAAGAAGTTCATCAAAAAGAAAAGGTTGATATCGGCACTATCGCTCTTGATGCCATATACACGCCTATTCGCCGCGTTAACTATGAAGTAGAGAACATGCGCGTAGGCGACCGTACCGACCACAACCGGCTTCGTATTTCAATCGAGACCGACGGTACCATTACTCCGCGCGAATCCCTGGAAAAATCCATAGAAACCATGATTCATCAATTGAAGGCAATCATCGGATTCAAGGAACCGGAAGTTACAATGGAAACTTCAGAAGGCGACGCTCAAAAGGAAAACGGCGGAAAGGCCGATGCCGAAGAGGACATGCTCAAGATCAAACTGGATTCGCTAGGCCTTTCCACTAGGACATTAAACGCTCTTTCAGGCGAAGGAATTCGTACATTAGGAGGCATGGCGCGCAAGAAAAAAGACGATTTGACTGAAATAGAAGGCCTCGGTGAAAAAGGTGTTCAGGAAATCAAGCGCGTACTTGGGAATTACGGCATCACGTTAAAATAAAAAATTAAAAGTAAAAATTTTAAAGAATCACTTCCATTAAAAACCAGACTTTGTAACTTTTTAGTTTTAATCTTTACATTTACAACATGCGGCATCACAATAAAAACAGAAAATTCGGCAGAGTCGCCAAAGTGCGAAACGCTCTCTTTAAATCGCTCTTGCGCTCCCTTATTATTCACGGCAAGATTTCTACTACCGAAGCAAAAGCCAAAGAAATTCGTCCGATGATAGAAGGATTGGTAACTAAAGCAAGAATTGGTACACTAGCGTCTCGTCGTTTTGTTACCGCCAAGCTCGGCAATCAAGAAAAAATATCAAAAAAACTTTGCGACGAAATTGCGCTAAAGTACAAAGAAAGAAGCGGCGGATACACCAGAATTATAAAATTGCCGCGACGCAAAAGCGACGGCAGTACTATGGCTGTAATTGAATTCATATAAATTAAAAATTGAAAATGGAAAAATCAAAATAACTATGAAAAAGATAAATAAAAAAAGCGAGATAAAAATGGAAAGTGATTTAATTTTTTAGCTTTTATCTTTAATTTTTATGAAACAAATTTACACAATTGACGCAGAAGGAAGGGGTTTGGGCCGTTTGGCTACTGAAGTAGCAGTGGCTCTTTTGGGTAAAAGAACTCCCGATGTTAGAAAAAATGTCGTAGCGCCCGTTTCAGTGCGCGTGGTAAATGCCGGGAAAATTAAAATTTCGCAGAAAAAACTCCGTACTGAAAAACACAAAACATATTCCGGCTATCCGGGCGGACTTAAAGAGCGAACATTGGAAGAAGTAATAGCCAAGAAAGGAGCCCGAGAGTTAATCATACACGCCGTGGAAGGAATGCTTCCTAAAAACAAACTTCATAAACTGCGCATGAAAAAACTTCACATAACGGAATAATCAATATGGAAAAAACTAAAACAATAGATAAATATATAGAAGCAGTAGGAAGACGCAAGTCGGCTATTGCCCGCGTGCGCATTACTAGAGCACCCCAAACCGATATTACGGTTAATGGAAAACCACTCAACACTTATTTTAAAACTAGAGAACTTGTTGCAGCCGCTAAAGACCCGCTTGAAAAAATGGCGCTTGAGCAAAAATTCTATGTATCGGCTCTTATTGTTGGCGGCGGCTCTCACGCCCAAGCGATAGCATTACGCCACGGCCTTTCTCGCGCACTTATTTCCTATGATAAAGGATTGAGGACTCGCCTGAAAAAATTGGGCTTTTTGAAGCGCGACCCTCGCAAAAAAGAGCGCAAGAAATTCGGATTGAAGAAAGCTCGCAAGGCTCCAACCTGGTCCAAACGCTAAACGCTTTATATAAAAAGAAATGAAAGAACACAAACAACACGATAAGTCGGATAATCTTGACGAAGAGGTTAATACTTACCATAATGACGAGGATACGGACGAAGAAAAAGTTCTTTCCCAAAAAATAAAAAAACTGCGGGAAGAATTAAAGAAGTGCACCGAAGAGCGTGGGGAATATCTAGCAGGTTGGCAACGGGCAAAAGCGGATTTCATCAACCAGCGCAACGATCTGGAAAAATGGAAAGAGGATTTCATACTATTCGCCAATAAAAACCTGATAGACGAGCTCTTGCCGGTACTGGACAGTTTTAATCTCGCCTTCGGCAATAAAGAATCCTGGGAAAAAGTAGACAGTAATTGGCGCACCGGAGTTGAATATATTTACAGCCAACTGGAAACTGTATTAAAAACTCACGGATTGGTTATGATGGGAGATGAAAATGAGCCATTCAGTCCGGAGAAGCACGCCGCGGTTGAAAAGGTACCGACAAAAAATAAAGAAGAAGACGGATTGATAAAAGAGGTGCTTCAAAGGGGATTCATGCTGAAGGATAAAGTAATTCGTCCGGCTAAAGTCAAAGTATTTGCATACGAAGAAAATTAAAAATTCAAAATTGTAAATTATAAAATTATGTCAAAAATAATAGGAATTGATTTGGGAACCACCAACTCGGCGGTTGCAATTATTGAAGGCGGGGCACCTAAAATTATAGAAAACATCGAAGGAGCGCGCACAACGCCGTCGGTTGTGGCATTGGCCAGAAACGGCGAACGATTGGTGGGGCTTTTGGCTAAGCGCCAGGCGGTTACCAATCCGGGGAATACTATTTATGGAATAAAACGCTTGATGGGACACCGCTACGAAGATGAAGAAGTGAAACGCGACCGCGCCGCGGTTTCCTACAAAATAGAGCGAAGCGACGATGGTGGGGTTAAAGTGAAAATGGGGGACAAGTTATATAGGCCTGAGGAAGTTTCAGCCATGATACTCCAGAAAATAAAGAACGATGTAGAGGCCAAGCTTGGCCAGAAAATAACGGAGGCGATTATCACCGTCCCGGCTTATTTCAACGACGCTCAGAGAAAAGCGACTAAAGATGCCGGCCAAATCGCCGGCCTTGATGTCAAGCGCATCATAAATGAACCGACCGCGGCGGCGCTTGCTTACGGATTCAATAAAAAGAAAAACGAAAAAATCGTAGTTTACGATTTCGGCGGCGGAACATTCGATATTTCCGTGCTTGAGGTCTCCAACGATGTTATCGAGGTTAAGTCTACGGATGGCGATTCGCACATGGGCGGAGAAGATATTGACCAAAAAATTATAAGGTGGATTGCCGACGAGTTCAAAAAACAATCCGGGCTTGATGTAACCAAAGACCCGCTGGCGCTTCAGCGCTTAAAAGAATCGGCGGAAAAAGCAAAGCACGAGCTTTCAACCACAGTTGAATCGGAAATCAATATTCCCTTTATTACTTCGGACGCCAGCGGTCCGGTGCACCTTCTTTTGAAGCTGACAAGGGCGACCCTTGAGTCTCTCACTAAGGAATATATTGACCGCTCGATGGAGATTACCAAGCGCGCGATGGAAAGCTCGCCCTTCAAAAAAGAAGATATAAATGAGATTATTCTTGTCGGCGGACAAACCAGAATGCCGGCCATAATTCTAGCGGTCAAATCATATTTCGGAAAAGAGCCAAACCGCTCAATAAATCCTGACGAAGTGGTAGCCGCCGGCGCCGCTGTGCAAGCCGGAGTTTTGCAGGGTGATGTAAAAGATGTTCTTTTGCTTGATGTGATTCCGCTCTCTCTTGGCATTGAAACATTGGGCGGAGTGGCGACCAAGCTTATTGAGCGCAATACTACCATTCCGACTTCGCGCTCTCAAGTTTTTTCAACCGCCGCCGACAATCAGACTTCGGTAGAAATTCATATTGTGCAGGGAGAACGCCCTATCGCAACCGACAATAAATCTCTCGGACGATTTATTTTAGACGGGATACCGCCGTCTCCGCGAGGTATGCCTCAAATTGAAGTGGCTTTTGATGTTGACGTTAACGGCATATTGGGCGTAACAGCCAAAGACAAATCCTCCGGCAAAACGCAATCAATCAGGATTGAGGCAAGTTCCGGCCTTACCGATGAAGATATCAAAAAAATGCAAAAAGACGCGGAAATCCACGCCGAAGAAGACAAAAAGAAGAAAGAATTGATTGACCTTAAAAACAGCGCCGAGATGATGATTCACACCGCCGAGAAATCAATCAAAGACAATGAGGCGAAAATTCCGGAAGACGTAAAAAAAGGAGTTGCCGAAAAAATAGACGCTCTCAAGAAAGTAAAAGACGGCGCGGACCAAGGCGCGCTTAAGAATGCATCTGACGAGCTTTCCCGAGAAATGTCAAAAATAGGGGAAGCAATGGCGAAACAGACTGACCCCTCGACAAGCTCGGGGCAAGCAACTGACAACAAGGAGAAGAAAGAAGGAGAAAAGGAACCGCGCGACGCATCCTACGAAGAAAAGAAAGATGACCAAGAAACTGATAACAAGTAACTTATAACATATAACAAAGACTTGTTTTTTGTATAATTGGCAATGAAGGAGGGGCAAAAAATGTTTTGTACCGACCGAGCGAGCGAACCAATTATATTGTATTCGTTATATAATTGTATATAATACTTCCTAATGGTTTCAGATTACTATAAAACTTTAGGTATTGAACGAGGCGCCTCAAAAGATGATGTTAAGAGGGCGTTTCATAAACTGGCCCACAAATATCATCCCGACAAAAAAGGAGGGGATGAAAAAAAATTCAAAGAGATAAACGAGGCCTATCAAGTGCTCTCCGACGAGAAGAAGCGCGCCGAATACGATTCGTACGGGCGCGTCTTCAGCGGCGCGGGCGGAGGCCAAGGACAAGAGTATCAAGGATTTTCCGGTTTCGACCCGGGCGCCTTTCGCGATTTTGACTTTGGTAATATGGGCAATGTGGGCAATATGGGAAATATCGGCGACATTTTTAGCGAATTTTTCACAGGCGGAGGAATGGGCGAGAGCGAACGGCGCGGGCGCGACATTTCAATAGAGCTCACTATTCCCTTCAAAGAATCAATTTTCGGCACTGAACGCCGGGTGCTTATTACCAAAATCGGTGTTTGTAAAAATTGCAGCGGTTCCGGGGCAAAGCCCGGTACGGATACAAAAAAATGCACTACTTGCAACGGGCAAGGTAAAATTCACGAGAACAAGCGCTCTTTCCTGGGAACATTTACCAGCCTGCGAATCTGTCCTATATGCTATGGTAGCGGGGCTGTTCCTTCCGAACCATGCGCTTCCTGTAAAGGTAAAGGCGTAACGCGCGGGCAGGAAGAAATTACCATTCGAATACCCGCCGGGATTAAAAACGGAGAAATTGTCCGACTTTCCCAAATGGGGGAAGCTGTTCTTCATGGTGAGAGCGGAGATTTATATGTAAAAATAGGGGTGATGCCGGATTCAGTATTCAGTAGGGAAAGAAATAACCTTTTAATGAATCTAAATGTAAAACTTACAGACGCCCTGCTGGGAGGAGAATATACAATACATGCGCTGGACGGAGACCTTAAGGTAAAAATACCGGAAGGGATTTCACCGAACGAAGTTTTGAGAATTAAAGGCAAGGGCGTGCCTGCCGGAAGGAGCACCCGCGGCGATCTGTTGATAAAAGTAAACATTACTCTTCCCAATAACCCTTCAAAAAAGGTGCGCGCTATTATAGAAGAACTTAAAAAAGAAGGAATCTAACTACTTTTAAACGGGATGATAAAAACTTTTTTGCCGGTGTTTCTTCAGAATTCTATTTGGCTACCTACCAGAATTTTTCTCAAATTTTTTACACGATTTGAAATACGCGGATTTGAGCACATTAAAAATCTTTCGGGACCGCTCATTTTTGCCAGCAATCACGCGAGCGAGCTTGACCCGATTTTGGTTACGGCGGCTATGCCGTTTTTCTCTCCGCTTCTGCCTATTTTTTATGTCGCCAAAAAAGGGGAATTTTATAAAAAAGACGGACCGCTCGGACTTATTTACGGCGGGGTGTTTTTTAAGCTATGGGGGGCGTATCCCGTGCGGGAAGGGCTTAAAAATTATAAGCTATCGCTCAATATCCATCTTGAAATGCTGAAAGAGAAAAAGTGCCTCTTGATATTTCCGGAAGGGAAAATTACCAAAGACGGCAATATCGGAAGCGCCCATGGAGGAATCGGATATCTTGCCTACGCGACTAAAAGCAAAGTGGTACCGGTAGCTATTCAGGGAAATTTTCACCTCACGCAAAAAGATTTCTTTTCGCGAAAACGAAAAATAATAATCACAATCGGCGCGCCGATAAATCCGAGCTCGCTTTTTGCGGGCGTGGAAGAGCCGTCGGTTGAGGAGTGCCAATCCGCCGCCAAGAAAATAATGTCTCATGTCAAAAAACTGATTAAATAAGATTACCATGAAATTTGAAATAAAAATTGATAGAGATTTATCATTGAAATTGCGCAAATTATCCGACTCAAAGAAATTCTTTGAAGTTACTGATAAAAATCG
>ERZ1292623.883-Hain-H51-01um-R1-883-length-30466-cov-10_pt1 | contig 30466 bp, 41 predicted proteins | sample MGYA00564398_ERZ1292623 | MGnify/ENA primary metagenome ERZ1292623 (study PRJEB36523, sample SAMEA6512633) | groundwater metagenome | collected 2019-01-07 | study: AquaDiva: Metagenomics assemblies of 32 groundwater samples
TAACAGGAGAGAAGCGATGAAGAAAGAAGAGTTAATCAGAGTATTGAATAAGTTCCCTCCAGACACGGACGTTGTTTTGCTTTATGATGAAAATGGCTGGTATGACATTGATAGCATAAGCATTAAAAAAGATGGCGATCTTGAAATGATTAGTTTGAATAGTGAGGATGCGCCATGAAAATGCGAAAGATTAAAGCGGTAAGGCCGGCATATTCATGCGTAGTTTGCGATTGCGAACTACCACTACTGAACGGATGTGAAGATAACGACTTTGCGACCAAGTGTGAAGATTGCCTTTATACAGAAGACTTAGAAGAAGGAGATGAATTATGAAGCTTTTTATTGTCGTTATTTTACTTTCCGGTTGCTCTGAATACAGGTGTTACTCAGACGGGTTATATAAAAACAAAGAGGGCACAATATGGGAAAAGGTTAACGATGGATGCCTTGACGATGACTATGGAAGATTCGATAAGCCAGACGTTGCCATGCAAAAGATTGTAGAGCGAGAACAAGGTATACGAGATTTAAGATCGGAGTTATATGGTTGCAGCAGAGAATTGATTATGATTCAAACTAAGGCTAAAAAATGAACAACATTTTAAATTATTTTATAATTCTTGCTTCAATTATAATATTTACTCTTGGATGTTTCTTTCAATTCAGCGAGTTCAAAACACATAAAGAACACGAGCACAAAATAAGATACCTAGAATCAAGAGTTAGATATACCTCTGATCGAGTCATCGAGTTACGATTTAATATGGATCACCATAATAGGCTATTGGAAAAATATTACTTTGAACTTTCACGAAAGGCTAAAAAATGAACAACGAAATCAAAAAAGAAGTAGCATTTTGTTTTTTCATTCTTTTCCTGATCGTAATGTGTGCTGTCTTATCGGTATATATGCCAATTAATTAAGAAGGAGAATAAATATGAGGCAATATTGGTTGCTCGATGGTCGAACAAGAACCTATCACATTAAAGAAGAAATTAAAAAACACAAAGGGAAGTGGAATGAACTTTTCGGTTGTTGGGAAATTACTGCTGATGATGATACAATTAATATGTTTGAACTGGCAGGAATTAAGCCACAACTCAAAATAACCAAAGGACATCAAAATGTCTCTTGATCCAAACATTAAGCTGGAGGTCGAAATTAACCGAGAGCATTTGCACGCGATTTGGTTTTCGATTAAAAAGACAATCGAAAAGGGTGTATCGGATACTCCACAAGATGAAGCCTTTTTGCTTGAATTACTTGGCGAAGTGGCCAGACAAGATAAAAACACCAAGGAACTATTTAAGTTAAAACTGACCTATCAAAAAATGCGTGGGGCCTGGTTCTGTTGTCAAATAGCAAGCGACAACAAGTTTTTCACCTCCCTTGCCCAGAATGGAATCATCCTGCAAGCGTATTCACTTATGGCACCAGTCCTCAACACTTATCACCTATTGAATACTCATCCTAGTGAAATACCGCCACCATCAAAAGAAAAAATCAAGGCAGAAAAATTAAAGAGAAAAAAGACTCTGTTTGTTATTGATGGAGGTGGAGATGAATCACCTCTTCATTGACACCGAATTTTCCAGCTTCTTCAGTTCTGACCTGTCCAAAAGTGGCGAACTACTCCAGTTGGCTTGTATTCCTGTTATTGATGGAGTGCGCAGAGACTCATTCAACGAGTTCTGCCGACCACTTACCAAGACATGGTCTATTGAGGCAGAAAAGGTGCATGGGATAAGGCGCGATCAGGCATTGGCTGCACAACACCCATCCGAGATGGCATCGAAATTAATGGCCTTTTTGCAGCAATACGATTGTTTTTTCACGCCTATTGGATTTAACTGCGCATCAGATGAATCCTACATAAACAGGCTAATTTCAGATAATAAATCAATTTTACCCTATCGCAAGGCGGTTCACTATAAATGGTCAGATGTTTTGGACAAGGTGAGAGAGCATAAAGAGCAAATAAAATTGAAGTCTTACACCCTCTCTTCACTTAAAAAGTTCTTCAAAATAGAAAACAAATCTCACGATGCCCTGGCAGATGCCGAGGCAACCATGATGATTTACGACATGATGAAAGTCATGTTTCCAGTCTTCTCTGCTGAGCAACTTAAGTATTCAGGCATGAGCAATATCGAAAAAAGGGCAGTTTACCTGTCTTCGAGTCATCTGATGGTCAATCATGACGGATCTGTTTATATTCACCCAGAAGGAACCAAGAACGTCGAGGCCTTAAAAGTTATTTTAGAGGAAATTTGGTCAACCTTCATTGAGAGAAGGCAATAAATTCAATACTTGCTTTTTAATCTTTTTCGGGTAAATTAAGGCCATCCATGGCCACATCCCCCGATGTAGCTTCCTTGCTTGCCTTAATTTTACAATGATTTACCAACCATCTCAACCTAATTTCATAGTCTTTGGGGTTGGTACACTGATAACCAACAGAATCAATTAATGGACACTCATAGGTTAATTTAGGCCCATTCACCAAAACACAGCGCTCAGGTGGTTCAGTTCTCCTAGGATCAGTACAAATAATGGAGTCAGGTAGGATAGTGCAATCTTCGCCTTGAGGCACCCCAATGGGAGTCCTACAACTTGGAAGAAAGATCACGCAGACGAGTATGAAGATCACGAAGTGCTTGAGCATTTATTTGCTCCAATGGTTTGTTTCTTTCGGTTTCAATTTGGTCAGTTACTTTTTTAATTTGCTGAGATAATTTTTCTTGCTGTTTTTTTGCAATATACTCTTTGACAAATGAGGCAATAGCAGTACCGGCTTCCTTGATAAGTGGTATTAATAACCATTTAGCTAAAAGCTGTACTGCTTTTGCCCACATATTATTTATCCTTTAATGCTTGAACTTTTGCCCAAACTTCGTCGCCGAACTCAAGAGGATCTAGTTCTATTTTGAGTGCCACTTTGTCATCCTGATCAGAATCAATTTGAACAACAAGTTTACCATCTACAAAGTCAAAAGTTTTCATCTATACCTCCAATTAGTTAGTATGAATAATAATATACACTGGCTTTAGATGCGTGACAATCACATGGTTAATTGTGGAGCCAGCAGCAATTAAAACAACCAATCGCGCGGCCAAGTCCTCAGGATTAGGATACAGTTTTTGTTCAACATTTACGGCCATCAGTATTCTCCTGTTTTATTGAGACGATTCATCAAGTGGTACTTGTCGGTATTGCTTATCTCATCGGAATCAATGATTTCTTTACGCGCTAATTCGCGTTTTTGAGGGTCCATTATCTTGTCATCATAACGATTATACGGATCATTTGAAAATAACTGAGGGAATCCCTGAACAAGTGCCGGCATAATGTTTTTAATATCTTGCGGATTGCGCTCTAACGTGTCTTTGATTGGGTCGAAAAATTGGGGAGCTTGTTGCGCTATTTTGGCCAGTACGAAGTCTTTTTGTTCCAATATTTTATCTGTTGACCTGGGGAATGGTGTGCGGACTAATTCTTCTGGGAGGCTAACATCTTCAGATTGTGGCGATCTTCCATAATTAGATTGTGTTCTAAGAATATTCCCAGCAACATCAGCACCCATTACGGCCCTTCCTACTCCACCACCAACAGGGCCAACACCGTGTAAGAAGTCCCAAGCTCCTTTGGCCTGCATTCTTGGAATTACCATTGATGCTTTTTCTCCTAGGCCTAAAACTTTTCCAGTTCCACCAGCGGCCAATACTGCATAAAATGGATTACCAGTATAAGAATACATGCCTACGCCTGTAGCACCAGAAACGGCTGCTTTTGCACCTTTTTGCATCGCTGACTCTGATCTTTGTGCCATAATTGGAACACTTGACAGGGCTTCGCTTAAATCCATAAAGGCATGTACTTTGTTATTATTTATTTTTATTTGACCAGCAATATTGGGATCAATCGACTCTGCTGATTTATAAACAATATCAGAAAAAGCATTTCTTAAGTCTTTAAGAGCTTGTTTTTTTATTTGTAGGTTGGCATCTTGAATTGGGCCACTGAAGTCTTTTGAACTTAGGGTTTTATCAATTTCTTGTTTCAGTTTTTGAATATCAGCAATAGTTCTCGGGGTGTTTCCCTTATTTATCGTGTATTGATTAACTAGGCGATTGTATCGTTTCAATTCTGTAGGATCGGAAGGAATGGCAGATGTTCCGGTTTGCATTAGCTTGACACGTTCATTTAAAAGATAGTTACGAATATCCAATGGCCTAACTGGAGGGGCCTGAAGGCTTACTTGATCAACAAGTCCCTTTGTGTTGGTTGAAATTTCCTCTATCTTTCCACCTTTTCTTACTACCTGTCTTAAAACTTGCTTACCTCCGACTCCTTGGGTTGGAACGTGTTTTACGGTCGGCTTTCCTTCAATCGCATGAAGTAGTTTTTGAGGATCATTTAAATAATCGCCAAGGCCCTCATTCATCAGAACGTGTCCAAGCATTCCTGCTTCCTCTGCCAGGCTCTCTGCTCCTGCGCCTTTAGCAAGTGGAGCAATCGCTTTGGCGGCCTTCATGGCAGAGAAATCTTCAATGGCCATCTTGACTGCTGGAATTGCCTTGGCAAACGCACCAACACCTCGATAAGCACCTGTAGCTAAGGTAAGAGGATCTACTTGCTCTATAGCCATTCCTGCTACTTCAACAGGGTTTATATTTGCCGTTTCAGCAGATGGAATTGCGCCCTTATTGAACAAAATATCCTCATCAGAAACATTTGGAATTGGCAATTCGACATCAGGGACACCAATTTTCCTAGCAATATCAATGCCAGAAGGAGCGCCTGCAGTTCCCATTTGCCTTAAATATGCCTCTGCAATCGGCTTACCTTCAATACCTGCCATTATTGCGCTTCTGACTGGGCCTCCTGAAAGTTTGTCGACATATTCAGCAGCTTGTCCTGCATATTCAAGGCCCTTTTCAACACCTCCAACGATTTTTTCACCAATCGTTTTTTTTGGTGGTTCAATGCCTTTTTCTTTTCTGAGGCGATCATACAACTCTGCTTCGGCCTCTAAATAGTCTCTTTCTTTCATTTTTCCCCAAATTCCTTTCTACCTTGTTCAACAAGTTTTTTTAACTCTTCGGTTGACATGTCTGAATATTTATTCCTTCTTCTCTCTTTTTTCTCTGGAGCAGGAGAAGGAACATTTGAAGGAGAGAAAATTGAAAACTTTCTCAGGGCATATTCTTTTTGATTTGGAAGAACATTGCCCTGGGCATCTCTTTCAACCACGCCCTCAACAGCAGAATTAATCGTTCTGTTGATTGTGCTAGAAGTTACATCTGAGATAGTGTTGAAAATGGTTTTCATCTCATCTAGTTTTCTTTTCACAAGCACAGGGTCTTTTTGTTGTTGAACAAATTCTTTTGCCCTTTCCCACAAATTTAATTGCTTTGTCACAAATGCCCTATCTTCGTCAGTAGCGCGAGATTCTGTTATTTTAATAACTTGGTTTAATGCGACTTGTGCCGGCATTATTCCTTTCTTAGTTGAAAGGTTTAATCCGCTTCGTGCATTTTTCACTTTTTCAATATCAGGCCTTACCAATGGGCCTAAATCTTTGACAACAGTTTCAACGTCCTTTTGGAATTTTGGATGAATATTTTCAGTTTGTGGCTTAAAAATTGGTTTATTTTCTTCCCCTGTCATCACGTTAACCGTAGTTGGAATACCCTTAATTGGATCCATTATAACTCTCGTCGTTTTTAATGGAGATTTCTCTTGCTCTGCCAATTTTGCTGCCTCTTTTCTTCCTGTTATTATTGGAGAGTCAATTGCAGGCTCGGCACCAAGAGCTTGCTCTCTCGTACCGTATCTTGGCCCCTCAGGAGTAATCATTCTGTATAGCTGAGAAGATTCACCACCCTTCTTCTTCAAATAATCCATCAGATGATCTTCTTTCTTGGCCCTTCTTTCGTTTAAAGCAATTAGTCCCTTGGACGCAATTCCATAGGCATCACCCATGTTGCCGGCCAAAAAACCAACAAGCAAAGGAGTAGCACCAGTCATGATGGCTTCGGTCTTCTCGTTTTCTTCACGTTTTTTAAGATAATCCATTAACGCTGGATCATTTCCCATATTTTCCATTCATCACCATTTTTAAATATGAATCACGCTTAGATTCACCTTTTACTTTACCCTTTTCTTCTTTTTTTGGTTTGAGTTTAATTTTCATTTTCATTCCTTCCATATCAACACTCCCATGGTTCATGTTTACCTATTTCATACCAAAACAATAATCGTCCAACTATTCCACAAAGTGGTTCACCCAATAAAGAAATAGTGGCACCGACCAAATTCTTGTCGCCTGCCATATTTCTTGCCCAAGCTAAAGCAGGAATCGAGACTAGCTTGGTAAAAAATCGACTCTTTTTCATTTGTCGAACAATAGGGCTAGCAATAAAAGTATAACCGTAATAAACATAAGGGTTCCTAGATCGAACGGAAACACCATAGGCACCATCCTTTAGCCAAATATCTTTAGGTAAAATTCCTTGACGATATAGCTCGGTGCAGATAACAGTTCCGAATAACCCTTGAGACATAGCAGGAGGCGGTTGATATTCACCACCTTTTTCAAGTCCTGCGTAGCCCATTTCCATTTGTGATTGACCAGATAACACATTACCAATTAATTTTTGATATTGACCAAGTGAGCCCTGTTGTCTGGCATACTCTGTATTAGCGATGTCTGATGCCGTATTACGCTGAATCTGAGACAAGACTGGAGCAGAGGCACCTTGTGCCTTGGCCTGCTCAACTTGTTGGTTCCTGAGCCTCCTAAGCATGGTTGCGTCTGGCCCTGACGTTGATAAGGCCTCTCTGCGCCTTTTAATTATATCCTGAACATTTGCACCAGTTTCTTGCTGAGTTTGACCATATAGTTTTTCACCTTGAACTCGTCCTGCTGATTGACCTCGAGCGGTTGTGGGGTCAGTGACATACCCTTGGGCCATCTTTTCCACGTCCTTGTCCAAGGATGCCCAACCACCCGGTGTCCAATAGTCCCCAGGGCCATTACCGCCTCCACCAGCCGCCTCAGCTTTTGTAGATGGGCCTGCACCTGGGGCTGTTGATCCATCAGCGTTGTAGTGATATTCATTTCCATAAGAATCTTTCGGAGACATATCTAACTCCTATATATCCCAACAGTTACCAACACTTCTACCGCTCCATTGTTCGTGAGCGTGATATAAGAATTTGTCCAGGCCTCGGCTCCATCAGTAACCAGCCCATTACCTATCTGCCTGTGTATTATCCTATATTTCGGTGTCGTTTTCAATGCATGTGGCAATCTTATTTCTGTTGTGGCAGGAATGGCAATCTGAATAACTTGGCAATTATAATTGTCATCTATTCCCACGGCATGTGCCATCCTGACTACGAAGTCAACAAGGCGGTAGAATGCGCCCTGGTTGAACTCGCGGGAAAGAGGTTCAACAATCATGCCATAATCTCCTTTTGAACATTCTCTTTTTCAACTTCATATCCACTTAACTTCATACTCTCGTTTATTGTATTGTTCCCGATCACCAACCGAAGCGATCTGCATTTGGCCATACTCAAGGGCAAGTCAATAACAGGAGTCGAGGATGTAATTGCCTTGGTAGTATTTGTTTTGTCGGTTGAAGAGTCCCAGTTAATATTCGTCTTGATGTATGCTGTCCAAGAGAAGTTGCACAAACTTAAAAGAATCATCTTGGTAAATTTCTTCAAAAATCCTGGCATACCTGAATCATCCCACTCTGTCTTATAATAAGCATCAATGGCAGATGCATTGTCATTTTTTGCTGTCTGCTCTTGATAAAGAGTTGGAGTCGCTTCGTTCGACATATGGAAAATCAGGTTACTTGCGAAATAGAACCCCTTTCTTCCATTATAATTTCTAAAAATTGTCCAATCTTTCCAATAGTAATCATAAACCAAAACAGCATCATTAGCGGTAGCGGTTGCAGGAATGAAACAATACATTTTTTCTTTTTGAGCAATAACCATCATCCTTGCTGATGCGAATGTTAACCCTGTTGTATCCTCGGTGAAAAAAGGCTCTATTAAGTCTGATAATTCGGTTAATCGACCACCTGAAACGAGATATAGCCCCTTAGGACTAACGAAAACTGCCCCACCAGGTATCTGGGCGATGCCCTTATGTCCTGCCCCACCTATTCCACCTGATTGTGCCGATTGAGAGCTAAATTGCCGTCCCGTTAATACTCCAGAGATGTAATATACTTGCCTCTCTTTAATGACAATTAGGGCATCATCAGAGCCAATGCCGGCCACTATGTCACCTTCATCTGACTTACCAATTATTTCATAATCAAATGGTGCAAATGTCTCACATGATGAACCAAGGCTTAAGTCTGACCAATAAATTGAATATTTGGAAATTGATGTAAGGCTTGTTGCTCCAGGGTTAGAATATCTTCCCTGTTCTTGCGCTTGAGATAGACCAACAAGTGTATTCCCAAAAACTGTTATGTACTTAAATTGTGGAGGAAGTCCCTTAATGTCGTTGGTGTCATAGACATCTTCCATCGGTGTGTCAGTTGGTGTCCCTGCCACCGTGGCGAAGGTTGCAGCGTTAACATTGACAATCGAATATGACTCAACAACATATCCATATTCTGCGTTGGCAGAGCTAAACAAAACGGCGTAAATTCTTCTTTCAATCGGTTCATTTCCAACCCATTCAAATGAATATGCTCCAAGCGTGGTTGAATCGAATGTTAACTGAGTCGCAGCAGCAACACTGATTCTTATTGGTATAAACAACCCTGTGGTTGTTTCTGCCCTCACCCAATCATTGGCAACATAGTTATGTCCTGCCGTTACTGTTAGTGTTTGGGTTCCGGCCGCCGAAACGGTTTCACCGCCTCCCGTATTGGATGATCCGTGTTTTCCATAGTACAGGGTGCTATTTAAAGTATTTACAGTGAAAGTGGAATCAATTCCGTATGGCCCTAATTGAACATAATCACCGAAAAATTCATTACCCTGAAGGTCAATAAACTTGTAAGCAATACGAAAATACCGAACACCACCACCTGCATTTGCGAGTAATACAGCGGCACAAATAGGTAATCCTGCTTTGTAGGTCATATACCCATCATATTTCCAAAGAGGATTGGCACCACTTGGATCTGACCAATAAAGGCATCCTGACATTTCTGCGAACGAAACAACATCGGCATATACTGAAAACGAATTTCCACCAAAATTAACAGCATCGTAAGCAGCAGCATTTTTAATTCTTAAGGCCGTTGTATTTAGACAGACATGCTGATCGCGGGTCTTATAGAAAGTTGAATCAAGGGCATTGGTCTGAGTTGCAGCATCGTCGAATCCATTTCTTTTTATCCAATCACCGCGAGAATCTTGTACTAGGTTTTTAATATCAGATGCATACCCGGTCACTTTTGATAAGTGATTCGATCTTAGATTCAGTCCTTTTGGTCTATACTGTCCATTTATCATATCAATAATTTAAAAATTCACCATTAGTTACTGGTGGATACTTAACATCGTGATCTGCTCTTGCAAATAAGTCCTCGATAATTGCTCGCTGATCTGCTGTTAACATTGACTCAATATTAAATTCACTTGAAGCAGAGTAGGCAAACATCATTCTGTTTACCAGAGAGGTAAGAATGCCCTCACACACATCAGGAAGTCCTGAATGTGACGTTGCATATTTCCCAACAACAACATAGTCATTAGCAGCGATTCCTGTTAATGCATCCGTGGTGGTAATTACCCCACCAGCAAATAAAGCTACCCTTATCCCTGCTTGCTTAACGACTCCGTTTACATCAACCACTGTTACGAAGTCTTCATACTCAGTGAAATCGGTGTCCACGTATCCGGCCACGAGGGTGATTGATGTTGCGCTTATGTACGATTGAATCCTGCCAACTCGATAAGATAATGTCGGTAGTTTTTTAACATATTTAATTTGAAGGCCATCTGTTATTGAAGAAGAAGGTAGTGGTGACAAAATGACCACGCTTCCTGAAATTATGTAACCAATTTTAATATTCTTCTCTTTAAGAGTAATTAAAGGGAGCGGATCGTAAAGAGAATTACTAAGAAGTGTTGAAACCGATGAAATGAAATTCTCTGCAAAAGCATCGGTTGGAAGTGAATATTCTTCGGTCGATGCAACAATATTTACAAGATCGGTTCCTGGGAAGTATTTACCGCTTGAGTCTCTTTTTACAATCAGAGATTGAATCATTGATTGGGCATCATTAAAAATTTTGAGTAAGTTAATGTCATCGAATCGAGACGTTTCTATGTTATCAGAATTAAATCTCACATCTTTGATAAGATGCTCTAACCTTCTCATAACTGCCTTAGGTTAGCAGAGATTCCAATAAGACGAGAAATTGCGACCTGTTGACGTTCGAGTTGATTCTGCTTGGCTTGATACTCCAATTCTTTTTGACGTTGTTTCCTTTCTGCTTTGGCGGCCAAAACTGCCAGGGCCATTCCGGCACCACCTATATATGGATTAACGGCACCACCGGCCTGAAGTAGGCTTGCTAAGTCCCTTGTGCCACTAGTCCCACCGCCACTTGCCGCGGTTGTTGATTGTGTGGCTTCAGTGGTCGCTGGGATAACGTTTGCCATATTATCAGGCCCAACAACTTCAGTCTCTAGTGGTTCATCAGATGAAATTTCCTCTGCAACATAAGATGTAGGTGCGCCTCTTAATCTAAGTTTTTTTCTCGTAGATGGAAATTCTTCCATGTCCATGACTTACTCCAGAGGAACATAATAGAATACGGCATTCGCTCTGCCTTCAGTTAAGTTAGATGAGCCATGTGAGTCATTAACCTTGACCTCTAGCGTGCAAGCGTTATCAATGACGACACTATTTGCCACTGTTCCATCAGGAACAACAGTTAACAGTGTCCCCGCAGATGCCTGTCCTAAAATAACTCCATTTGCAAGATCACTTACAGTGTCACAGCCGATTTGGATGGTGTTCGTTGATGCATCTTCGATGTCATCAATTATTTTTATAAACCCAAAAGTTACAACCGATCCAGAAGGAATTTTACCAGTTAGGGTTATTGTTGAGCCTGATGTGTATGTTCCTGCGTCGACATTTAGAAGACCAATAGCGACTTGCCCAGGTCGCTGAACACTATCAGTGTCGAAGTCTGGCCTTGCGCTGAAATCATCTTCTTCGTCAGCGAAACACAAGAAGGATGAGAACAACAAAAAACACAATAAAAGCAATTTCATATACAAACCCCTTTTGACTTAATTTTATCACTTAAAAGAGCGCCCATTGCAATTATAACTATAAGCGCAGTAGAAGAAATGTGCAATGGAAATGCACCGAAACTTGTGCCAAGTGTCGCAATTATGGCGCAAGAGTAAATTATCTCTTTTTCTCTGGATTTAAACAACCACCAAAGAGGAATTAATACCAAAATAATACCAAAAGCACCCCAGTTAACATAAATGGCCAAGTATTCATTGTGCGGGTGGAGCATTCTAGGGATGGAATGCACTGATTTATAACCAATGTCATGATATTGTGCTATCCCTTTCCCAAACCATGTCAAACCTGACCATTTTATAATTTCTCCCCATGCCGTATATCTTGCCTGAGAATCGGTGAAAGATGGTGCTATTTTAAGCACGCTAACCAAGGCCGTAGATAGCAAGACAATACTTGCTATTAGGTATTGGATATTCCATTTGATGACTCGATCGAAAAATAGATAAATAAGAACGCAACATACGCCCAAGAAACCCATTGCGCTGCCAAGAAGGTACAAGGACACAATTAAAGGGATAACTCCTACGATCCACCACCTCCGAAGATAGAATGGGAAAATGGCTGCTAAATAACATGCTGTCACCATACTAGCATCAAGTGACCCCTCAATAGGCCATTGATTGCTACCTCTGTAAAAAATTACCTTCCTCTTAATTCCAAAGAGTAAAGTGCTTGGTTCAATGTTAAAATAATGACAAGCGATCCATCCAACCTGCAATAGACCAGCAACACAAAAAGCATTGGCAAGCCACCTAGATGTTTTTTCATTCCATTGAAATGCGAATTGAGAAACTAGGGCCATACTACACAATAAATTAATCGTTTGAAAAAATGAAGTGCTTGTCATTAAAACAGACATTCCAAAAAAAGAGTTAACGAAAAATAGTCCACAAAAAGCGAACCAAATATTGTGAACAAAATTATCAAAAAGAACCAAAGAAAAAAGAGACACGAACAAAAACAACATGTCCCTTTGAACGCGAGTATCAAGGGGAATGTTTCTGATATAAAAAGGTAAGATGATTATTATGGCAGACCAATAATACTTAAACAAAGATGAGCGGAAAACCATCATTATTTAATCCTATACAAAAACAATCTATCAAGCAACTATATCTTCCATCCCTGATAAGCCATCAATAATTACTCTGATTTCTTCGCATGTATATCTTTGATATGAGTCAAAATATGGTTTTAATCTTAATATTTCTTCATCACATTTTAATATTGTCCATTCAGTATCAAAAACAACTCCCTTTTCTATCACTTTTCTTGCTTGGTCTAAAGTTCTCGATGTTGAACAATTGAGCATCGCTTGTGTGACATCCTGTTTCTTTATTTTAAAATAATAGTTCATTAAATTGGCCCACCTGGATAACTGCCAACAATATTTGTAGCGAGCATATTTGTCATTGTCCCATTTATTATTAGCTTTTTATCAATAATGCCTCCAGAACCCAAAGCATCAGGTGATTCTCCTAATGGCCAAAATGATAACACATCTGCATAATTTGAATATAATGATCCATCTAATCCACTCCCACCATTATATAATTCAGAAACTTGTTCTTGCGTAAAGACATGATTCGCTATCATTACTTGATCTAAAAATCCTTTCAAGGGACTTGAACCACTGCCACGAGTACCCATATCAAGAAGTAACCCTGTATAGTCAGGATCAGAGCTTAGTGTATCAATTGATGAAGAAGGAATTTCTAAAACTCCATTTATATACATTTTAGTACCAGCAACAGTACCAGTTGCATCTTTTGTCACCACAATGTGATACCACTGATTGACAAGCATTGCAGTCGTACTCACAAGGGTTAAATCATTTGTGCTGGATGTTGCTGCAAGTTTAAATCGAATTAAATTAGAAGTAGAAATTTTCTGAATTTCCCATCCAACCGCCGAACTATTATTTTTTGTAAAAATATATTGTGTACTTGAAAGATCACCAAATCTTACCCATAATGAAATTGATAAAATTGTTGCTTTTCCAAGAGAATAATATGGTGTCGCGCCAAATAATATCCAATCATTGCTACCATCAAAAGAGATAGAGGCATAAAGAGATGCTTGGGCCGCAGAAAAATATGTTGTTTTGAGTGTCCACTTATTCACATAAGAAGGTGAGTTATTCGCCCAGTTAAAATATTCATTACCTCCAACAGTGTAGACACGTAATATGGCCCATTTTTCATCAGATTCTAGGTTGTTATATCCATGAGTAAAACCGTAATATGTGCTTGATCCTATTATTGATTTTCTTTGTGCTACCAATGATGCTGGTAAAATTGGGTGAGGATATGTTGCATTGTCTATACTAGTAACTAGCGTCATACTTATTTTACTCTGGTTTTGGAACCAATGCCTTTAATGTAACACAATTGTCTCCGACCTGATAGCCGATATTTAGCGATTCTAGCTTTTGACGATAGTAAGAGACGCATCTTTGCTCACCTAAGTCTCCAATAACCTTGACTTGCGCATCCTCAATTTTCTTTGTAACCAAGAAATTTAGCGTTTGGGTAAACTCATCCTTTGCTTTCTTTTGCGCCTCAACTAAGGAAATCTTTTCACTTAGCGTGATGCTTTTTGCTCTAGTTCTGTCACTGCCATTAGAACCGATGGAAAGAGAAGTAATAGTATAAGTTTCATTTTTGACCTCCAAACTATTTTAACAAAATACAAACGTCTTTCGAAAATTGATTTGGCGTAAGATCACAGTTCTGTAATCTCATCCTTTCTCTTGCTTTTCTTTTTAAATCAAGCAGTAGATTTCTCTCAATACCTTCATTTTTTAGCGAAGTAACCGCTGTTTCAATGCAATCAATACTCGCTTTAATATCTTCCTTTGAAACAAGGGCCTTATTTGATTCTCCAATTTCACATCTAGTAAGTCCATTCTCTATTTCAATTTTGGATAGTTTAGATACTCTCTCATCTAGAATATCAGCATAAAGATTTCCAATCATAATAAATATTAAAAATATTTTCATGGTGTTAACTTCCTTATCGTTCCTTGTAGGAAAATGTTTGTTGCTTTGCCTGGATCTTGAGCACTTACTTTTGCATTCGCTCCGATAAATCCATTTGCCAATGCCGTGTAAAATCTTATCGTATAATCAGTTTGAGATGCAATCGTCCACACATAATCAATCACAGAATGTGAACTTCCAGAAGAGCTTGCCCATGCGACAACGGTTTCTCCGTACCTTAAATAGGTGCTGTCTCCTGGTCTGTACCAGTATGATGACGACCTATCAGTTGAATTAAATGGGACTAAAACATGCAAATGATAAGTTCCTGGTTGAAGTGTTATTGTGTTTGTGGCAAGAGATGCAAATGCAGACCCACCTGAGCTATTTGTGATTGTTGCTGTTTGGATAGTGTCTGCCGATGTAGTTTGTCCACTAACACCATCGCCTGTTTCAGTCCAAAACAAAAAAGTATCATCTTGAATCGCTGCTCCACCAGTTGTCCAACTTAAGCTCCCATTTCCACCTGTAGTCAAAACGCTTCCACTCGCCCCATCTGATTGCGGCAATATATAATCAACATTGCCACTCATTAATGGATACGCTTTTATACTCGAATAGTTTGAGCCATTTGCACTCTGTTCATAAAAGCGAATAACCGATTGACTGGCAGCAGATATGCCACCATTAAATGTTTGCATCCCAGTGCTTGGCCTTGACCCATCTATCAAAAGTGTGCTGTCTAGTTGCCCCTGAATTGCAGAAGTCACACCATCAACATAATTGAATTCTGTGTTTGACACCACCCCAGTACCTAGCTTGGTTGCATCAATATTTGCAGCAGTGTTCACATCGGCATTGACTATCACGTCTGAGTTGATGGCCGTAACGCCGGCATTAGAAATATCGATGTCACCTGTCATATCGACAACTGTGCCGACAGCAGAGCCGTTTCCAACTATGATCGAGCCACTTGCTACTGTGGTTGATAGCTTCCCATCTAACTGTGTTTGGACTGAGGAAGTAACACCGTTTAAATAATTGAACTCGGTATTGGTAACACCTCCACCAGCAATTTTAATCGCGCTTATAGAGGCCGAATTGCTTATGTCGGCATCAATTATTGATCCGCTTACAATGGCAGTTATACCAGCATTTGAAATGGTAATATCACCACTTGGTGTCTGTTGATAGCCTGAACCATCTGAACTTCCTATCCAGATTTTCCCATTTGCAAGTGTCGAAGTAAGTTTTCCGTCAAGCTGAGATTGAATAGAAGAAGTAACACCAGATACATATCCCAATTCAGTAGCGGTGGTTGATGACACTATAATATTACTCGAGGCATCTGTTATTAAGGCCCTGCTGGTCGCTAGGTCGGGTAAATTCACTTGGCCTGAGCCATTGGGATTAAGGATAATACTACCGCTTGCGTCTTCACTTGATAGTGTATTTCCATCAAGGCGAAGATTGTCAAAATTACCTTGTCCCGTAAGACTTAAGATACCCGTTGCTTCGGCATAAGTTGCGTTGGTTGACTCAACAACCGAACCACCAACAGAAGTCAACAATCGACCATTGTTGAGTGCAGTTGAGCTATTTGTACCGCCATTAGTGATGGGTAGAATCCCAGTTACTTCAGTTGTTAAATCGACGTTGCTCGCGCTTAAAACACCAGACGATGCCTTAACAACACCAGATGAAGAGAACCATGTCGGTGCTCCGACCCCACCAGAAACTATCGGCTGTCCAAGAGTTCCTGCTGCTAAAAACTCAAAAGAATCGACATCTGAATAAGGTATTGATCCATTTGCCGCAACAAGGCTCTTGTTCGTGCCACCATTAGCTAATGGCAAAACACCAGTAATGTCCGTAGTTAAATCAACGTCAGATGCTATCACATTGCTTGAAGCATCAAGTTTGAGTGGGGTCGATGCCGTCAAGTCTGGAAATTGAATAGCACCAGCGCCATTAGGGTTAACGATAATACTACCGTTCGCATCTTCACTTGAAATTGAATTACCATCAACCCTAAGGTTATCAATCGAAAGCTGTCCATTTATTATTACAGAACCAGAGGCATCAAAATAATCAACAAGTGCTGATTCGGTTACATTTCCAGAAGAATCAGTAACAACCAATTTGTTTGCCGTTTGTCCACTATTGGCATATTTAGAATCTATTTGTGCCTGAATTCCACTTGTAACTCCTGAAACGTACGATAATTCAGTGGTTGTTACGACCGAAGATGTGGCCTCCTTACTTGGGCCTGTAATCATTACTCGATCAGATAAAAGGTCATTAAAAATGACATAATCAGAAGGATCGAGTATCAAGCTTCCGGTCGTGAAAATGGTATTCCCTGAGGCCGTTATATTGCCAACATGAAGCTCAGATAATCCACTTCCAACACCTAAGTCAGTGATACAAAGTGCAGAATCTTGAAGATTAGATGTCCCTGTACCATTCCATCTGGCCACACATTCATCAGTTCCAGAGCCAGAAGTCATTACTAAAAGGTTCCAATTAGTTGATAAACCATCATCTTGTTTCTGGTAAATGTTGCTTGAACTCGCTTGGAAATAAAGAGAACCCTGTTCAGCACTCTTAGCAACCGCACTTGGAATATCAGTATCACCAGTCATTAACCTAACATTGGAACCACTAAAAATTTGATTCTTCTTAAGCAGTTTAATATTCTCGCCGGCAAATATGGCCCCAGGAGCGGCCTGACCATAAACATCAGAAACAACAAGCAAATACAATAAAACAATAAAATGTTTCATCCAAAAAACTCCATAATAAATAGGCCTTCACCAGCAGTAGGGAAAAGAACTGCGTCAATATCAGTATCAAGCATGTGCCTGATTCCTATAACTGATCCTGAGTTAATCGAGCATTCTCGCTCACTTCCTCCAGGCCCTAGAATCGTCTTTAAGGTATATGTTGGCCCAGCAGTAATCAAATATACTCCAATGAAATATCCCAAGGTATCATTCGTCCTAATCTTCCTTGATGTTGCTGCCAAGTTGGCAACCACTGTCAAGGGAGCAGAAGTAGATCGAGGAATCGTTGTTGTATTAACATCAATTATATCCGTGTCGAGATGGTCTACAACATCAAGTGCGCCATCCACCGTAAGAAGGCGACTAGAAGAATCCAAAAGAGGCGTTCCATATTTGTAATAATCAAACGTCTCTCCATCACCAGCATCGTTTAAAAGCTCCCCTGCAAGCAAGACGTGATCAACATCCAACACTTGGGATACTTGTATTTCTCGCCTTACATTCACTCCTGATGTGAACCTAATAACATACCCAGCGAGAAGTGAATGCCCGGTAATTTTAACAATTCTTTTTTTATTAAATGATGGCTGTGGATTGGTTGTTGTTCCTGAGCCAAGTGAGACTAAATATCTTGGAACTGTATCTAGGCCTGCACCATAATCTAACTGAGACAAGGTTGCAAAAAATTGTTTTAATTCGTAGGTCGTAGACGAATATACTTGTGATATTTGATGCTTGACTGACTGAAAACCCTTAATAGACATAATAACCTCCGCACCTTATGGGCATCTTCGTGTTATTTTAAAACTGCTCTTATAACCTCGAAACTGATTGCCGTTAAAATACTCATTGTCGAAGAGAATATGGCCACCTTGATTCTTAAATCAGCTAGGCGGTCGTCAATCTTATCCAACCTTCCCCAGATGGCCCTTCTCCATTCTTGTTCGTTTTCAAGAATTTTTTCGTCCATTAGTAGTTAAACCTGTGATCGCATCCCTTTACGTTGACATAAAGTTCAGCGTCCTCAGGATCTCCAGTATCTCGTCGATACGTCTTAATGGTTACTCGATCGACATCAACCGCGCTGATATGAGCAACGCGATTATTCCCGCCTACAACTTGGCAGAATGCAATCGGGTTAAGTTCAAATGGCCTATTGAAGATTATCGTATAATCTCCAGTAGCGTTTTTGGTTATACTAGTGATTTGTAATGAATCAAAACTAGCAGCAGTAGGAGCGGCATCATTGCCGTCGAAACTGAAATTCAGTTCCCTCATTCCTAATTGTGCCGTTTTGATTGATCTACGTGATTCAACACTCATAAAACTCTCCTGTAACCCTGATGGGAGGGAGGGGAGGTTGCCCTCCCCTGTTAATTAAACTGCTAATCCGGTCAATTGTCCATGGGCGGTTGGGATAATCCAATTATCATAATACCCGCCATACAATGCCGAGTAAGAGTCGCTTCCTGAAGCGAAGTCTCTCAAGAAAACTGTACCATCGTCGTCGAACCAGCCGAAATCAGGGCGATGATGAACTTCAATGTGGTTATCATTCAAGAACCAAACATCCTTGGGAGCGCAGAATCTATCAACAAACACCCCTACAGGCCCTCTTGTTGACATAAATTCAACACCCTTGAAGCTAAACATACCCTTTAAATCGCCTTTGATATTGCGATTGTCGAGAGTGTACTGCTTCTGGTCTTCCATGAAGGCCAACATGTTACGAAGTTGTTCATAAGATGTGACAATCAAGTTAGGAACCTGACCAAATTTTTTCTCGATGTCGAGCATCCGAGCATTCATGAGGTCAGGATTGATACCAGCACCGGCGGCATCGGCCGTACTTCCCTGCCATCTACGTTGAACCGAGATGTTGTAAAGTGTGCCAGTTGTTGCAGTAACAACCTTTTTCAAACCAACAGGGTCAACCCCGTATGAGTTCTGCATAACAAGGGCATCGGTATTAGCGAAAGGCCCAGCAGCAGCAAGTGCGGCAAGTCGTGCAGAAGTACCAACCAACTTAATCGTCCGAGTCGATGGAGTGACATCAGAGATGTAAAGTGCGGTAGTCTCAGCAGCGCCACCCGTATTGAAGGCCGTCCGATCATTCCCGGTGACTACGTTCACATGGTCTTTTTCTTCAAAATTGGCAAGGATAAAAGGAACATAGGTATCATCTGCAATCGTAACAACATAAGGATTACCGGCCGTTCCAGCACCCGTTACGTTGGTTGCAGTTCCACCAACCCCCAACACACCAGATCCATCACCAAAAAGAATACGAGAAGCGTTACGCATGTAACTTTCTACGTTCTTTTTGACTGTTTCCTTGGTTGCCTGAACAAATGCCCCCTCATTGCCCATGGAAGCCTTAATGGCCTCACGCTGAATCTGGCACTTAGCGTATACAGACTTTGCTGTAAGGATAGCACCCTCATAAGATGCGGCATTTGAAGTTGGAATAGAACCGGAACCTACACCACCTGAGAATGACATAGGTGTTGAAACGAATTTTTGCTTTCCGGTGAAATCGTATTTCTTTTTAATACGACCTTGAAGCACGTTTTCCGAGTTATACATATTCTCGGATTTTTTGTAGTAGTTGATCTTAAACAGATTCGTTTGGTCGGTTAAGTTAAATTGTGCCATATAGTCCTCCGTGATCTATGGCCTAATCGTCGAAGTCTGAGAACGATTCAGGCCTATCGTTATTTTTAGTTGTGGCACTCTCCTTTTTGCCCTGACTATTTTTGGAGGCCTTGTTGTTAATGTCATCAATGACATCAGCAATTTTTTCTACGTCCCAACCTAATTGTTTTGCTGAATATTCTAAGACATCTTCGGGCTTCATTCTTGGCGCAGCTTTCAGTGTCTTAGCAACAACCACAATCAAGTCATCCATCTGAGAATCATCTAATTCGTCTTGAAAATTAGCACAAAGTTTCTCTGATTTATCGTAGAATGGTTGCATTACTGCATAGTCCACGACATTCTCAGGAGTTAACTTATCAGTGCCAAAACCAAGTCGAGCTAGACTCTCATGGGCCTGAACGTATTGTTCCTCAGAGACACCTTGCGATTCCCTTAGTCTGTCAATCTTAGCTACGCGATCGGATTGCTCCTGCGTTTGCCTTGCTCTTGTGACCTTGGCTGCATGGTTGCCCTTAAGGTAATCGGCCTCTTTCTTCGTCCAGTATAGTTGCTGCTCTACTTCGTCCATCGACGAGAGAGCATTAACCTCACCTGACAAATGAGAGAATACCCTTTTGGTATAATCATAAATATTACGGTCACTCATGTCAAGTAAATAAAGAAGCGGTGCTAAAGGATCACCTTTTTCATCATCCATGAGCTTCTGTATGTGGGTGAGATGGTTAACGATAACGTCTCGCTCACTTTTGAATTTGGCAGATTCTCTAACAACCTGCTCACGTTCTTTTTTGGCCTGAATTATTTCTTCTGATACGGTTTTTTTGCCTGCGAACTCGTTAATCAGTTCTTGGATAGTGTGGAACTCACCCTTACCATTTACCGTCACCTTGACAGTTGAATCAGCAGATAGTTCCCTGACTTCATCACCTTCTTTAATTTTTAATATCTTTCCTGCTGGCTTGGTTTCTTTTTTTACTTCTGGGACTTCCTTTTTTTCAGCATCGTCTTTTTTCTCTTTTTCGTCCTCTGGCTTCTTTTCCTGCTTATCTTTTTTATCCTCTTCCTCATCGAGGTTATCAACTTGTCCGTCATGTTTCTTTTTTGTTTCAGCATCTTTTTCTCCTGTTTTCTCTGTTGGTTTGACCTCTACTTTTTTAGTTTCCTTGGGTATCTCGACAGGATTGTCGAAAGTGTCCATGTCTTGATTGGGTGTCTCAACAGTTTGCGATGCTGCCTGGGTCATGAGTTGTCTCCTTGTTGGTTATTCTGCACTTGTTTTTGATAAATTCTCAACCTTGCTTGTATCTGCCCCAGTAGATGGTGGAGGCGTTGGTGCTGCCATTTGTTCGTGTATGGCCAGAACTGATGAAAGTGGCGCGGGGATTTCATAATACATTGGGTAGTTATCTTGCTCCATTAATTCAAGGCAGAACTTCTTATTCTTCTTGGCCTGCTCAAACATAAGCATTTCAATAACACCAATACGTATTAATATTTTACTTCGAGTCTCTTCCGGAACTGAAGTCTTGAATGTAGTTGATTGCACAAACTTATCAAAAATTGCATAGTGAACCAAGTTCTTGTCATAAGGCTTAGGTTCAGATACTTCTTGCCCTCGAAGAATCATACTGAGAATCGTCTTGGCCGCCTTAACCGCCACCGTCGCACCAGAAACGAAAGCATCATCCAGGCCTAAATCAAGCATCTGAATAATCTCTTCTTTGCCGAATATCGGGTCAGTCTGAGTTGATGTATTGAGATCGACAATAGTTGAAATTTTCCCAGTCTTGGAGTCAGGAAGCGCAGAAGAGTTCTTCAGCTTAACATCAACAATGCGAGAGAAATCTGCCTCTTTCATTGATTGAATCAAATATTCATTGTTAGGCCCTAACATCTTCACAGTTCGCCCATCATTGGCAATATAAAATTGTTGCATACGAACAAGCATCTTTTGATATATCTTCAGTATGCGGGCCTTCTTGCGTGCCTCATGAACAATTAACTGTTGAGATTCTTGTTCATCCAGAAAGCGAAGCGCAGAATTGGCAGTAACACCGGCAGGAACTTCACCACGAGAAATATCATACACTCGCATGAATTTAGACATCTTGCTTTCAATTCTATCCTGCACCTCAAAAGCCTTAGGGTTGATCGGATTGGGAGTAACCAATTGTGGAGCGATAGGCCCACTGAACTCTACAACAGTGAACTCATTATTCAGTGATGAAATATTACACATACCCTTGGGCATCATCCATTTAGGCCTAGCACCCTTACCGTAATCGCTTCCAATGGTTGATTGCACGTTATTGTACATGCGATTCATTTGCTCAATTTGAGAAATGCTAGGACGTGCGAATAGTTCATCGTAAATCAGAATATCGGCGTCGCGAACGAATGGAAGGCAATCTTCATTGTACGGATAATCATTCCAAGACAGAATACAGTCATCGGTATATTTGATGTACGCACCATTGGGGAAAAACTCCGTTTTCTTATGGTAGTAGCATCTCACCATAATTTTACGAAGTGGAGTTGTGATCTGATTCAAATCGTAGTCGAAATATTGTCGTTGGTTTTGATTAATCTTTTGTGCCTTATTTGGATATTTCTTTTTCAAGTAATCAATATCAAACCATTCGATGTATTCAATCTCATTCATGTCATCCCATGACTTGCACTCAAGTTCAGGGAACACCTTGTCCGGCCCCATGACCAAAACTTCCGTGTCTCCAATCTTCATATTCAACTTATCACCAAGTTGCTTCTTAATTGGTGCTGGTAAACCTTCTGGATAACGCTTAAGTAGTTCTTCGATCTTGGGATAACGTGGCCCTATCTCGGGATTCCATAAGACGAAAAAGAAAACATCACCGAAGTTCAGCATGATCTTATCTGCTTCTAGGTTCTTATTCTCGAAACCTATTTCCTCGGTACGTGCTTTCAGCGCAAGTTCAGTGAACTCAACTGCATTGATGTCCAAGATGTCATCGTGTGCTGGTATAGCGGTGAAGTTGGATTTAATCCTCGCAAGCTGAGAAGTCTTAGACTCGATCATGTCCCAGATGAAATTGACGGTCTGCTTAACCTCTCCATTCAAATCAGTTTGCGTTCGGTTGGCATCACGCGAATTGTAGTGTCTCCAGTGTATGCCCTTGTAGAGCGCATGCCACCTACGATAGGCTATTAAGCGAGACTCTGATGCCCTCATTTTGGCATCGAAGTTCGAAATCAACCATTCGTGTGTTTCCTTCTCGTTATTCTGATTCTCTCTGAACTGAAATGCAGGCCTATCTAATTGGCCTACTTGTTCTGTTGAAATGAAGTCATCAAATGATTCGGCCATAATATTCTCCTACACATGATCCTCATCAGGATACATATGTTGCTTAATCTGGTCTGCGAGTGCCTTGCCTTCCGGCATATTGGGGCGGTTCTCTTTGTTGTTAACGAAATCACCTTGCGGTACTTCTTGCCAACCGTTTCCATAAATAAGGCGATGTGTTGACTTCTCTTGTCCGATAACATGAATCCCTGCCCATATGCTAAATCCTAACGCAAGTGTTGACAAAACGCTAGAAATAACGCATAAGCTAATCATCAACGTATCCATCGTTGCCTCCAAAAAAATGCTCAAGTGATTCATCTTCAAACATATTGTGTCGTCTGTCTAATTCTGGTGTAGAAAAACGCCTGCCCGTTAAGTCATCCCAAGCGATGGGGATCCTCTCAACAGATGAATATCCATTAGCATTTAACACATAGCGTAAATTGTCGATCTGGTGATCATTCGCCTTGGGTATGTGCCCATTCTTGTCCTTGGCGTAACTGCGCATCTCTGTGTAGGCATGGGGACACCTGTCAGAGATGTAGAAACGGCCGTAAACCATCGCATCCTTGATAACTGATAGTCTGGCCTCCTTGTTCTTCATGTCCTTCGTACAGGGGCTTATACCGTCTCCAAACTCATTGGCCACTTCATTGGCGAACCATGCCTCTGCGTGGTCGTAGACCTGATGCCAGTCCTCTAAGTAGCCATAAATATCTTCCCTGAGCTTCTTGGCACGCTTATAAATACTCTTGGCCAGAGTCTTCTGTTGATCCTTTTCATAGATCTCATCCATTAAAAATATGGTCTTGTTAAACCGATGAATAGCAACGATCAATACAGCAAACGTACTGGCCGAAGCAGGATCATAGGAAGTGTAAAAATCCCACTTCTTATAATTACTCTGAATGACTTGTAACATTTCAATATATGACTTGCGGTGAATAGATTGATCTAGCATCGGAAAAATGGATTTCGTTTGATCAGGAACGAGTAGGCCTAAATACTCACGCGCAAAAACGTGATATTCTCCCTTCTTCCGATATGCCTGCTCTTCTTCAATTAGAACCTGGTCACGTACTCCACCAGGATATACATGAGGGTTATCATAGCAATATCTATGTATGTAGCCATACCCTTTCCTCGTTTTAAATTCTCGCATTGTCTTGAAGTAGTGATGTTCGCTTGTATTCTCGTCACCATCCTCAGCAGGTGGTGGCGTACCCATAATAAATATGCGCCCCTTCATGGCGTTTAAATTAGGACGCATAGTCTCGTCGAACCTGGGATCATGATCCTTGAACTCATCATAGACAGCAATCGTAGGTGACAATCCATTGGCGATTGAAAAGTTCTTGGCACCTTCTACCTTGATGAAACTGCCATTCTTCATCTTCACCATCATCTCACTGTTGTTGGGTTGAATGTCCCATTCCTTCTCAATGCTGAGTCCAATCTTTTTCCTTGATTGATAAGCGGCAAACGATTCGCCTCTAAGTTGTTTCATGCCGCGAGAGAAGAATCCTGGCAAGCGACCATTGTCCCAAACGATGTCACCTGCGTGATCTTTTTCGTCTGCAATGTAGTAGCATTCAGCATTGTCGAACAACTTGGCGAAGATATAAAGCAGAACAATAGAAGGCTCACTGTTATGAGTCGGAATTAGGCTTTTACCGGCCAGGTAAAGCGATGATTCTCCAGAAACAGTAAGACATCTCATAGGTTTATTTTTTATTTTTTCAACCTTTACAATGGTATGATGTAGGGATTTTTTATTTGGAAGTTTTTTATCTTCAGAGATAAATGGGTCGGCATATGGGATAGAATGATTAAATTCTTTTCCGTGCATCTGAGTATTAAAAATTTCCAGCGTACTCTTAACTGATGGATAAAAAGATTTAAGGCCTCTTCTGTAATTCTTTCTATCACATTTAGTCCATGTAAACCATTGATGATCTTTGCAAGCATCTAAATATGTTCCATTGCAAAAATGAATACGATATGCTTCTGCATTTTCAATTATATCGTGTGCGATTAAAACTTTTTGCTTATTCCCTTTTTCATCAAAAATAATATCACCCGCAACAATGTCTCCATTTCTTTTGAATCCATTATCCGTAAGAATTGGTGTTTCAAGACAGAGTGCTTTGCCAAATTTCCTTCCGGCCTTCAAAAACAAACCCGTCTGCCAGTTAATCAGGAAGTGAGTAAGAATATGAACCTGCCCCTTATGTGGCATCCAGATAGAAAATACCTGTCGCTCTATTCTCTCTTTGTGTGCAAGAAATTCAGGGTCAGTAAGCTGTGATAGCATTACAGCATGACCGATCTTTTCTTCGCTAACTGTCCTGCCAACACACCCTTGGGCAAGTGCTTATGGCCATAGTACACGCCTTGGTATGACCAGATATGATCGTTCCGTTTATAGAACTCTCCATCATCTTTGGCCTTACCGCAATATTGGGCAATAACCTTCTCAGGAGTTGCTTTTACTGTCTCAGGGATAGGACTATTGCAGTCAATTGGATGTGGATCTGATTCAATCTCCTGGGTAGGTTCCTCATTGGATACGTCCTCAATAACCACCTCTGGTTGCTTAATTGGGGGCGCATTGAACGACGGCGCATGCTGGTGACGGTGAAACGGTGACTTGTTGCTCATAATGAACTCCTTCTAGTTGTTGTAAAATAAATTTATAATCATAATCCATTTGACCAATTAATTCCCGAACACAATCGAACTCGCGCATATATAATCTGCTCCTACAACCATCAAGAATATTTCTAGCAGAGTCAAGGGCCAACTGCGTTTGCTTCTCTTTCAATTCAAGTGCCTTGATAAATAATTGTTCTCGGTTTGTTGTTCAAAAGTTTTCATATTACCTGCACCTTCTTCAATAAATTGTGAAAAATAACTTCCGGCACTTCTATTTGAAACGAATCAGGCAACACTCGAACATAATACTTAGTATGCTCGACACCTGTAGTGGATAGCTTGACTTCAAAAGCGATGCTATTAATCGGCAAATAAAAGATACCACCAAAACCATCAACTCGAATAAATGTGTTCAATTGGTTCTCCTTAAATTAAGCCGGATAAATATCCAGCGTTCTAATTGACTTCAAAAATAAGTTCGCTCCATCAACGGGCATCCACAAGTAACAGACCTCATCACCTTGGTTGCCACCTAAAACGAGAATGCGTTTCTGATTATCAGAGTGCATGATATAAATACCGACATGGCCATGGACATCGTTGCGCTTATCGAAGAACACGGCGATGTCACCCTCCTTGGGTATGACTGCTTCGCGACCGACTGTCATCCATGAACGCGCTAGGGGTGAGTCTGTATGAGGATAGTTAGTAGTCTTCATCCAAAAATTCAGAGCAGAGGAACACCATGCGATCTCGTCTGACTTGAACTGGGTGAGTCCACGAACAGACGACAGGTATTCCACAATGCGGGCATGATATTTAGGGCCTGGGATCTCCTGCACACAATCAAGGCAATCATGGTGAGCAAGCACCAACCATGGTGGCCACTCATCCTTCCTTTGTACATTTCCGGATGGTACTTTCCCAACCTGATTCCACGACACTAGGTTCCTGATCGCCTGATTGATTAGAGTCATTATTTATTTCTCCTACAACAAATGGGTTCCTGTTTATGGGTAATTCGATTTCATTTGATTCTGGAGCGTTGTCGGGTTGTGGTTGGTTCAAAGTATGGTAATCATCAGGAGAAATAACAAGCGCCTTGTCTTGTCCTGCTTGTTCAGCGATCTCACGAAGGGAGAATGTCTTATGTTGAATTGCCACATGCTCAGTTGCCTTGCCTTCCTCCAACCGTGTAATCCTATCAATACGTTCAATCATCTTGGTGGCAATATCCATGTCATCCATAGAAAGAGGAATATTATCCTTATGCAATTCATCCACCGACTTCCTCACCTTCTCAATTAACAGTGCCTCTGTATGTTTGAGAACATAGGGTTTGACCTCTTGGTAACTAACTACAGACACATTCGGGCGTGATTGCATTTGATAGCACCAACAATTAGGATGCATGCCCCTGCCATCTTCACCGTAAACATAAGTGGAGAGTTCGGACATCTCGACATTCAAGTATTGCGCGATTTCGATTGCGAGAATACCTGAGAAGTACATGTGCATTGCTTTTTTTTGAAGTGCATCGTCTTTGGATAGTGCAAGGCATTTAGGCGCATTATCAATTACTAGTGGCAACATGTGAGTAGTGTAGAACATAAAAAAAGTTTTGGGAAGAGAAAAAATAGATATGAGTAATAGCACCATCACCACCCCATCACATCGCCCTAGGGGGGGGGCTATTTAACGTGCACCACATAAACTTAAGCTCGCTATCGCTCGCACCTTGATCAACCTAGCACTGGAAATAGTCTCAAACGAATACTTTTACTAGTTACATTTCCCCTATTGCTATGGGTTATATTCTAGACCGTGTGCATAATGTAAGAAAAGCTACAACAAGTAAACACCTATCCACTGTATGTGTATATCACAATCACATAGTGTAGAGATTGTAATATGCACACAGTGACGATAGGCTAAACTCTGTACAATGTTTGCAGAAATACAATCATTGGCAGTCTGGCAGTCGGTTGGGAGAAAAAAGCATAGGGAAAAAGCTTGGATGCGGAGAGTTAAGTAATTAATATTATTAGGTTTACCTGATTTCAACTACTTACCAGACCCTACCCCTATCTTTAAATATATAAGTACTATATTAATATTATATATATAAGTATATGATACTAAAGGGGATTATACAATGCACTATGACTCTATGTAATCTTACACTGGTAATATCAATAGGTTACATATATACCAATGATTTCAACTACTTATACACTACCTAATATTTATCAGTTTGCTGCATAGTTTACTTTCACTCTCTCTCTGCCCCTTTTTCTGGATATCAACTGCCAGACTGCCGATGGTTGCATTATTGCAAATACTGTACTATGTTTCCTATCTACAAGGAGTAAAATATGAGGGATATTATTGGTTGTGTTTGGAATAATGAACTAAGTTATTGTGAATACAGGCATTCATGTTGCGTCAAGAAATTAGCGAAGGAATTACGCCAAAGGTGTAGGGATCTTTGCACTATAGATAATGGTTTTTTTTGGAATATTAGCATAAAAGGAATGCCAATTGGTGGTGGAAAGATTAAACGCCACCCAATTACAGGCGGTTATATATATTATCATGGCAACCAAAAGAAATTGGGTATCAAATACCTCTAATTATACAGAATTCTCCACAATTGATACTATATACATAATGTAACTACCTTTGTATTGTGTAATCATCTTAATCGGCCAGAAGGCCTAAAGGAATTTTATGAAACATTTTATTGACACTTGGAGATGGTTTTTTTGTCCAGCAGCTAAATGCTTTAGACGATCCGGGATTGAGGGATGTGGGTTTTTTGCAACATTAAAACTATCTCTAAACAAGGGCAAGTAAGCTATGAACTCATTAATCATCGCTGCAATGCTAGCACTCCCGGCCGCCATATTAATAGGATGCCTATTACCTGCACCTCAAGCGCCTGAACTGGAAACAATCAACGACTTATACCGTAAATATGGAGAAAACGAATATGAATAGGTCAACTAAGCAAGTACACCAATGCCTACCGCTTCGTAAGTTATTGGAAATACGTAATAACCAATACAGAGGTGCACATAGTCGTAAGGGTTATGTTAACGACTATGACCAGGCATCTGTAGATGATGCCATTAGAACGCGCCAAGAGGCCCTAAATGAACGATTAGAGCGCCGACGCGAGATTGACATGCGCGAGCGTGATCAACGCTGCAAACGGCTTATTAGTGCCCTCAAACGGGATGGACAGACAATACTAGGGGAGGAGCTACTTAAACAGTGCGCGTTACGAATCGGGGAATGCGTGAAAGCGAGGTATGTATGAGATACCCACCGGAGTGAAGTTATTAATGGACTGCTATAAACAAAAGGGGGAAAAATGAAAACACGACTAGAACGTCTTTGCGACTTCCACAATTTTCAAGGCGGCACAATTCACGATTTTAACCGTCAATACAATACAGATTTTTTGAAAATGCACGACATGGTTTTTGAAGATTATTTTAAGTTTACACCAGGAATTGAGCGCATATCTGATTTTTTGAAAACGATTAGAGATGCCGATGATCGGCATGAATGCAAGTACGTTTTAATGGATATCGGATGCAATATGATTCAAGCGTCTAAATTACTTCATGGTTTCAAAAATGCTCTGAAGTTTAGTAAAGAATTAAGAATGTGGGTCAAAAGAACATTAATAGAAAACTGTATTTAAAGGGGAAGAAGTTTATGAGCAAACCAAGATTTAAAACTTTGATTATGAATGAACTGAAATCGCTAAACCTTGATTCTATTTGCACTAAAATAAAATCTATACGCTATCGCAGTTTTGCGGGTGGTGATGCCGTGGACGTTGAGGCAATCGACCTCTATAAAGCCGAGCGCGAAACGCTCGAAAAGATTTTAGATAAATATGAATACGGCCATTTTGACGGTATGACTGATTCGTATGATTACAAGCCAAAAGAAGAAAGGGGGCCAGTATCAGCGAAATATGTCCATTTACGGAATGATTGGAGCGAGGAAGCCAAAACGTGCGCGAGAAATGAACTTGAGAAAAAATGGGATATTGTAGACAACCATAGTGCGCAAGCGAAAATGGGAACATGGTATGATACGGCGATTCACAGAATTTTAAGCGAAATAAACTAAAACAATATGGCCCTTAAACTTGAACCAACAACATACAGATGCGAAATGACATACAAGGGGATATTTTACGCTGGAACATTTATGGCCCCCAGTTTGACTGATCTGCTTACTATGATTAAAAGAGCGTGGGGCCTGAATTATTTGCACAAGAGCAAGTTAATAATAACGCCAACAAAAGGAGATTAATTATGGCGAAGAAAAAAGAATTGCAAAAAGTGGTAATTAGGACGTATTCGGCCGGATGTTTTGCCGCCGAACTGGTATCAAGAAAAGGAAAAGAGGCCGTTTTGAATCGGTGTACTAGACTGTGGCGGTGGAACGGTGCTGCCTCGCTTTCTCAACTGGCGACTGAAGGGGTTAAAAATCCTAGCGATTGTAAATTTTCGGTTGAAACTAATGGGCATGAATTGACTGAAGTTATTGAAATTATTCCAATGACTAAAAATGCTTGGGACAATATTAAGGCGGTGACACCATGGAAACAAAGCTAAGTTACGGTTCCGGTTACGGTGATGGTGACGGTTCCGGTTACGGTTACGGTGATGGTGACGGTTCCGGTTACGGTTACGGTTACGGTGATGGTTCCGGTT
>ERZ1292623.886-Hain-H51-01um-R1-886-length-30459-cov-7_pt1 | contig 30459 bp, 44 predicted proteins | sample MGYA00564398_ERZ1292623 | MGnify/ENA primary metagenome ERZ1292623 (study PRJEB36523, sample SAMEA6512633) | groundwater metagenome | collected 2019-01-07 | study: AquaDiva: Metagenomics assemblies of 32 groundwater samples
GCAATGAATCCAGGGGCATTGAAATGTTTCCGAGAATTCTTTGAGATGGCTGAGCAAGCGGGATTCCAACCTTGTATCTCTGCCGCTCTTCGCACGCCCGCGCACCAGCGATCTTCATGTCTTGGTTCAAGCGGAACCGTATGTGGCCGCGGAAAAGGGTCAGGCCCGAAAGGGTGCCCCACTAATCTTCCCGGATACCTAGGGTGTCCGCACGTCAAAGGATACGGAATTGATATCAACGACAAAAGCGGTAAATTGAACGCACTGCTTGCTTATGCACGACAGTCAGGAAAATTCTCAATGGTGGGCGTCCCCGGAACTAATGATATATGGCATATTGAGGCTGCAAATTGCGGCAATCCTAACTTCAATCCGAATCCGAGCCTCCAGGATAACTGGTCGGGCGCGACAAGTCCGACCAGTTCTCTTTTTAACTCCCTCCGCCAAGCGCTTGGCATGAGTACACAACAACCTGTCGCAACACAACCCGCTTTTTCATCGCAACCGGTTTCCACGTCGCAATCTCCTATTCAGGCATTCCAAGAACCACAAACTGCATCACCGGGCGTCTCGTCGCAGATTGATATTACGAGCGGCGGGACAACACACGCAACATCGGCCGCGGACCTTCTCGAAGAACTTGCGTTCGGTCCAAAGAAACCAGCGCCAGTCACCGTAACAGGAACCACAGTGCCGCTCGTTGTCTCCGGAAGCGACGCTATCGGCATTTCTGGCACACAACAAACCAGTGGGCAGCAGAATCTTCCTCCGGGAGTTTCGGGAATTCCAGAACAAACATTCATATCCGGAGATTTGAGCTGGCAAGGCGGCGCTATCCAACCAACACAACCACTCACCGGCTGGGAAGCAATTATCGCCACCATCAAAGCAGTGCTCAATCGCATGCTGCAGTTGCTCGTGCCTTTCGGCGCACGAGATACGATCTATCTTAACGAAAGCGGCGAGTTCGAAGAAGTCGAATAAAAACACATGACAAAATCATGGACCCACTTTCTCATTACTGGCAGCGCGGGGCTTATCCTTTACGCGCTTCTTCTGGGGGGACACATCGTCCGAGCAGCACAAAGCACTGACTCTTGCACTGACATACAGCGCGCTCTGATCGCAAGCGGTGTTTCGATACCAGGCGCATGTGGTCGTCCTGTGGACACAAAAGTATTCTCGGGAGGGTGTCCGAATCCCGCGGAAGCGAAAGAGTTCTTGAAGACGCGCACGGATAATAAGCCAAGCATCGAGGGCCTTAATCCTGAATTTGCCTGTAATCTCATGAGATTCATTCAGGCAGCACCAGGAAACATCACGATAAGCGTGGGGGTCTATGAAGTGACCGAGAGTGTAGCAATAAGAGGTGTCGCATACTGCCGACGTTTCCAATGCAAAGAAGGAACGAACTCGCACCCACGCGGCCTTGCGGTTGACCTGATCTACAATGGAGACGATACAAAACCCTCAGGTCCGGGCTCGCCCGTACAATGTCAACGGAATCCTCTCTGCGTATGGGCGCATGCGAACGCTGGTGCGTACGAACTACAATATCGTCTCATGCCGGGACACCCCTGTTTCCCGGGAAGAGCGGAAGCCTGGCATATTGAACTCAAGGGAACCGGCTGCAACGGGGACGTGGGAACGTATGCCGGGAATATGAGCGGCGCACCGCTCGGCGGAGCGGTGAGCAACGCGCTTCGCAGTGCTCTCGGCATGTCGCAACCAGTAGCAACACAAGGCGTCATGCCGTCGCAATCTGTTTCCTCTTCCCAGTCTCCTATTCAGGCTTTTGAAGATTCGCAAACAGTACCGACAACCGGTGTTTCTTCGCAGATAGACACGAGTGGCGGGACGACACATGCAACATCCATCGCAGATCGACTTGAAGAGCTTGCGTTTGGTGCGACAACTCAACAAACAACACAAACTCAAGCCGGTACTTCTGTTCCTCTGATTGTCTCCGGAGGTAGTGCCGCAGGAATTGCAAGCTCACAGACTCACGACATAACGCAACAACCGCTGCCACCCGGTATCTCTGGCATTTCACAACAAACGTTCATTTCGGGAGATCTAAGCTGGCAAGACGCATCGCTCCATGCTACGCAAACACCTCTGCAACGGATTCTTATGGCTATTAAGGCAATTCTTTTGGGAATGCTCCAGTACTTACAACCTTTTGGAGGAAGGTCATTGCATGAGGAAGAATATGAATTATTGTGACGGTTCCTAAATGAGCGGCATCATGCTATGATGCTGACTCCACTCGCTATGCGAGTTTTTTAATCAAATGGGATTCACCAAATACACGACACAAGCCGAAAAAACGCGCGTGCGCATGAACGAGGGCATTCGCGTGCCTGAAGTGCGCTGTCTCGGCCCCGGCGGCGAGAATTACGGGGTAATCAAGATCGAAGAAGCCCTCCAGAAAGCCAGAGAAGCTGGGCTCGATCTCATCGAAGTCTCCCCGCTCGCACAGCCGCCAGTGTGCAAAATCACCGATTACGGCAAATTCAAGTACGAACAGAATAAAAAAGACAAAGAGATAAAGGCGAAGACCCGTGTGAGCGAGACCAAGGAAGTGCAGGTGAAAATCGGCACCTCGGAGCATGACATGGGCATCAAGGCCGGGAAGGCCGCCGCCTGGCTTAAGGAAGGACACCGGGTCAAAGTCGACCTTTTCCTCTGGGGCCGCTACAAATATATGGAATTCGGCTTCCTTAAGGAACGACTGGAGCGTTTTCTTGCTATTATCCCCGAATCGTATAAAATCGCGGACGAGATCAAGAAGAGCCCGAAGGGCCTCTCGGTCGCCCTTGAGCGGGATACGTCAAAAAAGTCAGCTCCCAAGCCACCTCTGGCCGCAAAGCCGATTGAGGCCCCTGCCGAGGAAACATAAATCTATGAAAACCAATAAGTCATATACTAAACGCCTTCGCGTCACCAAACGCGGCAAGATCGTTGCGCGTGTCCCGGGGCATAACCACTTCAACGCGAAGCGCAGCGGCAGCGAGCGGCAGCGTCGCGCCCGCGCGACCGGCTTCCATGCGACGATGACAGCAAGCGATAAGAGCCGCTTTCTGCTGAACTGAATTTTGTTTACTAGCAACTAGTAACTAGCCACCAGTAACCAGTTCTATGGCCCGAGTAAAACGCGGAACGATGAAAACGAAGCGGCGCCGATACATCCTGGCGCAGACGAAAGGCTATCGCTTCGATCGCAAATCAAAAGAGCGCGTCGCGAAAGAAGCCATCAAGCACGCCGGCTCCTACTCGTTCCGCCACCGCCGCACGAAGAAGCGCGAATTCCGCAACCTCTGGGCGCTCCGCATCAATGCTGGCGCACGTCCCTTGGGTCTCTCATACTCGAAATTGATCGGTACCTTGAAGAAAAAGAACATTGCGCTCGATAGAAAATCGCTTGCGGCACTTGCGAAAGATCACCCCGAAGTTTTTACGCGGGTTGTGCAGCAGTTGAGCTAGGCCGTTTCCCCTCTCCCAGGTTCCACAAGTCCCAGACATGGGACGCGACATTTGATGGCGTGCCGTAAAGTGGCAAGTAGTGGAGATCAATAAAGGGCAGACTGTTTGCCTCGATAATCCCCCACTCTTGCGTGTCGGGATGTGCTTCTGGATTCTCGATAATGAGATCAAATCCCACAACCGGCACTTGCAACACCTGCGCCGCGCGCTCAAGGTGAGCTTTAAGAGCAGGATGCACGGTCTCCAGAAGCTCGCGCGTCTCGCCGCCAAGTATCCTTCCAGTCCAGTGCGAAAGGTCGATCACCTTCCCTTTCTCGATAACCGAATCGAAACGGTACCCAAGCCGGCGTACAAAATCGGCATGTCCCTCGTTAAGGATAAGCTCGTGCACGCGCTCATGTCGTGAAGTGTTCTTCATGCGCACTAACTCTTGTATGGTAGACACACCATCCCCCGTCACCCGAGCTGGATCGGCCTGAAAAAACCCGACGAGTTTCCCATTCACGACCGTCCCCCGACACACACTTCCTTGCAGGTGCCGACTGATGAGCACATAGCGACACAGCCTCTGCGCAGAGCGAAATGCGCTCACCACTTCCTCTTCGGTCGCAATCCTGGTTGTGGTATGCCTGCCGCGCGAGCCCGAGCGCGGCTTCACAACGATCATTCCCTGCAGCTGCGCAAATGCGGCGCACGCTCCGCGGGCGCTCGTCACACTCACTGAACTCGGCACGGGAATCCCCTCGGAGTGCAGTATGCGATACAGAAGCAACTTATCATCGATCCACTGCAGTGCACTCTGTTCCAAGTGATGCGGGATGGGAAGGCTCTCAAAATAGATCCATTCGCCCATGTGCGCGCGGTAGATATCCGTGTACGCTCCCCAAAAAACGAGCTGCTCCATCGGTATCCCGCGCCGTCGCGCCTCTTCCCACACGACCTGTGAGCGATAGGTCTTTGCGCGCGTCGGGTCCGAGTTGTAGTTGATCAGGCCGAGCCGATGCCACAAACGGAAATTGAATCTTTCAAGTGCGTGTGAGAAGCGCCGCACAAAGTGGTCGAGGGGCCTGAAGAAACGATAGTGCGACAGCGCTCGAACTATCATGCCCTGCCAGATATCAATAGTGGCACTGCAATAGGTGATAACGTGATTAGTGGGACTATTGCCGCAGGCTTGGCATACGACCGCATCCCGCGTTGGGTATTGTTTAGGTTCTTGCGTGGCAGACGATACAGACATGCTTAACATTGTACGTGGAACGAGCATTGAGAAGAAGAAAGCCCCCGGAGGGGGCTTTCTTATGCGTGGCCTTGCATACGAAAATCATCTAACCACTATTCTCCCATCGTACCATGCCCCCAAGCCCGTCTACGAGGGGAGACTGGGGATATCACAATATGACTTCCGGTCACGCATAATTTTCTGCTGAAAATTATGCGTGACCCCACCTCGGCGCCAAGCGCCTCCGGCCTTGCGACGGGGCCCCACCCCCGTCTCACCCTTCCCCGTGATGAGGTGCAGATTTAAGCGAAACCAAAAATTTACAATATTACCTCTGCGCCTTTTCCTGTTGCGCTCCAGCCGTCGTGGCTGTCGAAGACCATGTTGCGCTCCTTTATTTTCTGCACCATCTGGATCAGACGCTCGACCAAGGCCTTCGGATCTGAATCAAAGACAACGAAGTCGTTCGGCCGGTGCGCGGCATCAATGACCTCGCGCAGGAATTCGTCGGTTTTCCAGCTTCCCTCCAGGACGCCAATGGGCCGGCGATCTTCGAATGAGACCGAAAATTCATTGAGTGTCCCGATCCGCCCGGGGCCGATGATCATCGCGTCCGACGAGCGTACAAAGAGAAGATCGCGGCCGGCGTAGCCGAAGCCGGTATAGACGACAACGTCCATGTAATCCAGAGGAAGATTGTACACTTCAACGTGTTCGCGCTCGGTCGAAGCGGGAGAAAAACCAATCGAGAAGCCGCACTGATCTTTTGCACCCATCGCGGCATACATGGGGAATCCGGTCGTCGCACCCGTCGTGATAATGCCGCCTTGGAGCGCGATCTCGCGCCCGACTTCTTTCGCCTTTTCAAACGCATCCAAGCCCGAATACGTTGTGTCAGCGGCACCCGAGACACCAATTTTCACAACGCCATATCCGTTCGGAAGCCGGCAGAAGTTTCGGGGAACTGCGACATGGTTAGGATGGATCAGTTTCTGCGCCATGAGCAGTAATTGTATCACGCCCAGCACAACACTTTGGCTCTGTTGGTAGAAACTTCTAGAGACTTCACAGTACACATGGCAGATCGTCTGCTATCACCCGATTCTTGGCGCATCCCAACAAAATCAAGGAGCCAAAGTGTGTTCACGGGCAGGCGTAACGAGTCGCGATGCAAGAAGAAATCCGGAAATACCGCCGACAACATCCATGAGAATGTCGAGTGTCGTATCGAGGGCAAAGTTCGCTTCGCGTAGGATGCCTGCCCATAACTCAAAAAGTTCCCATCCGATGCCGACGATCACAACGACGCTCAATATCTTCCAGAAAACTGCGGCACGCGCCGTCACGACGCAGAACCACACCACGAAAAGCGCGACCCAGACAGCCGCGAGAAAATGCACGAAGAGATCGAGCCAGGGGAAGTACCAGTAGGAGATAGTAATTGAGTGCGATGATATGTACCGCACCCACGAGCGCAATGAGACATGCCTGCGTATAGAAAAGGGTGCGCTCTTTCATGAAAACTAGTCCTACAAAGAAGCCCGCCTATGCGGGATCCTTTGGGGCGGCAGGTACGGCTAGCCTGGGCGTTGTGACCAGGTGGGTGTCCGCAGCATCCACGCCACGGCGCAGAGCTATATGAGACTCCCTTCTATTTACCAAGCAGGTTTAAGTACCGGCCGCTTCTTCTAGTATACCAGCCTCTCCTATTCGTCAACACCGAAGCGTTTGTACTGATGGATGACCGCCTTCCCGAACCAATGTTTAACCTCATGTTCCGCTTCCTGCGGCGTCTCCGAGCAGTGCAGGATATTGGCGACCGCGCGCTTTTCGCTGTTGGCGATCGCCGGAGAATCAATGGAGAAATCGCCGCGGATCGTCCCCATATCAGCCATGTAGGGAAGCGTGGGGCCTGCGATCTTGCGGACCACATCAACCGCATGTACGCCCTGTACGACCATGCGCACCAAAGGCGCCGACGTCATGTAATCGAGAAGCCATTCCCGCACCATCTTCCCCAAGACTTTGGGGTCATCGCTCCCCAGTTCTTTTTTTGGATCGATCGCGTATTTCTCATAGGTCGTAAGCGTCTTATGCCCCAGGCGCTCGATCCATGCCGGATCTTTCGGATAATGGTCGTCGATCATCTGCAGTGTCGGTTCGAACATCTCCAAGGCCACGATCTTCAGGTCGCGCTGCTCGAAGCGTTTAAGAACTTCCCCTATCAAACCCTTCCTCACCCCATCGGGCTTAATGAGTACAAATGTTTTCTCTTCCTTGATATGTTGCATACTCGTAGTGGTGAAGGCAGGTGTTTCTCAAGGTCGTGACCCAAAGAAACACCTGCCGTCTGTTAATAGCTCGGCCCGAGGGATTCAGAGACTCCGGCGTACCGTGCACGGATCTCCGCCTCGATCTCCTCTCGGTCCCGGCCGAACGTACGATACGAAAGTTCTTTGAGTGCGTCAACCCTCGTGTGGTCAAAGGCGGGCAAATCGGCAGTCCGAAGCGTAAAGGGCCGGGCCGGCGTCCCGTTCACGAGGAGCGAAACAGAGGCGTGGCGGTTTTCCTGATTTTCAAGATCCGAACGGGTAAAAACGGGATGGAACTGCTTCTCCAAAAACTCGGCATCGGTCGTGCCAATCCGGAATGCGATTTTGCTTCCGACGTTCCCGATCACGGCGTCACGAATGTCTTCCGGCAGCTGTGCGATGAATTGGTGTGCGACGGTGAGAGAAAGTTTGTATTTACGGGCTTCGGAGAGAATGGTCGAGATTGACGGCGTTGCAAAGTTCTGGAACTCGTCGATGTAAAGGTAATAAACGGGCAAATCACCCCGACTATCCACGCGCGAGAATGCCGCTTGCAGGAATTTCGAGACCAAGACAAGACCAAGGAGTGCGGCGTTGCGCTCGCCGAGGCGCCCTTTCGAGAGGTTCGCGAGAAAAATCTTTTTGCCGTCCATGATCTCGCGAAAATTGAACGCTGACTCCTCCTGCGCGACGATCGGCCGCATGATGTCATTCGCAAGGAAGACGTCGAATTTCGAGGTGATGTAGGGCGCGATGTTCTCAAGCGAGGGATCGCCGCCGGCCTTCTCCGCGATACCGCGCCAAAACTGCACGATGACGGGATTTGGGCAGTGAGCGAGTTTCAGATGGCGAAATGAGGTGTCGGCGAAAACCCGCGGTATTTCGAGGAAGGTGGAGCCGGTCGCCGGATCTTCCACCACGAGCTGCACGGCGTTGCGGTAATACTGCTCGAACATGGGGCCGAATGCCTCTGGCACATCAGCATAGAGCTTGCGGAAAATCTGATAGACCTCATCGATCACAAATGTCTTCATCTCCGGCCGCGCGTGGTCATACTCAAGCATGTTGAGGCCCATCGGCCGCGCCGAATATGCCGGGTCAAAATAAATGACATCTTGCACGCGCTCGGGGGGCACTGCGGCAAGCACATCCTGAATGTCGTTCCCGTGCGGATCAATGAACGCAACGCCCTCGCCATTCCGCATATCCTGGATGATCATGTTCTTGATGAGGCCTGTCTTTCCGGTTCCCGTTTGACCAATGACGTAGCAGTGACGGAGGCGGTCTTGCGCGCCGAAGCGCACGTCGCGCTCGTCGGCGCCGTAGCGGTTGATGCCGAGCGTGATGCCGTCCTCCGGCATCTCAACGGGCGCGGGTGCTTGCTTCGCGTGCGCTTTTTTCAGTTCGCGCGAGGTCGTGACGCGCTCGGCGGTGAAGTGCACCATGGTCGCTATCTCGGAGAGGCCAAGCGGGATGGAGAACGAGTGATCGAAGGTGCGATACGTGAAATCGCGCAAGAATGACGCGATACCCCAGCTGCCGAGCTTCTTGAAGACAAGCCGGTTGCCGCGCGAATCGTCGAATTGGCTGAACGGCGTGATGAGGTTATTGAGAAGAGATTCCGCGCGCGCGGCATTCGGTGCAGATGCGACGAGGCGGATGATCGTCGGCACGATGCGGCTCTTTATCTTTCGACCTATCTCTTCCGTCGCCACTTGGTCGCCTTGCTTGGGCATTCGCTGTTTCTCTTCTTCACGCGCCCGCTCCGAGGTAAGCACAGCATCGACGATGTCGTGCATCACATCGCCAAGAACGGTCTCGGGTGTCTTCAGCGCCTTCCCGATATGCTTCCCCTTCTCCAAGGCGCGCAAAATTTTCTTGTAGTGGTTGTTGTATCGCTCGCCTTCGGTCGAGACAACGATCTGCAGTGCCGCGCCCTCGCCGTGCTTCGCGATTTTTGCGAACGAGGCTAAAAGCACATTCATGGGATCGTGCTCGAACATCTCGTAGGTTTTCAGGGGGTAGGCGGGGTGCTCGTTTAAGGTCGCGTAGGCGCCGGCGTGGACACCAGAGTAATTAAAGATGTTGTAATCGCCGCGAAGTTCCGATATGCGCGCGTTGGGAAAGACAGATGCGATGAGGCGCTCGGCAAGCGCTTGCTTTTCGCGCGGGACCGCGGCATACACCGAGGCTTCTTCAGTGCCTTCCGGCACAGCAATTTCAATGGCAAACCCTTCGTGGGGCGTAATCAGCGAGAGAAATCCCGCGTAGAGCTGTTCTGACGAGGCGAGCACTTGTTCAAGCTTCTGCTGGCCCTGCTTCTCTGCATCCGCTTCCCCGTGCGCCTGCGGATGTATCTCAAAAAGAACCATGTGGAGCGCCCGCGCGACGCGCTCCGGAACTGGCAAGCCTTTCTGCGGCAGGCCTTCGGCGATATAGCGCACGAGCATGCGGTGCAAGTCGTCTTCAAGATGCGGGTTCTTGAGACGCGCAACAACAGAGAGCGCGTTCCTGATGCCTTTCTCGGCAACGATTTTCAGGAGTCCATCCATCTGCGTATCGTGTTCTTCCGGCTCAAGTTTCAATGCATGCCGTATCGTCTCATGCTCCGGCATCACGACCGCCTCGTGGAGGATGCTTGCGGGCGGCGTCGCGGCATATTCGGCGACCTCGCGCTTCGCGATGCGTTCCCTATCGATCTCATTCCCTGCGTCAAGCTCGCGTTCTTTCTCGGCAACGCGCGCGCGCAAGAATGCCAACTCCTCTTCGGGAGATTTGAATGTGAACGAAGGAGCTTTCGGCCGCTCCCCTATCCCTGCACGCGGAGGCATTCGTTAATTATACACGCTCTTTCTCGATAAAACGGGCTGCTTTTAAGATAAGAACGCAACTTGGGGCATGTGTTATTTCACTCTTTACTACCTTCTGGACTGCTTCATGGAAAGGAATTTTGTGAATGATTTTTTCTTCCATTTCATCTCGATTTTGTGTTATGTGAAGTTTCCTCACCAAGTAAAGCTGTTCTGGGTTAAAGACGACTGACGTAAGTACATTGACGAATCCTAGATCAATCCATTCGTCGCCCGTAATACCCGTTTCTTCCTCTAACTCTCGTTTTGCAGCTTCAAGCACAGATTCACTAGAGTCCTTCCCTCCACCAGGAACTTCCAAACTATTGCCTCCGATTGCATATCTGAAGTCTTCAGTTAAATACACGTTCTGACTATCATCCATTGGCAGTGCCGATGCACCACCGCCCATTACCACAACACCAAAGATCCCATCCTTTCCATTTGGATGAACAACTTGATCTTCCCGAACTTCAATCCACGGATTTTTATATTTGATCTCGCTGCTTCTTATTTTCCACGGGCCATTGCTTCTTATACCTTCGTCAAAACCTCCGGGCTGTTTTTTGTGACGATGATGGTGTGCTCCACATGTGCGGTGCGTGAGCCGTCTTTGGTGCGATACGAGAATCCGTCTTCATCGACATAGAGGTCTCCCGAGCCGCGCGCGAACATGGGCTCGATGGCGATTACCAACCCTTCTTCGAGCAGTGTATCGTGCCGCGGGTCGCGGAAATTGGGCACATGCGGCTCTTCGTGCACTTTTTTGCCGACGCCGTGTCCGGAGAGATTGCGCGGGAATCCTAATCCATATTTTTTCGCCACTTTCTCCACCGCTTCGCCAATGTCGCCTGTCGTGTTCCCCACACGCGCCTGCGCAATGCCCGCTTCAACCGCTTCATAGGCGGCTTTCACCATCTCTTCGTCTTTCGGATCATGCTTCTCGCCTGCAATAATCGTCATGGCGTGGTCAGTATAGAAACCTTTGTGCTTGACGCCAAAATCGAGTGAGACAACATCCCCCTCTTCAAATGCCTTCGTACTGCTAAAGCCGCTTCCGGGACAATGCACAATGGTATCGTTCACAGAAACGCAAATGACCGAGGGGAATTTCTCGCCATTCTTTCCCGAGCCGTAGCCTAAAAACGCCGCCTGGTCACCATCGGCTTTCAGAAGTTCGCGAGCCTTCGCATCTATCTCTTTCGGCGTGACCCCGGGCTTCACCATTTTTGAAAGTTCCTTGAGGTGCGACGCCAAGCGCCTGCCACTCTCACGCAAGAGTTCAATCTCCTTTGTTGTTTTAGCTACCATATCTTAGAGGTTCTTAGCGAGTATTCGAGCTTACCTGCCCGCCGAAGCTTCGGCGCAGGTGGGGAAACTCTTAGACCCACCTAAATTTTCTTCGAAAATTTGGGCGGGTTAAGAAATTAGTACCACAAAATCGTTAATTTTGTAATCCTAATTTCTTAAGAATGTCTTTGTGAATCGTCTCAATGTCCGGTTCGCCGTCGATAGCGTGGATCTTCCTGCCGCGCTCACGGAGAAGTTCGAGCTGCGGCATGACATTGGTCTTCGTCCATGCGAGGCGCCTGCGGATGGCCTCTTCGGTGTCATCGTTCCGGCCGCGAGCAAGCAGACGCTTCAGTACTGACGCTTCTGAAAGCTCTATGGAGACGATCTGGAAATCATGGCGGCCAAAATAGGTCATCGCGTCGTCGAACGCACGCGTCTGATCGGCACCGCGCGCAAGGCCGTCCGCGATGATATGCTCCTCACCTGTCAGGTTATCGACGAGCTTCTTCGTCTGCAGATAGGTCGGCATGAAATCAGGCATGAGTCCGCCTGCGTCGATGGTCGCCCCGGTCAGCTTCCCCGCGTACGAACCTGTGTCGCGCAGATTGCGAAGTTCCTGCCCCATGTCAATGTGAATGATCCCTCGTTGTGAGCGCGTACGAAGATACTCGATGAGTTTTTGCACTTGCGTTCCCTTCCCGGCCCCCTGCGAGCCGAAAAAAAGGACCGACAGCGGCCTTCCTGCTACGCTCGTCCCTGTATCAGTCATGATTCGAGAGTATACCTCGCGCACTGCCTTTTCGCTAGATATTTTCTCAAAAAGTAGAGTACAATGCCGAGGTGCATCCCGTTAGAAATCGCGGACGCGCATACTCGGGATTCGCATTAAATTTCTGTAATTATTGAGATTAACAAAGTAGGAAGTTGATTTGATAGTCCGCGTCCTATTTCTAACGGGATGAAAAAACACATCATCACCATCGCCGGACTCCCTGGAAGCGGCAAATCATCGACAGCAAACGGTGTGGCAAAGATCCTCGGATACGAACGGTTCTCCAGCGGTGATTATTGGCGGCAGATCGCGCAGGAGAAAGGCGTATCGGTGGAAGAACTAAATGTGATGGCGGAAACAGACCCCTCTATCGACCATCTCATTGACGATGCCGTACGCCGCTCTGGTGAGAAAGAAAATCTTGTCATTGACTCGCGGCTCGCGTTCCACTGGATTCCTGATTCATTCAAAGTATTCCTGAAGATAGACCCGAAGACCGCCGCAGAGCGCGCGTTTGCACACATGCAAGAAAGCGGGCGCGTGAGCCAGAGCGCTACGTCCGTGCAAGAGGCGTACGAGAAAGCGCTTGCACGCATCAAGAGCGAGAATCTGCGCTACAAAGAACTCTATGGCGTGAGTTATTTGGACGAATCCCAATATGATCTCGTCGTGGACACGACGAAAGATGATTTAGAGGGAGTTACGCGCACCGTCGCGGAAACGTACAAAAAATGGCTTAAAATGTCTTAATTTCGTACAATTAAAAACCATGCTAAATCACGTTTCGCTTCATGTGAACGATTTGGAAGGTCAGAAAAGATTTTACCTTGCGGCTCTTGCGCAGCTGGGATTTGAAACTATCGTCGAATTTACAAATGCTGTTGGAATAGGAATAGCGGGGAGACCTGAATTGTGGATCAAAGGAGACGGTGCGCGGGGACAAATGCACATTGCTTTTTCAGCCAACAATCGAAAAGGAGTTGATGCCTTTCATGCAGCGGGATTGCTAGCCGGAGGAAAAGATAATGGAACACCCGGAATCCGCCAACGCCCGTACGTGACAAATTATGCAGCTTTCGTTATTGACCCTGAAGGCAACAATATCGAAGTGGTTGCTGATTAGAACCGCGTACCTGTGACTTTAGTACTCGCGGATGGAAGTCTGTGCGTCAATCTTTTTCACGACATCCAAGACAACAGAAACCGCGATGAGAAGCGCGGTGCCGCCGATGGTGATGGTGGAGATTCCCGTCGCACCCTGGAGGATGATCGGAATGACCGCGATAGCGCCGAGGAAGAAGGCGCCGACGAGCGTGATGCGCGTGATGATGTTCCCCAGATATTCCGCGGTCGTTATACCAGGACGCACACCCGAGATGAACGCGCCATTCTTCTGGAGATTCTTTGCCACCTGGTGTGGCTCGAACGTAATCGCGGTGTAGAAGAAGGTGAAGATGAAGACGAGACCGAAGTAGAGCGCGCCGTAGACCCACTGGTTATTAAGCCCACTCAAGACCGCCTGGCCGCCCGCGGCGAGCCACGAGACGGACGACTGCGCGACAAAGGTCGCGATCATCTGCGGAAAAAGGAGGAGCGAGAGGCCGAAGATGATAGGCATCACACCTGCTTGATTGAGACGAAGCGGCAAGTACGTGGAAACGCCGCCCACAACCTTCATGCCACGGACGCGGCGCGCATAGGTGACAGGGATCGGCCGCTCGGCTTCGGTGATAAAGACGACACCTGCGGTAATCGCGACGCCGACCGCCGCGAATGCGATATAAGCGGGGAGCTGCGCGATGTCGAACGTGAAGAAGAGCTGTGCGATAGCCGAAGGAAGCCCTGCGACAATGCCCGCGAAAATAATGAGAGAGACACCGTTCCCCACGCCGAATTCAGTCATCAACTCCCCGATCCACATGAGAAGAATGGAGCCGGCGGCGATGATGAGGGTATTCACGATGACAGCTTCAAGATCGATCGCAGGAATGACGCCATTTTGCTGGAGGAGAAGGAGGAACGCGAAACCCTGCAACAAAGCCAAAGGAAGCGTCAAGTAACGGGAGTACGTCATGAAGCGCGCGCGCCCTGCCTCTCCCTCTTCCTGGTACATCTCCTTCAACTTCGGCACAAGGACCGTGAGAAGCTGCATGACGATGGACGCGGTGATGTAGGGGCCGACGCCGAGCATGACGATGGAGAGGTTCGAGAAGCCGCCGCCGGAAAAGATATTGAGAAGGCCGAAGAATTGATTGTTCGCAAGAAATGCTTCAAGCGCGCCGACATCGACGCTCGGAACCGGGATCGCCGCAAGAATGCGGAACACGACGAGGGCCGCCAAGACGAAAAGGATGCGCTTGCGGAGCATCGTGTCCTCGTACACGATCGTCAACTTGCGAATGAATGCTTCGAACATAGTTTATTGCGTAATGCTCCCGCCCGCTTTCTCAAGCGCCGCTTTCGCACCTACCGAAACAAGCGCGCCCTTGATGGAGAATTTCTTTGAAATGCTTCCACCGACGATCTTTACCGCGGGAGCGCGGTTCTTGAGGCTCTTTACGAGACCGTGCTCAACAAGCGCCTTCGGCGTCACTTCCGCCCCAGCCTCGAACACTGCTTCGATCTGCGCGAGTGTGACGGCGATCGGTCGCGGCTTTTTCTCCCAGACGGTGCGGCCGCGATTTTTACCAAATCCGCGTCGCTTCGGGATCTTCTTGATGATGTCACGCATCGCCGGGCGGATCTTATGACCCGCACGTGCGGTCTGGCCTTTCCCGCCGCGGCCCGACTGCTTCCCACGCGTCGAAGATTGCCCGCGGCCAACGCGACGATACGAACGCTTCGTCATTCGCTTGAGTGTGTGAAGTCCGGTCATACATTAAATTTTCTTATCGAGCGTAGCGAGATTAGTAAATCTTATGCCCCGCTGCACTTTTGCCGCTGTATCGCTCGCAACGCGCGTGGCCGAACCCCGAAGGACAGCAGAGCTGTCTACGGGGCAGGTAGGCCAGACATTCCAGAGTATCGAGGGCGACCTGCCCCGTTGCAAGTGCGAAGCACTTTGCTGCGGGGAGCGCGTTGCCGTGCTGTTTGCAACTGGATGCTGGTGTGTTGAATTCGATTGCATAGTGTTCCAAAAGTGCTGCTGGGATTATTTCTTTTCGATCTGCTTCAGCGCCGCCATCGCTGCGCGCGCATTGTTGATGGAATTGTGGCTGCGCGAAAGTATCTTCGCGGTCACGTCGGTCACTCCCGCAAGCTCAAGGACTGCGCGCACTGCGGAGCCCGCGACAAGACCGCGGCCGGGCGAAGGTCGTATCTCGACGACAGAAGCCGCATACTTCGCGCCGACGTTGTGCTTGATGGAATTCGTCTTCGTAAGGTCGAGTGTGATCATGTTGCGCTTGGCATGGCGCGATGCTTTCTCGATCGCAAGCTGCGTATCCATCGCCTTCCCAAGCCCTACGCCGACGCGTCCTTTCTTGTCGCCGAGAACGATGCAGACGGAGAAATTAAACCGGCGGCCGCCGGCCATGACGCGTGCGACACGGCGAATGCCGAGCATCTTCTGCGCGAATTCAGAGCGGCGCTCGTCGCCGCGGCGGCGAGGCCCACGTGGCCCACGACGGTCCCGGTCACCGCCGCGCCCGCGCGGTCCCCTTCCGCGCAGTGAAGCTTCTGGTACAACTGCTTCCGGCACGATAACTTCGGTCTCCACCGTCTCTTCCGGAATACCAACATCGATCACTTCTTCGTTTGTTTTTGGTTCTGCGGTCATATGAATATTTAAAATTCGAGTCCCGCCTTACGCGCCGCATCCGCGAACGCCTTGATAGTGCCGAGATACTGGAACCCTCCGCGGTCGAAGACGACCTTCTTCACGCCTTTCTCTCCCGCTCTCTTCGCAAGCGTCGTCGCCGCTGCTTCCGCTTTCTCACGAGGCGTCTTCCCTTTCTCTCCGGCAGAGCTCACAGCCGCAAGCGTGACCCCGCGCTCGTCATCAATGATCTGCGCGACGACGCGTGTGTTCGATTTGTAGACTGAAAGTCGTGGACGCGCCTCGGAACCAGCAACTTTAGCACGCACGCGACGGTGCCTGCGGTCTCTCTGTTGGCTTTTGCTTAAGGTTTTCATGGTTTTGTATTTCCTAGTGGCTAGTCGCTAGTGGCTATTTCCTATCTATGCAGCAGCAGCTGCGGCTTTCTTACCCTGCTTCATGCGTACGACCTCGCCTTCGTAGCGGATGCCCTTCCCTTTGTACGGCTCCGGCTTCTTCGTCTCGCGCACTGACGCGGCAAATTGCCCGACTGCATCTTTATCCGCGCCGGAAATGGTAATGATGTTCTTATCAACTGCAACCGCGAGACCTTCCGGAACTGCGACCATAACAGGGTGCGAGAAACCGACCGCAAGCTTGAGATTCTTTCCGGAGAGCTCGGCCTTGTAGCCGATGCCTTCCACCTGAAGCTTCTTCATGAAGGGCGTATTAACACCCGCGATCATGTTTTTGAGGTGCGCGGCGTAGGTACCCCAGAGCGCTTTCGCGAGACGAGTGTTGTTGGCCGGCTCGACTGCGGCAATGCCGCTCTGGACCGAGATTTTGATTGCGGGATGCAGTGGGCGCATCAAGGTTCCGCCTTTTCCCTTCACCGTCACCGCGTCAGTTGAGACCGACACTTCGGTGCCTGCCGGGACCGCTATCTGTTGTTTGCCGATACGACTCATAAATAGTTTGTAGTCTGTAGATTGTAGTTTGTAGAAATTACCAAATCTCAAAAAGTGCTTCGCCGCCGACTTTTTCTTTTCGCGCCTCCACGCCCGTCTTGATGCCCTTCGGTGTCGAGAGGATGAGGTGCCCGTGGCCGTAGCGGACCGGAACGATGTCTTTGGCGCCGCGATAGAGACGACGGCCCGGCTTCGAGACACGCTTCACACCCTGGATGACCGGTCTCCCCGCCTCGTCGTATTTGAGCGTGACGTCGATGGTCTTCTTGACCTTCTTTCCTTTCTTTTCTATCTGCTTCACCAGCCCCAAGTCTTTCAATTTCTCCGCGATAGCGAGCTTGAACATGGAAAATGGCACCGAGACAGTCTGCTTCTTGACCGCGCCGGCGTTCGTGAGGCGCACGATAAGGTCTCCGATGGGGTCGGTTACCATAAGAATTAGTTCGTAGAACGTAGTACGTAGTACGTAGTAACTACCATGAAGATTTCTTGATTCCAGGAATATTCCCTTCCAAGGCTTCCTCGCGGAAGCAGATGCGGCAGAGATTGAAATCGCGCATGAAGCCGCGCGGGCGGCCGCACTTGAAGCAGCGGCGAACCGTGCGCGAAGAGAACTTCGGTTTGCGGTTGGCTTTTACGATAAGTGATTTCTTGGCCATGAACTGGTTGCTAGTTACTGGTTGCTGGGTGCTGGTAAATCCAGAAACAGCCAGCTTCCTATCGCACAAGTAGATTTTGGAGCTCGTGCACCCCGTCTTACGACCAAGGGTTATAGAAGCTTCAAAGTGGCCTTGTTTCTCGCAGTTTCCCAAGCAGACTGCCTGAGACTTACTAAAAAACAGGGCCCCCTACGAGGCCCGGCAAATATACGCCAGAGACACTGGAAAGTCAACAAAATACCCGCGCTCTGGTGAGCGCGGGTGTTCGAGAACCATCATCCGAACCTTACTCTTGCTTGACAGCCTCGACCTTGATGAGATCTTCGAGGGTACGGCGGAAAAGGGTAGTAGAGACGTTCTTGTCAGCCTTCTTCACGCTATACCCCGGTCCTCGTGCATAGTCGTCAATGCAATACTCAACTGCGATGACGTCTCCGACGTCAAATGAGGCTTGTGGCACCGTAACGTCGTCGATGACGATGGTGTCCAGATAGATTCTGAAGGGTTTCAGAACTTGGTAGTTTCCATTCCTACCTGCGTTATTTTCCCATGCCATTTGCTTGCTCCGGGTTGTTCGCGACTGAGTCGCACCGGTGCCAATATAGTTCAGAATCACTCGGCGCGCAATGGAATGCCGAGGTGGCGCAGTACAAAATCGGCTATCATGTATTCATGTCGTTTGAACGGACTCCCCCCTTTCACGCATGCCCCCACAAAATGACGAGGGACATGAAAAATCATATAAGAACTTTCCTGTGGGAGCGAATATCGTATCGTGGCGGACGTTTACCAAAGGCATCGCCGCTGCGACGGCAAAAACCCGCGAGGTAAAACGCAAGCATGGGAAACCCGTCACCGAGGTCGTCGCCGACGCGTTAGATCTCCGGCCGGTAGATGTGTTCGAGACTCTGAGGCGTAGGCGCGGAGAGCCGGATTTCGATCAGGTGCTCGAATCAATGTTACATTGACAAGAATATACTAAAATATATACTTCGGTATATGACTACGACGATTCTTTTTAAGACCGATAAGAAATTAAAAGTTGCAGCGCAAAAGGCTGCAAAGAGAATGGGCCTCCCCTTTTCGACGGTGATGAATCACTTGATGCGGGAATTCGTTGAGAAAAAAGAGATTACATTTTCCGCCCAAGAGTATAACCCCACACCATACCTCAAGCGCATTTTAAAACAGGGCGAAAAGAACCTCAAAGAAGGAAAAGTTACCTACTACAACAGTTTTGAGGAAATGCGGGCAGCTCTCGATAAATAGCATGCGCTCCGTTGGCGATCGGGTGTTTGACCGACAGTACAAGAAGCTTCCTCGATCGCTGCAAGACAAAATGTGGGAACGGCTCACGCTATTAGTCGCCGACGAACGCAGTCCAATTCTTAACGATCATAAGCTCGGCCCTCCCTACGACGGATATCGAAGCATTAATATCACGGGAGACTATCGATTGGTGTACAAGAAAATCGACGCTGATACCTATTACCTTCGCGCCGTTGGCACACACCACCAACTCTACGGTTCGTAGAAAGTTACGCCCGGAGCGGAATTCCCAAGTGTCGGAGGAAGCTTTCGGCTTCCTTTTTGTTTTTTGCGGTTGTGGTGATAGTGACAGCGAGGCCGAAGATGTCCTTTGCTTCTTCGTCCGCGGTTTCCGGGAATACGGTGTGCTCCTTGAAGCCGAGTGTGATGTTACCCATCTCGTCGATCGCCTTCGGCGGAATGCCGCGGAAGTCACGGACACGCGGGTAGACGATGTGCACGAGCTTATCGAGAAAGTTCTGCATGCGCGCGCCGCGCAAGGTCACCTGGTAGCCTGCCAAGTCGCCGCGGCGCGTCTTGAAATTCGCGATGGATTTTGTTGTTGGTCGGGGTGCTGGTTTCTGACCGGTCAAGCGCGCGATGCGATCTGCGATCATCTCCAAGCGCTTCTTGTCTTTGACCGAGCCAACACCCGTCGAGACGACGATCTTCGTCACGCGCGGCGCCTGCATCGGGCTCTTGTAGCCGAAATCTCCCTTCAGAGCTGCGAAGGTCCCTTTAAATTTTTCTGCAGTGGTATTCGTAGCCATAACTTATGAGATTTTTGCCCCACTTTTGATCGCAATACGCTCGCGTGCACCCTCTGTGGTGCGCTCGATCTTAATGCGCGTCGGCTTGCCGTCTTTCGGGTCCGCGATCATCACGTTCGATGCGTGGATGGGCATCGCCTTATCAATGATCTGCCCTTTGCGGCTCTGTTGCGTCGCCCGGCGATGCTTCTTCACCATATTCACGCCGTCGACGACGACCATATCTTTCTTGTTGAGAACGCGCACGACCGTGCCCGAACTGCCTCGGTTTTTGCCCGCTATTACAACAATTTTATCTCCCTTCTTAATTTTCATACATTTGCTGATTGATTACTTTACCTGCCCCGTAGCCAAATCGAGCGGAGCGAGATTTGTGGTACTGGGGTCTCCTTTTTTTATACGCATACGCATTTACACTATTTCAGGAGCCAGCGTCCCAATCCTCTGGTAACCTCGTTCAACAACCTCGCGCGGGATGGGGCCAAAGACACGCGTTGCTTTGGGCTCTTTCGGCTCCTTGCCGCTCCCGACGACGAGAACGACCGCGTTCTCGTCGAAGCGGACATAGGAGCCGTCTTTGCGCCGTAAAGGTTTTGTTTGGCGCACGACGACCGCACGATGCACTTCCTTCTTCTTCACGGATTTGCGCGGCTGCGCGGTCTGAATGGAGATGATGACTTCGTCCCCGACGTGCGCATAGCGACGCTTGGAACCCCCGAGTACCTTAAAAACGCGTCCGATAGTCCCGCCGGAGTTGTCTGCGATTTTGACGAGTGAGCGATCTTGAATCATAAACTTAGCTTGTAGCTGGTAGCTTGGAGCTTGTAGCAGAAATCGAATGCAATACAAAATACTTGCGTTTAGACATCGGCTTGGTTTCCCGGATTGCGACTTTATCGCCCACTTTCGCGATGTTGCCTGCGTCATGCACGAGGAATTTCTTCGTGCGGCGGATGTACTTGCCGTACTTCGGATGTTTTTCATAGCGCGAGACCGCGACGGTAATCGTGTCTTTCATGGCGCTCTTTACGACAACGCCTTCGAGAATTTTGCCTTTTGTTCCTTGGTTGGTCATACACGAAGTGCGAATACTATGCGGATTCCTTCGCCGAGGCAAGTTTTCGAGCATTTAGTTCAGTCATCATGCGCGCGATCTCCTTGCGGAGGTTGCGGCCTTCACGGACATTGCGCGCTCTTGTGCCCGCAGAGCCAAAACGGAATTTGCGCAAGGCTTCGCGCTTTTCGGCGATTTCTTTCTGCAAATCTTCAACGGAATGTTTAGCGAATGTAGACATAGGAATTATCGGCATTATCGTGCGACGACGCGGACCTTAACCGGGAGCTTCGTTCCTGCCTTGCGCAAGGCTTCGCGTGCCATCGCCTCAGGCGCACCATCAACTTCGAAGATAACGCGGCCCGGGCGCACGTCGAAAACATAGCCCTGCACGTCGCCTTTGCCGGAGCCCATGCCGACTTCCGCCGCCTTCTGCGTGAATGGCCTGTCAGGAAACACGCGAATCCAGATTTTTGCCGTCTTCCCGGCAGAGTGCACAAGCGCGCGGCGCGCTGCTTCGAGCTGGTTGGAGCTCACGCGCGCTTGCGTCATCGCCTTCAGACCGAATGAGCCGAACGCGACCGTGATGCCGCGCGTCTCAGGCTTTACCAAGCGTTCGCCACGTCGGCGACCGGTTTGCCACTTGCGATATTTCGTTTTCTTCGGAGACAACATATTCGTTATGCGCGCGTAGCACCTTTATTCTTCTTATCCTCGAATATCTCGCCGCGATAGATCCACACTTTGATGCCAATGACGCCATAGGGGAGATACGCCATCTCGCGCGCAAAATCGATGTCGGCGCGCAGGGTCTGCAAGGGGACGCGGCCGCGCTTGATCTCTTCCTGGCGCGACATCTCTGCCCCGCCGAGGCGCCCCGCAAGCGCGATGCGCACGCCTTGCACGTCGCGATTCGCCATCACTTTCTCCACCGTCTGCTTCAGAACGCGGCGGAACGTCTGTCGCTTCTCCAAACCTTCAGCGACCATGTACGCGACAACGGGCGCTTGGCTCTCCGGCGAACGAACCTCTTCAATATCAAGCTTTACCGGAAGCTTCGGTGCACCTTTAACGACACGCACAACTTCCGTGATCTCTTTCGTAAGCTTCGTGGAACCCTCTCCCCCGCGGCCGATGACGAGACCAGGTCGGGATGTCTTTATCAAAATGCGGATGGCCTGGCGCGTGCGCTCGATCTCAACGGACGTGACGTACATGCCGCGCAAACGCTTCTTCAAGAAGCGGCGGATGGTCGTGTCTATCATCACGTTCTCGCGATACTGCTTCGGCGTCGTCGCGAACCAGCGCGACTTCCAGTCGCGGATGATGCCAAGGCGGTGCGCATAGGGGTGTACGGTGTGGGTCATACTGGTTGCTAGTTACTGGTTGCTAGTTACTAGTGAAGAACTCTTGGAGGACTTACGGAAAGTGGTCTTTCGGGCAGATTTCTTTGGTGTTGCAGACTTCACGGCTTTTTCAGCCTTTGAGGCCTGCACAGCAGGGACAGTGCCAAGCTCAAGCTTCACAATGGACATCGTGCGGTTAATGCGCGCGCCGCGGCCGCGGGCCATCGGCTTCATGCGGCGAAGAACAGTGCCTTTATCAACCGTGATGGCTTCCACGAAAAGATCTTCCGCATTCATACCAAGCGAGCGCGCATTTGCGATCGCGCTATTCAAGAGCTTATGCAACTCCGGCGACGACTTCTTCGGCGTGAATGCGAGCATGTCGCGCGCCGCCACGACCGACTTCCCGCGGATCATATCGGCGACAAGGCGCACTTTGCGCGGCGATTGTTTGAAATTGGAAAGAACAGCCCTCATACGTTGTAGTTGTTATATTTGTTGTAGCTGTTGTAATTGTGAATTTGCATATAGAACATTTAGAACATTTTGTGCATCTATAACGTTTACTTTTTCGTCTTCGCCTCACCTGTGGCTTTCGCCGCGGTCGCAGCTGCGATCTCGGCCTCCTTTGCTTTCATTTCTATCTCCTTCTGCATCTTGCCGCCATGGCGGCCGAAGCGTGTCGTCGGAGCGAATTCGCCGAGACGATGCCCCACCATATCCTCCGTCACGAACACGTCGTCGAAGTTCTTCCCTGTATGTACCGCGAACGTGTAGCCGACGAATTCGGGCGCTATCTGCGAGGAGCGGGCCCATGTCTTAATGCTACCCGCGCCCGGCTTACGTGCCGCAACTTTCTTAGCGAGCTTTGCGTCCACGTAGGGACCTTTTTTAAGCGAGCGTGTCATATTTTTATGGGAATTGTCGGCGTACTCTAACTGAAAATTGGCTTAATGTCAAAATAATTTCGTTATTTGCGTTTGCCGACGCGGCGACGGGAAACAATGAACACATTCGAATATTTCTTCGGGCGGCGCGTCTTCTGCCCCTTCCCCGAAGGCTTGCCCCACATGGTTTTCGCGCGGCGAAGGCCGCGGCCTTGGCGGCCTTCACCACCGCCGTGCGGATGATCCACCGGGTTCATCGCGCTGCCGCGCACGGTCGGGCGTTTCCCCAGCCAGCGCGAGCGGCCAGCCTTGCCGATGACAACGAGCCGATGCTCGTCGTTCGAGGCTTCGCCGACCGAGGCCCACGCAGTGCCGAGTATCTTTCGCACTTCGGTCGAGGGCATCTTCAGGTGTGTGTAGCCGGCATCTTGCGCAACAACTTCCGCATAATTTCCGGCGCTTCGCGCGATCTTGCCGCCACCTCCAGGCTTCACTTCGATGTTGTAGACGAAGGTGCCGACCGGCATGTTCTTCAAAGGAAGGCGGTTGCCGCGCGTGACGGGAGCAGTTTCAGAGACAGTAAATGTGTCTCCCACCTGTGTCTGCTTCGGCACGATGATGTAGCGCTTCGCGCCGTCTTGGTAGATTGCGAGGCCGATGAAGGCTGAACGGTTCGGATCGTATTCAATTGAGGTGATTTTTGCCGGAATGTTTTTCTTGTCGAACGAAAAATCAACGTCGCGCCACAGTTGCTTGTGCCCGCCGCCCCTGTGGCGCATGGTGATGCGGCCGAAGGCGTTCCTGCCGAAGCCGCGTTTTCCCCCGCTCTTGAGGCGCTTGTGCGGCGCATGACCGGAGAGCAGTGTGCGGTAATGAATGCGCGTCATTGCGCGCTGGCTCTTCGTCGTCGGTCTATACGTTTTGAGTGCCATAGGAATAGGTTCTAGGTGCTAGGGACTAGGTTCTAGGAAATTGTAATTGTCTCGCCTTTGGCGAGGTAGACGTACGCCTTCTTGCCGCCCTGCTTTACGCCGCGCTTTCCCGTACGCATGTTGCGGACGATCTTCGAGCGGACGTTCACGATGCGGACTTTGCGCGGCTTCACGTTGTAAACGGCATGCACTGCCGAGGCTATTTGCTTCTTGTTCGCGGAAGTCGCGACGTCGAAAACATACGCGCTCATACCACCCGCGAACGTCGCTTTCTCGGTGATGCGCGGATTCATAAGGACATGCGAGAGATTAGTCTTAGTAACAGGTGCAGTCGCGGTTTTTACAGCCGCAGGAGCCGGTGCCGCTTCGTCTTTTTTGATTTTGCGAGAAAAGAGGGCCATACACTAGTTGCTAGTTGCTAGTTTCTTGTTGCTAGTAGATGCGGAAGATTTATTCGCTCGGTGAGACAAAATTGCAACCGCCGCTTCGGGGTTTTCGATGATGACGAACGAGTGCTTGAGGACGGAAACCGGATTCAAGTCGCGCACCGCGCTCGAATCGACGTTCCCGATGTTGCGGAAGCTTTTTACGCTCGCCTCTTTTGCATCAGCAAAAGCGACAAGTGCCGCGTTCTTTTTCTTCGCCGAGAGCTTCTCGAAGCCGCTCTTCGAAAGCGCCACCAATGTCTTCTTCGCAGACGCCGTCGAAGGCTTTTCGATACCGAAAGAATCCACCAACACGACCTCGCCGTCCTTGAGTTTGCGCGAGAGTGCCATAAAGAGGGCTTTTGCACGCATCTTCTGCGGGATGGTGCGCGCAAAAACTTTTTCGTTGCGCGGGCCGTGAGTGACGCCGCCGCCTTTCCAGATAGGAGAGCGAATGGAGCCGTGCCGCGCGCGGCCGGTTCCTTTATGCTTCCACGGCTTCTTTCCGCCGCCGCGCACGTCGCCGCGCCCCATCGTGTGCGCAACATTCGTGCGTGCATTGTCCTGCATCGAGGTCACGACCTGGTGCATCAGAGAATCATTCCACGGCACACCGAAAATGGTCTCAGGAAGTTTGATATCCCCTGCCTTTTTCCCCATTGAGTTGTAGATTGGTGCTGCCATCCCCCACTTTCCGACAGCAGACGTGCCGGTGGTTTCTTTTTTCGCTCTTGTTCGTGTGTTGGCCATATTTTTTAGGTTTTTGAAAGTGGGGGATTAGCCGCGAATTTCAACAAGAGTGCCTGGTCGGCCCGGAATCGCGCCAGAGATGAGAAGCGTGTTTGTCGCAGGATCAACTTTCATCACCTTCAGGTTTTTGATCGTGATACGGTCGCCACCCATGCGCCCTGCCATGCGCATGCCTTTGATGACGCGCCCGCCCGCGCGGCCGCCGCCACCGATAGAACCAGGGGCACGCTCCTTGTTCTTCTGACCGTGTGAGCGCGGACCGCCATGGAACCCGTGGCGCTTCACGACACCCTGGAATCCCTTGCCTTTCGAGATGGCAGAGACTGCAACGATGTCGCCTTCGGCGAATGAGGAGACCTCTATCTTTGCCCCGCGCTCGTAAGCTTCAGTCGTCCCCTGGCCGGGAAGGCGGAATTCGCGGATGAAGCGCACCGGCGCGATGTCTTTGAGATGACCCCTCACTGGCTTTGAGACACGAGATTCCTTGCGCGTACCAGAACCTACTTGCACCGCCTGATAACCGTCTTTTTCTGTCGTTTTCACCTGGGTAACCGTCATCGGCTCGGCAGTAACAACCGTCACGGCAGAAACCGCACCTTTGTCGTCGAATACTTGGGTCATGCGACCCTTAACTCCCAACATAAACTTCATATGGCTTGAAATGAAAACGCCCCCAATGGCGAGGGCGAACCTCAAACCATTGCTCCCTATGGGGAGATAGCGTCGCGCACACTATACAGGAGGTTTTTTCTTTATGCAACCATCCCTGCCGAAGGCGGCATACTGCGGCGTTGGTTTCTCTGCCAGATGAGGTAGAGCGCAACTGCTCCAAGGACGACGAGAAGTGCGAGAACGGCGATATCCAAGGCATTTGATGCCGGAGCAGGTTCATAGATGGGCGCCTCTGCGGCCGCGAAGCTATTTTGCGCGTCAAGATAATCCTGCGCGACACCCTGCTCTTCTGCTTGCATCGCGAGCGCGCTCACCAATGCATCGATCTCAGTCGGCGACATTTCCGAGGAGCGTGGATCGCTCATGATGTCCGCGCGGATGGTTGCGCGAAGCGTATCTTCCTCCTGCGCAAGCGCGAAGAGAGGGAGAAGCATTGCGACGAGAAACGAGACGCTCAGACGAGAGAGAGTCATATAAACAGTATAGCCCCTTTTGCGGAGCTATGCTTCCTTATCCCCATTCGTTTATCACATCATTTTGACATCAATACTGACACCTGAAGGCAAATCGATGTTCGTGAGAGCTTCAATGACTTTGGCCTCGGGGTTGAGAATGTCGATCATGCGCTTGTGAATGCGCATCTCGAACTGCTCGCGTGAGTCTTTATCAATAAATGCGGCGCGATTGACGGTGTATTTCTTGATATCTATTGGAAGCGGCACGGGGCCGATGATAGTCGCATTGTAGCGTAGAGCGGTGTCGATGATCTGCTTCACCGACTTATCCAAAACGGCATGCTCATAGGCGCGCACCTTGATGCGCAGACGATGCGATGTTTCCGCCGCCTTCTTCCCCCGGCTTGTCCGGGGCTTTGCTGCCGTCTTTGTCGCTGTCATAGAACGTGCGGAGTATGCCCTATGCTTGGTAAAAATGCAACCTGAGTTACAGATAACATTCGAGCATCGTAATTCGCCAGGACGAGAAAAAAACCAATGAGTGCTGCGGATTTAGAGCTCATGGTATAGATTACAGATAAAAGAACTTGAAATACGGATTTATACCTAAAGACGAAACGAGAAAACAGGTACCGGAGATTTGAACAAATCGCGTAGAAAGACGTTTGTGAGTCAGTTTGTACGTGTAGTACGACGTGAAATTATATTCGTACCGCAATTTCGGATCCAACAGTCGACGCAAAGAAAACTCCCAACGGCTGAGAATGCAGTATCCGAGAATCAGATTCTGAAAAAGCACGATGACAAGAATCGAGACATAGAGTGGCCATATCTCCGGCCAAAGCCAGCCTAAAAAAATCACCACGCCGATTGCGCAGTGCAGTATGAATATTCCGACTGCTCCGGCATGCTCGAGGGTTTTCATATATCTATTTTAACGTACGGCTTCCTTAGTGAAGCGTTTGAATTCTTCCTCTGAATTTATCCCTATTCCTCGTATTTTGAACGATTCATAGTCAGACCATGCAAATAAGGTGATGTGAGGAACTGGCGCGGGGAGCGAAATACCGAACATATCGTTTAACTTCTCATAGAACTCCGATAAATCTGGTAACTCAACCTTTTGCACAATCGTGCGACGTGTATGTCCTGGTATTTCGTCACTATAGCCGTTATCTCTCAAATCATCTCTGGTGTATGTTCGTTCGTGTAAGAAATATTCATCGGTCAGAGAATACTCCCACAAATAGCTCTCAAACAAAGACTTAATCGAGTGCACAAACGCCTCGGGATTTTCTTTTGCTGCAACAGCTTCCCACAATAAGCGCGCATTCTTGGTGACAACTACGCTGATGTGCACCTTGTCCTTCTCGGTAAGGCCGTGCTCTGCGGCAACCTTTCTCACAAAATCAGGGATCTGCGGCTTCTCAACAGATACGCCCACGTGCGCATAATGCTTAAAATCCAGAGCAACAGGAAGCGTCATAATTAACTACTGTCGATCCAAAATCGGAGTTTATCGACACCGGTTTCGGGATTCGGCACTTGGTTTTCGAGCACGCCGCCGTTCTTTTCTATAATCTTTCGCGAAGCGACGTTCGTCGCGTCACAGGTGACAAGTATGTGTGAAATGCCGATTTCTTTTGCTTTCGGAAGTGCAAGTTCGAGAATTTTGCTGCCGTATCCCTTTCCTCGCTTGCTTGGACGAACGTCGTAACCAATATGCCCGCCAACCTTTTGTAGAAATTCATCTAGACGATGACGAATACGGACGGTACCAATGAACTCCTCGCCATCCACGAGCCAATATGTCGTTTGCGGCACGTACCCTTCCAGCAAGTTATCGCCTTTAGATTGGCCCAGAATTTTTTCGACATATGCATCGAAGGTCTCTGCTTCAAGCGTCGAGAACGTGTCGCCCACGCGCTCAATCATCTGCGGAAAATCCTGGTCAGCCTGAAATTCCTTCACCGCCTCGATATACGAGGTTTTGTGTTCTACTGAGGGCAAAACGAGTTCCATGGGCTATTCCGAGTGTGGATGATATAGATCTTCCTTCAAAAACGGCACCAGGGCGCAGATGATTGCTGGCGCATACCAGTCAGCATACGTTAAAGAGTCGTTGGTAAGGGGGCCAATCGTACCTGTCGTTGTTTTGGTGCCTGACTTCGCAAGCACTTTATCCGTCGCATGGCTTTGCTCCAGCCCTTCGTGCAATATTAGATGCCGTATCGCAGGCGGAAGTGCGAACGAGACTGTCCTGCTATGACCTTGTCGTTTGTTCTTTGATTCAACAACGACCCAGCCATAGTTATAGAGATCGCCGTACATTTCTTCGACTCCCCCTTCGAGACCAACGTAGAAATCAGCGTCAGGAGCGAGTTCACGGGCATGTTTGATCCTATTGAGCGCACCCGTACGAATTTCATCATTCGACATCGGTTGGTCGTTGATGCCTGAGTTAGCCGGAACGCATTCGAATGTGAATGTCATTCCAGGAAAGACTATCGTAAACCCCCGCTTTACCGCCTCCTCTTTAACGGGACTCTTCGACGCAATCACGACTTTCATGCCGCGCATTATAGCCGAAATGCGAAAAAGTGAGGCCATGCTAGACTGCGAGCTGGCACATTTACAGAGGAGAAAGCGTCGTGAGTGAACTTGAGAAGCTTGCACACGAAGCCATGAACAACGCTATCAGGCTTGCCGCCAATCCCTATCCGGGTCGCGGATTCGTCATCGGCAGGACAGAGGACGGCACCCACGTTGTTCAAGTCTATTGGCTCATGGGTCGGAGCGAGAACAGCAGGAGCCGCCGGCTTGTGCATGACGGCAACGTCGTACGCACCGAAGCGGTCGATCCGTCAAAGGTCACCGATCCGTCGCTGGTCATCTACAACGCGATGAGAACGGGTCTCTTTGAGCATGTCGTCTCAAACGGCAATCAAACTGACACGATTTGCGATGGGAATGATCCGCAAAGCTTCGTATGGGCGATGCGGAAACACACGTTCGAGCCGGATGCACCGCACTATACGCCTCGAATATCCGGCATTTGCCACACTGTAAACCGACCGAACCCCTCCGCGGAAATCTCGGTCATATCGAGATCTCACGACGGCAGTTGCCAGCGAACGCTCTATTTCTACGAACAGCTGCCCGTAGGGTTCGGTTATTGCGTCCATACCTATGCAGGCGACGGCAATCCGCTTCCCTCATTCCTGGAAGCGCCGTACGTGCTTCCGCTGCAGGACGACATCGAGATGGTCTCGCAATCGTACTGGGAGAAGCTCAATGCGGAAAACCGCGTCGCACTCGTGACGAAATTCATCAACGTCACGACCGGCGAATCGAAAGTGCACATCATCAACCGGTTCTAAGACGTCCTTCCCTGCCACCAAAGCCCGGTGGCAGGGAGCTTCTTTTTATTATTGAAGTATAGAGCTGAGAAAGGTGAGGCACGAAAAAATCCGCCTTGTGAGCGGATTTTTTCGTGCGAATCTCCAGTGGGAGTTACGCTGTAATCTTAGTTACAACTCCGGCTCCGACGGTCTTGCCACCCTCGCGGATAGCAAAGCGCTGCTGCTCTTCCATGGCGATGGGACCCACGAGCTTCACCTTGAAGGTGACCGTGTCGCCCGGCATCACCATTTCGACACCTTCCTTCAGCGTCACTTCGCCGGTCACGTCCGTCGTGCGGATGTAGAACTGCGGCTTGTACCCGGTGAAGAATGGCGTGTGGCGGCCGCCTTCCTCCTTCGTGAGAATGTAGACTTCCGCGTCGAAATCCGTGTGCGGCTTCACCGTTCCTGGCTTCGCGAGGACCTGACCGCGATGTACGTCTTCCTTCTTCAAACCACGAAGGAGAACACCCGCGTTATCGCCCGCCTGGCCTTGCTGGAGGGACTTGTTGAACATTTCAACGCCGGTGACGGTCGTCTTCTGTGTGTCTTTGATGCCGATGACTTCGACTTCCTCGCCGACTTTCACAATACCGCGATCGATGCGGCCCGTAACGACCGTGCCGCGGCCTTCGATGGAGAAGACGTCTTCGATGGCCATAAGAAACGGCTTGTCGAGTTCGCGGACAGGCTCCGGAATGTATTCGTCAATGGCCTTCACGAGTTCCATCACTTTGCCGCTCCACTCATTGCCGGTTTCCGGCGATTCGAGTGCTTTCAAGCCCGAGCCGCGGATAACCGGCGCGTTCTTCCCGTCGAAACCCTGCTTGTCGAGAAGATCGCGCACTTCCTCTTCGACGAGATCGATAAGTTCTTTATCATCCACCATGTCCACCTTGTTGAGGAAGACAACGATCTTCGGGACGCCGACCTGCTTCGCGAGAAGAATGTGTTCGCGCGTCTGCGGCATCACGCCGTCTGTTGCTGCGACGACGAGGATCGCGCCGTCCATTTGCGCCGCCCCCGTGATCATGTTCTTGATGTAGTCGGCGTGGCCCGGCGCGTCAACGTGCGCGTAGTGGCGATTCGGCGTCTCGTACTCGGAGTGCGAGAGCGAGATGGTGATGCCGCGCGCCTTTTC
>ERZ1292623.887-Hain-H51-01um-R1-887-length-30426-cov-8_pt1 | contig 30426 bp, 29 predicted proteins | sample MGYA00564398_ERZ1292623 | MGnify/ENA primary metagenome ERZ1292623 (study PRJEB36523, sample SAMEA6512633) | groundwater metagenome | collected 2019-01-07 | study: AquaDiva: Metagenomics assemblies of 32 groundwater samples
ATAGATATTCAGGAGCTAAAGTTCCTAAGCCAACATAGCTAGAAGAAATATTATTGCTGCCAACTCTTAATTCATTTTCTATTGTAAAGCTGCCAAGATAACTATTACCCAGAACTCTTAAATCTTTAGTAATAGTAGCATTATCTATTCTAATAAAGGATTCATTCTGAGGCATTAATAAATCTAGCAATAAGGAATCTTCTACAGTAGCATTAACTCCAAAATTCTGATCCGAAGAGAAAGTATTAGTAGCGTTAATGAAAGCAACATTATCACTTCTCAATAAAGGAGCGAAAGATAAATCAGACTCTAAAATCGTAGCGTCTAAGATATGCGTTGTATTTACTAAATCAGCCTGCAGGTCTCCTAGATAAGCAGCTCCTTTAGCTGTTAGATTTCCAATGAATAAAGCAGAGCCTGCAAAATAGCTTTCCAAAACGCCTTTAACAGCCAAATCATTTGTAATGGAAACATTTCCCTCTCCTCCTATTCTCATAGCCTCAGCCAAAGATAAATTACTAATAATCCCATTAATATCTCCATATCCAGTATAAAATACTAAAGCTCCTCTTTCAGTTCCATTAGAAACATCTTCTAAAATGCCTGATATCATGGAAATATTTTCAACTTCCTTAGCATCATCCATCAGCCTGAAAACTATTCCACTACCATACCCATCCCCGCTCTCTCCTGACAAGTTGCTTTTCTCCAATAATAAAATTGGAGTGATGGTTTCATTAATGTTAACCTCTGTTACATTTAAATGCAATAGATATTCAGGAGCTAAAGTTCCTAAGCCAACATAGCTAGAAGAAATATTATTGCTGCCAACTCTTAATTCATTTTCTATTGTAAAGCTGCCAAGATAACTATTACCCAGAACTCTTAAATCTTTAGTAATAGTAGCATTATCTATTCTAATAAAGGATTCATTCTGAGGCATTAATAAATCTAGCAATAAGGAATCTTCTACAGTAGCATTAACTCCAAAATTCTGATCCGAAGAGAAAGTATTAGTAGCGTTAATGAAAGCAACATTATCCGTCCTTAATAAAGCACTAAAGCTCAAATCACTTTCCAAAATAGTCGCATCTACAATTAGAGTCGTATTAATACTAGAATCAGCCAAGTCATCTGCTATTATAGTCCTATCTAAAATCTCAGCTGTAGCAACCCCTCCTGCAGCAATGTCCCCAGCTAATATAGTATCAGCAGCTATATGGGTAGTATTTACTAAATCAGCCTGCAAGTCTCCTAGATAAGCAGCTCCTATCACTGTTAAATTCTGAGTTGCCAAAATGCTTCCAGAAACTTCCAAAGCATCTCCTGTTGGATATCTTCTAATTCCAACTCTCTGATCATTATCTATTACAAACACAATCCCATTTAAACCGTCTGTAATATTAAGCCATGGCAAACTTAAAGCAGTGGAATTAGAAATTTCTAACTTTCCCTGAGGAGAAGTAGTGTCTATCCCTACTAAAGTTCCTGTATCATATATTAAAGAATTTCCAACTGTGTCTGCTGCTGTAAATTTTACTACATAATTTGTAGTTCCTCCTCCAGAGACATTTGAATTGCTAGTTAGATTAACACCTCCAGAGTAAATATCTCCTGTAACATTCAAATCCCCGATTACATTCAAAGGATTTGCTGGAGTAGTTGTCCTGATTCCAATGAAATTATTTGCTGAATCTAAATGCCAAGTAGGAGAATCAAAAGTATAATCTCCAGAAGCAGTATCTCCTGTGTTGAACAAGTAAGAATCAGAAATATTCCCTGAATCTAATGTATTAGCAAGAGTTAAAGTCTGGATATAAGCTGTCCTGAAATAGTTCTCAGCTGTTCCTAGATCAAAAGAAAGATTAGCATCAGGAACTAGAGAGTGAGTTGATAAAGTTCCTGTTAAGTTCAGTCTTGCTTGTGTTATGTTTCCTATCATTGCCTGGAACTTTTGCCTTTCAATGCCGTTGAAATCCAGCTCTGATCCATTAATTGTTATCTCCATGTAATAAATTGTTCCGTAGGTTAAATTTAGTTCATATCCTGATGTGTCATCTCCAAGCATGATATCTACTTTTCCGTTAGTGACATTGTTTTCAAAACCAGTAGATGAGTTGTAAATCAAATTCCCTCCAGTTGCCGCATCATAGATTTCAACTGTGATATTTACATTGTCTACATCCAATCCGGATTCCTTCACATCAAGAGTTAATCCCAATAAGTCGATTTCTGGAGCAAAAACTACATTGAGCATTATCAAAAACATTATTGAGAATAGAATAATTTTAGAGAGCTTCATCTGCCACCCCTTCGAAAGTTTTATAAGTTCTATTTCCTTGATTAATTTCTATGTCAGAAATTGTTTTTAAAGTGGAAATTCCCTCTGAATTGAAGGAAAGGTTTGAAATTGCTCTGGATGTTATTGTAAAGGGATTTATTGAAGATTTAGAGTTTTCTTTAGCCAGGGATATTTTATCTAAAAGCAAGTTAACAAAAGTGCAGGCTTTCAAGTTTGCTGATGGAGTGAAATCCGGAATTGCAAAGAGACATTCGTTTGCTTCTTGATTTTTTAAAATGAAATCCTTGGTTATTGAGGCAAATATTGTGTTCCAAGCATTAATTAAAAGAGGGTTTATGTTGGACCTTATAAAACTACTTTCCTCTAAAGGATATACCCTGTACTCTCCAATTTCTGCTGCTGACGCTACATTGAGCATTATCAAGAATATTATTGGGAGTGAAAACAGTCTGACGATCTTCATTTTTCACCTCTCAAATACTTCTCTTTTAAGGACTTAAATACAGACTTGATGTCTTCAATGTTGTTTTTTGAATCTGCTGAAGAAATTGTTCTTCCATAATATGCAAGTTGGTTTCTTATTTTTCTGTAGCGGTCAAATTTTTCTGCAAGGGTTTCTTCTTTTTTCTCTTTTAGATAAAATGTAAATGCTTCATGCGAATAGGATTTTATTCCGTCAAGGGCAGCCATCGCCTCTATAACCATCCTTAAACAATCATAATAATCGCACATTAGCCTTCTTGATGATTCCTCAGTTATTTTTATTTTATTTAAGAATCCAATATCATTGATTGCCGTTTCTAAAAGAGATCTTGCTAACGCTTTGTCTGGCTCGCCCCTTCTTACCTTCCCTTGCTTTATGAAATCTTGCAGTTTCATTTGAATACCTCTATAAATCCAGACAGTTTTATGCCGTTTAATATATTGTTTAGAAGGTTTTTGTTCTTTGACTTCATTTCTAGAAACTCTTTTTTGTTATTAATGAAAAGCTGTATATCCGCACCAATTTTAGTCTCGTATTTTTCTAGCGATAACTCCTTTTTTGATTCTGACAATATAAAGATATCAATATCACTCTGCTTTGTGTTTTCACCCTTTGCAAAAGAGCCAAATAAAATGATTGCTTCTGGATAGTTTAATTCTAAGTTTAGATAATCAATCAGTCCAGACTCTAAAATTCTTAAGGTATTGAAATGTTTTTTAGTCTCTTTAAACATAGAATTTTGAGAATTTGCCCGGTATAAAATCACATTTCTCTCTTTGCTTCTTTCAAGCAAATTTTTTTGGTTGAAATCTTCCAAATATGATGTTGCCGTAGTTGGAGATACTTTCACTATTTTAGCTAATTCTCTGATATGAAATTCTCTTTCCGGCTCATCTAAAAATGGTTTTAGCATTTCCATCTTGTCTATTTTTTTGGACATATGTCTATTTTTTTGGACAATTGTCTATTTAAATGTTTTGATTTCGTCATTTTGTGCAAAGATAATCTTGGATTACTCATCTGCTGCCTCTTCGAAAGTTTTATAAGTTTTAATTTCGTATATAAATATATGAAAAATAAAATTTCTAGAATGGAAAAAGCATTGAAACTCATTGGAAAGATTCATGCAGACCCTAATTTGATGAAAAAAGCTAGAGACTATGTCGACCATCTTGGAAGTAGTGCTTAAATTAACCATTTCTATACCTCCCTATAAATTCGGAATACTTTACCAGCTTTGGTGTTTGCAGACCATTTATCTCATTCACCTTACAATATGTTTCCTCTGCTATTTCTGAAAGCATTGTTCTCTTATCTGTGCTAACTACAATATCGATATTTTTTATAGAAGCAATTGCTATAATCTGAAAATCAATTTTCAAGTTTTCTTCTGTGTATTTTTTTATTTTTTTACTCAATAATTTATGCCTTCCAGAGTTTCTTAACCTGTCAAATTCTTTGTAGTATCCTTTTGCAAGATGTTCTGCTAACGGCGATAATTTTAAGTTTTCCTGTATTAAGGATTCGTATATTGATAATACTGCTTCTTTCAGCACTTGATCTTGGTAGTTTATCTCTCTTGGTGTTTCTTTTAGTTCTTTTTCTATGATTTCTATCCCACAAATATGAATCTGTTTGTCTTGAATTATCTTTTTTATTATCTCTTTACTTTCTTTCTCCAGTAGCAGTTCACCGTACACGTTAGTGTCTAGAATTATCGTTTTACTCATCTGCCGCCTCTTCGAAAGTTTTATAAGTTTTAACCTGTCTTGAATTATTATGAAACTTAGATCTAAAATTCCTAAAAATGTAGATCCCATAAAGTTGGCTGATAAAATTAAGAAAAATTTGACCAAAGATTGGATAGATAGAAGAATTCATCTTAAATCATTTCAGGTCCAATGATTTTAATCGTGTTTAGACCTTCCTCCTTTAATATATTATTTATATCTGCTTCCCTATTTCTTAGATGTTTTCTATTGAAAGTGATAAGGTAATCTATTTCAAATATAGAAGTTATTAAAATCAACAATGCATCTTCTCCTTTAACACCATCTTTTTCTAAATCTTCTAATATTTTTATATCGTTTATTTTTCGTTCTTCTATTTTTTCATCAACATCTTTATTTGAAATAATTTGATATGAATTTTTAATATAGAACTCTTCTATGTCATCTTTTAATGCATCATACTTCCACTTAGCAACCGTTTCCAGCAGAGAAAAAGGGGTTATAACTAGGAAGTCTTTTTTTTCTACCTTTTTTACGAAATCTGATGCAATCTTCTTATTTTCTCCCTTGTTGTCCCATAAATTAACTGTGATTATATCTAAATCAACCAGGACTTTCTTTTTACTCATCTGCCGCCTCTTTTTTCTGTTTTAACTTCTTCAAAGTCAATATACCATCTATTTTCCTTCTGATTAAATTTGAAAACTATGCTGTGCTTCTTTTTCATGTCCAGGGCAAACAGCAAAGGCATAGGAATCGTAGTTTCAAAGCTGCTACCGCGCTTGTAGATCTTTCTGCTAAACTCCATTATTCTTTTAACTCCGGTAAAGTTGATGCGAGAATAAGGCCCCTGAGGGGGCTCAGGGACCGAGGTGTGCATTGAATGCCTGAACGTAATTTCTTCTTTCCCTCTTTGAGGCTGTTCATATACTACTTATATTTAAACTTATTTATATACTTTTCTATAATCTTATTTTAATACTTTATTTATAACTTATTTTTATATTTATTTTAATACTTTTAAATATACTTATATTAAAATGATATGTTGACGCAAAAGATTTATATATATGTATATTCATATGTATACTATGGCGAAAACAATTATGATCTCTAATGAAGTTTATGGGGAACTAAAAGAGCTTAAAGAAAGAAAGAATAAGAGCTTTAGCGAAGTTATTATTGAGTTAGTTGAAGATAAAAAAGCAAAAAAAATGAAAAATTTAAGGGAAGTTTATGGTTTGTTAGAAGGAGATACAGGATATGATAGAGAATGGAAGGAAACTTTAAAAAAGGGATGGGATAAATGGAGCAAAAGATATGCTTAGACACAGACATTTGCATAGAGATTATTAAGAAAAATCCTGCTTATGATTTTATATTTGATAAATTTTCAGCTTCTGATGTTTTTATCTCTTCAGTAACTCTGTTTGAGCTTTTTTTGAGGGAACTCCATCTTGATGATATAGAAAGATTTGTGGGCTATTTTATGGTTCTATCTTTTGATGAATCTTGTGCGATAAAAGGAAGCGAGATAGCTAGAAATTTAAGGAAAGAAGGTAAGACTATTGATTTTAGAGACATTTTTATAGCTGCTGCTTGTTTGGTAAATAATTGCAGTTTGCTGACATTAAATAAAAAGCACTTTGAAAGAATAAAAGGATTAGAATTGATAGATATTTGAAAATGAAATATAAATTTTTAGATCATACAGCAGATGTTATGTTTGAAGCTCAAGGAAGAAATTTGAATGAGGTATTTGAGAATGCTGCACTTGCTGTCTTTGATGTTCAATCTGATTTGAAAAAGATAATGCCGAAAGCGAAGAAGAAGATAAAATTAAAAAATGAAAGTATAGGAGATTTGCTTTTTGACTTCCTCGAAGAATTAATCTATTTGAAAGATGCAAAATATTTGCTTTTCGGAAAATTTTCTGTGAAAATAAAAAACTTCAAAGGGAAATATTTTTTGGACGCTGTTGCTTGCGGAGAAAAAATAAATCCTAAGAAGCACGGATTGAAAACAGATGTTAAAGCGATAACCCTCCATGAGTTTTTTCTGAAGAAAGTAAAAAATGGTTGGAAGTGTAGGGTGCTTTTAGATATTTAATTCAGCCCTTTACATTTCCAATCGGCTTGAGCTTTACAATTGGTCTTGAGATTCCTGCTTTGTTAACTGCATCAATAACATCATCAATCTCTTTGTATGCAAATCCTGCTTCTTCAGCCAGTCCTGACATTGAAGCCCCTTTGACGTAGATGCCTTTTTTTTCCAAATCCCTTTGCAAGTTTTCTCCTCTAATTAATTTTTTTGCCTTTGTCCTTGACATTGTTCTTCCTGAACCGTGTGCGGTGCTTCCAAATGTTTCTTCTTCTGCTTTTTTTGTTCCCATCAGGAGATAAGATCCAGTTTCCATGCTCCCTCCGATGATTATTGGTGAGCCTAAATCCTTGTAAGGTTTGGTTAGCCTTTCGTATCCATGACCAACAGAAGTGGTTGCACCTTTCAAATGGACTAAAACTTTTTTCTTTTTTCCTTCTATTGTGATTGTGTGCTCTCTTGCTATATTGTGCGTGCAGTCATAGATTAAATCCATCCCCATGTTTTCAGCCGACTGCGAGAAAACTTTTTCAAATCCTTCTCTTATCCTATGCAATATAACTTGACGGTTAGCATATGCCATGTTTCCTGCACACTTCATTGCAGCATAATAATCTTGTCCTTCTTTAGATTTTATCGGTGCACAGGATAACTCTCTATCTGGAATTTTTATATTATGGTTTTTCATTGTTCTGTCGAAAATCTTCATATAATCTGTTGCCAGCTGATGTCCAAATCCGCGAGACCCGCAATGGACCATAACTAGGATTTTATCCGGCTCTATTCTCATCTCTTTTGCAACTTTTTCATCAAAAATATTTTCTGCAAGAGAGAACTGTATTTCTAAATAATGATTTCCACTCCCTAAAGTTCCTAGCTGATTAATCCCTCTCGACTTAGCTTTCTCTGAAACTTTTGTATGATCTGCCCCTTTTAGCGTTCCATAATCTTCTGTTCTTTCTAGGTCTTTACCCCATCCGTAATTATTTTCAACACACCATCTAGCTCCTTGCTCCATAACTTCATTGAATTGAGAATTGTTTAATTTAACAAATCCTTTGCAGCCGACGCCGGCAGGAACTAATTTGAACAGGGTGTCTACTAGATCTTTGATTTTTGGTCTTACTTCTTTTAATGTTAAGTCTGTTCTAAGAAGACGCATTCCACAATTAATATCGAAACCAACAGCACCAGGAGAGATAACTCCTTCTTCCATGTCCATTGCTGCCACCCCACCTATTGGCATTCCATATCCCCAGTGAGCATCGGCATGACATATAGAATATTTAACAATACCTGGAAACATTGCTACATTTGTAACCTGGTTGAAAACCCCTGGGTCCATTGCCTTCAGCAAAAGTTCTGTTGCTATTATTCTTGCTGGGACGTTCATTCCTTGTTTGTAACTAGTCGGAATTTCCCATGTAACTTCGTTTATTTTTTTTATTTCTTTTGGCACTTCACTCATTTTATTTGTAATCATGCATTGCCTTTAAATCTTTAACTCTTTTCCTTTTTTAATATTATTTTTTCATCAATTCAGAATACAAAGTGATTAGCCTTGAATATATTTTTTTCTTTTCTTCTGGCTTTAGGTTGTTGTACTGATCATTTACCTGATTATAAATATGTAGGGTATGTTCTTTGTTTTCTCTTTTAAGCGATGAAAATGCCTCATCAAGCTTTCTTTCCATCGACAGCAAGTCCGGAATGGAAGTTTCATTCCTTAGTTCAGAGGGTTCTTTTTTTCTTTGAAGGTGACTGTAAATTCCTTCCAAAGAGCCGTGGAATTTTTTTGCTTCTTTTATTTCTTCTTTTTTTACAGACTCTTTTGTCTTATTCATGAAATTGTGGATGCTTGTGTGAAGTATCTTTTCTTTCAACTTGGACAAATTGTTATAGACGTTGTCTCTTATCCCCGGATCTAGATGTAAGTCTTTGAATATTTCAATTGCTGCCTTGTAATTATGATGGGCTTTTTCATGGTTTTTTCTTTGAAGATGCGCTTCTGCTGCTTTTATATGCACGAACAGTTTTTTTGCCATTGACTGATTGAACTTTTTATCTAGAACTTCTGTTTTTATCGATGTGAACTTTGGCCTGCGTGCGAGTATGAAATCTGCTAAAGATTCTTTTTTCCTATACTCTACATGTTTCTGTCTGTCTTCATTTATTGTTTGCTGTTTCTGCTTAATATTTTCTTCCGGTTTGAATTGTTTTTCTGTCAGCGGGAAGAATTTCTGTTTTTCTTCTTTTTTATTTTCTTTTTTTAACAGTGATTTAATTACTTGGAATAATGGCTTTTTTATTTTTGTAGTGCTTAACTGGGTTGGTTTTTTTTCTTCATATTGTTTTATGCTTTGGTATAATTCTTCTTTCTTGTCGTATATTTTTTCTCTCTCATGCGTCGGCAAGTTGAGGAAATTTGTATCTATGTCTTTGTATAGCTTTTCCGCTTTTTTAACTTGGCCTGTGTATATTGCACTGAATGCTTTTTCTAGTGAAGAAACTATTGCTGTTGAGGTAATCTCATTTTTTACTTTCATCAGTGCTGGCAAAGCAGTTTTTTGAGACGCCTTGTTTAATGACCTGTATAGATAAACTGCTCTTTTGTAATATTCTTTTGCGTCATCTTTTTTGTTCCTTCTTAATTCTACTTCTGCTTTGCTCACTAGATAGTTTATTTGGTCTATTTTTGCACTTTCTATCTTTGGGGTTAGTGAACTTTTGATTGTGTAATTTAATTTTTTAATGAATGGAGATATTGAATCCATTTTTGAAGCTGAAGAGAAAATATGATCCCTTGCAGATTCGATGCCGTTTCTAAACTTAGTTAATATCAACGATGGATGTTTTGGCTTTTGCTTTTTTATGCTGCTGTATAATTTGTTTATCTTTTTTTGTATCTCTCTTGATTTTTCTGAGTCTCCTTTTCTTAATGCTTCTTCTTCCATCTGCATCAGGATTTTTATTTCCTGTTCTGGAGTTAGCTTTTTCCTTTCCAATCTTGATGCTAGGGATTTTAGAACCGTGTCTTCTAATTTGTGTTCAATCTCAACTAAGCGCCTTTTCCTTTCCAGCCTTGATTTTTCAATTTCTTCCCTAGTTTTGAACAACCCAAACTTATCATGCAGAAATGCCTTTAGTTTTCTTTTTCTCTCGTTCTTTGCAGATTCTTTTTCCTTTTTTATCTTCTGATCATTAATCAGTTTTTTCCTGATTTTTTCTCTCTGCGATTCTATATCTGCTTCTGTTTTATACGATCCAAAATGATTATGCAACTGCTTATGCAAGAAACTCTTAAGATTTGTTTTTTGCTTATTTATCCTGTTTTTAAGCTCGGATATTTTTTGCTCTCTTCTTTTTTTCTTCTCTTCAGTTTCTTTCTTTCTGAGCTGTTTTTCTTTTTCTTTGATTTCTTTTTTCTTTCTTTCAGCTTCGAGTTTAATATTTTCCTTCTTTTCTTCTTCCTTCTGTTTTCTTAACTTTTTTTCGTGCTTTTTCTTCAGTTTTTGTAGTCTTTTTTCTTCTTCTATCTTCTGTTTTCTTAATTTCTTTTCGTATTCTTCTTCCCTTTCACGCTCTTTTTCCTCAGGTGTTTTGAATAATCCGAGCTTATCATGCAGTAATCTCTTTAGTTCTTTCTTCTTGCTGGCTATGTATTCTTTTCTTTTTGTCTTTGCTATTTCTTTTTCTCTTGCTTTCTTTGCCTGTTCAAGTGATTTCAGATGCTGCTTTCTTTTTTTCTCTTCTAGTTTTTTCAGTTTTTCATTTTGCTTCTGCCTTCTTTCCTGTTGCTCTTCCAACTCTTTTCTTTTGTACTCTTCTTCTTTTGCTCTTTGCTTTTCTCTTAACTTTCTCAGTCTTCTTTCTTTTTCTCTTTCGACTTCTTCTCTTGTCCTGTAAAGTTTTAATGCGTGCAGGAAATTCAGTATTGATTGCTTTCTTGCTTCTTTTTTTCTTTCCTTGTGCTGCCTCTTAAGCCTCTCTTCTCTCTTTAGAATTAATTCTTCTTCATGTTTTTCTTCTGGAGTTTTGTATAATCTTAAGAAATGCAGGAAGTTTAATATTGATTGTTTCTTCTTTCTTCTTTCTGTTCTTTTTACTCTCTCTTTTTCCAGTCGGGCTTTTCTTTTTTCTTCAAGTTCTTTTTCAATATCTTTTACCGTCTTGAATAATCCGAACTTATCATGGAAGAAATCTCTGATTGCTTTTGCTCTCTCTAGCCTTTTTCTTACCTTTTCTTCTCGTATCTTCTCTGCTTCGCGTATTTTTCTCTGGGCTTCAAGCCACTTCAAATGCTCCTTCTGTTGATTTATCTTTATCTTTAAAATTTCTTTTTTTCTTTTATCCTCTTCTTTCCTTCTTTTCTCTAATTCTTTCTTTTGCTCTTTTTCTTTGATACTTTTAATTTTTAGCAGATATTTTCTTTTTCTTTTGAACTCTTTTTCTGCAAGTGTCTTAATTATCCCTAATCTGTGCAAAATCCCTTCTGTTTTCTTTTTTACATCGATACTATCTTTTATTTTTGTTACTTGGACTTCCTTTCTGCCTGAAGTGAATGAGTCTAAGATGTATTTGATCGCTTTTATCGAGAATGTTTTTTTCAACTTATCATGCTCTTTATCTGCAGTTATTGACCTCTCTTCGTCTGCTGCACCGTTTATTAGTTGCTGTGCCTGTTTTACTATATCCTTTAGTTCTGGCTTTGTGATTTCTTTTCCGCTGAACCTTGTATCTGATATTTCCTTAGAAAATTTGCATAATTTTTCCTTTAACGCATTGCTCAGCCCCTTCTCAAACTGCTCTTTTTTTATTTCCGAGTAAGAGAATTGATATTCCTCGGGTGTTACCGCATTAAAGAAATTCTTGATTACATTGAATGCTTCGCTTTCTGATTCCTTTATTGGCTGCTGATCTACTTTATTATTTATCGACGACAATTCTCTCTTCTGCTCTATCAGCTTGTTATATGCTGTTGGTTTTTGTTTCTCTTTTTTGAAATGTTTTTTTAATCTTTCCTTGTTATTTTTTATATAGAATACCCCCATGATTCCTAATACTATTCCAATGAGTATCAATGGGATAAATATGAAAATTGAAAGCCCTTGCTCTTCTGGTTGCGTTGATCTCTTCTCTGGTTGTATGTTGATTCCGATGCTCGGCTTTAAAGTTGGAAGGTTTTCTTCTGTCAGAGTTTTTAGATCAAGTTCTAGGTTGGTATCTTTTCCTACTGAGATCTTTACGTTGTTATCTACTTTGCTGACTTCAATCTTTGGAGAGGAGGCTTTTCCTGCTTCAGATTCTAAATCGTCGAGTATCTTTTCAAATAATTGATATGCTGGCAAGTCTTCGAATTCTTCTTTTAGTCTTACAGGGGCTCTTTGTTGTGTTATTATATCTCTGTATTTTTGCAGATTCGATATCGTTGTTTCTAAACTGTAGACGTCTGTCAGTGCAAATATTATCTCTTTTGTTCCTGTCCAGTCTTTGAATGAGGTCAGACTTGCGATTCCTGTAATTTGATCTATACTGATTGATACTTCTGGAGGGGCTAAGTAAACATATCTTGAATTTGGATCGCGTTTTATCGGGAAATATTGATCAAGATTAATTTTCTCGGTTCTGCCTTCTCCCCATGAATGGAATGAAATCTTTAATGTTGGTGCATATGTGTCTGTTATTTTTTCGAACTTTGACACAATACTATTACTTTGTGCATGCATTTCTGGGATTAATGAGATTATCAGAAATAGTACAATTGTTGAAAATATTTTCTTTTTATCCATTTTTCTTAATCCTGTCGAGCAATCTATTTATCAACATATCAAAGTCTTCTCCCATCTTTCCAAATGCTTGCAGTCTTTCTTTTGTCTTCTTTGAGACTCTTATTGCTCCCATATCCTGTTGCATGTCTACCCAATTAATCTCTATCTCTTTGTAACTTCTTGGAAAAGAACTTATTTCTTCAAACTTGAATTTTGAGAAAGGTTCTTGCTCATTTTCCCGAAAAACTAGAATCAGTGTTTTGGGGTGCTGTTTGAGTTGCTGACATTGTGTGCTGTAGAAGATTATTTGCGAACCATATAATCTCTTTGCTTCAAATCTCTTATTATCATTAGTTGTAAAATTAGGCGACTTATTTGGTTTGAATACAATCTCCTCTTTCTTATAACCTTGATGCAGAATCCAATTTAATGCTTTTTCCTGTGTTTTGTTCATTGTGTTATATACCTAAGTACTACCTAACTATACCTATGTATACCTCGATATACCTTTGTACTACCTAGCTAGTAGTCTAGTATAGTTAGGTATTATGTTGGTATACCTAAGTATATAACCTTTATCTTATCTCTTTAAAGTAGTTATATAAGTTTATATATTTTGACGGGGTTTTTTTGTTTATGAGTATGAAAGTTGATGCAGGTGAAATCAATAAGATCAAGAAAGATTTAGATTCTGTTCGTGGCGAGATATCTAGGGTTGTTGTTGGGCAGGCAGATGTTGTTAATGGTTTGCTTAGAGGGATACTTGCGAAGGGACATATTCTTCTTGAAGGGGTTCCAGGGATTGCTAAGACATTAATAATGAAAACATTGGCGCATGTAACTACTAGCGGCTATAAGAGGGTTCAATTCACTGCTGACTTATTGCCTACAGATATTACTGGAATTACTGCATATGATAAGTCAAAAGGATTTTACGTCGTGAAAGGGCCTGTTTTCACCAACTTTTTACTTGCTGATGAAATCAATAGATCCCCTGCCAAGGTGCAAAGTGCTTTGCTTGAGGCTATGCAGGAAAAACAAGTTACAATTGGAAATAAAACGTTTATAATTGATGAGCCTTTTTTTGTTCTTGCCACACAAAACCCAATTGAAAGTACGGCGATATTTCCCCTTCCTGAAGCGCAGATGGATAGATTCTTATTCAAACTATATATAGACTATCCTAAAATTGACGAAGAACAAGAAATACTGCAGAAAAATATTACTATAAGTTCTTTTGATGATTTTAAGATTAAGTCGGTTGTATCTACGAAAGAAATAATCAAAATGCAGGAGGTAGTTAAGAGGATTTATGTCAGCCCTGAAGTTGAAAAATATATTGTAAGACTCGTTGATGCTACAAGGTTTTCTGAGAAGTACAAACTGAAGAATACTAAATACATTGCATATGGCGGAAGTCCTAGAGCGAGCATTGGATTATATATTGCTGCGAAAGCTGATGCTATCCTTGAAGGCAAGAATTATGTCACTCCAAAAAATGTGAAGAATGTTGCACATGATGTTTTGAGGCATAGGATAATATTGAACTATGAGGGGCAGGCTGAAAACATCAAGACTGATGGCATCGTCTCCGAGATATTAATGAAGGTTCCTACTCCTTAGATTTAAAATGAATAAATTAAAACTGGATATTCAAAACTTGGCTAATCGTTTGGATATTTCAACCAAGAAGATGTTTAGGTCTAATCTTGCGGGAAACTATCAGACCGCTTTTAAGGGAAGTGGACTTGAATTCTATGGGTTTAGAAAATATTCTCCCGAGGATGATGCTAGTCGGATTGATTGGAAGGCGAGCAGCAGAGCAAATGACCTTCTTGTGAGAGAATATATCGAAGAAAGGAATTTGAGCGTGTTTTTTTTATTGGATGCAAGCAGTACTATGCTATTTGGCACTAGAAATAAAATCAAAGCGCAGTATGCAGCCGAGTTGGTTGCGAGTATGAGCTTTGCAATCATCCATTCTTCTGATTCAGTTGGATTGGGGATGTTTAATAAAACCCTTGTGAGAAACTTTCTGCCTGCCAGCGGAGACAAACAATATTATAACATACTAAATAATCTTGTAGACTTAAATTTGTATGAAAACGGGTTTGAACTTGCGAAGCCAATTAAATATTATACTGAGGTTTTGCCGAGAGGAAGCTTATTTTTTATTGTGTCTGACTTTATTGGATTAAAAGGAGATGACTGGATAAAAGCTTTGAGAGTTGCTTGCAGAAAACTTGATGTTATTGGAATTATGGTAAGAGATGTTAGAGATAGGTTATTGCCTGATGAGTATAGTGAAATTGTATTGGAAAGTCCTGAAGACGATAGGAAGAAAATTGTTAATCCCGCTGCGATAAAACATGCATATGAAAGCTATGTTAAAAGAGAAGAAGAAAGAATTATGGAGATATTTTCTGAGTCTGGAGGTGCTGAGTTTTTATTGCTTACAACTGAAATGGATTTTGTTAATCCTATAACTAAAATGTTCAAGAGGAGGGCATTAAAATACCGCTAGCCAGTTTTGAAAATCCTGAATTCCTGACATTTTTTGTAGCTTTGCCGATACTTGTGATTATCCACTTCCTTAGCTTGAGATACACTAGAAGGAAAGGATTGAAATTTGCTAATTTCAGCGTTATTGAAAAAATTACTGGAAAGAAGATAATCAGCAAGAATTGGACACTGTTATTTACGAGGCTAATCATTTTGAGTTGTTTAATTTTGAGTGTTAGCGGTGTTACTCTTTGGTATACTGGAAGGGGAAGTGATTTTAATTATGGTTTGTTAATAGATGCTAGTGTTAGTATGAATGCGAATGATTTTGAACCCAGCAGGATAGAGGCTGCAAAAGAATCTGCGCTTTTGTTTGTTGATACCGTCGGCTCTGCTAATATTGGGGTTGTCACATTTACTGGAACTACCTTTGTCAAACAGAGAGTTACTGATAATCTTGATAAGGTAAAAGAGAATATAAAAGGGATCAAGATAGAATCTGTTGGCGGAACTGCTGTTGGAGACGCGCTTGTTGTCGGGAGTAATTTGTTTTTTTCCGGCAAGGAAGGTGAAACTGAAAAAGACAATGTTCTGATATTGATTACCGATGGACAGAGCAATGTTGGACTTGATGTTAAAGATGCTATACCTTTTTTACTTGATAATCACGTTCTTGTACACACCATCGGAATTGGAACTGTTGAAGGTGGTGAGTTTGTTGAGGATGTAGTTTCTAGACTTGACGAGGAAAATTTGAAATTCATTTCTCAAGAAACTGGGGGCAGATATTTTCGAGTTGGAGATGCGAATGAATTGAAGAATACTTTTGAAAACCTTGCTGAACTGAAAGTGAAAAGAATTGGAAAGAATCTGACTGTTCCGCTTTTGCTTGTTAGCGTTGTACTGTTGCTTGTTGAATGGGGCTTGATGAGTTCTAAGTATAGGAGCCTACCCTAAAAAAATAAACTGAAAGGTTTAGGAACTTTTTTATATTCTAGATGATGATTATTTGTGATGCTATTGAAAAGAGGTTTGATATTTTTGGTATTTTTACTTGCTGTTGATATTGTAAATTCTGAATTTGAGTTTAAATGCGAAGATGGGACTTTATTTGGAAGCTGCAATTTGAATGGGGAATTATGCGGAGAAAAGAATTTGATTTTTAAAAACAGAGTTGATTTAAAGCAAGGAAGTTATGTTTTTTTTGGAGAGACTGATAAAGATAATTGTCGCTTGAATATCGGAGATGTGTCTTTCAACTTGGCGGATATAGGCAAAAAAATTGTTGGCGACTTTAATTTGGATTTTGACTACAGCGGGAATTTTACTGTTAGCTGCGATGGGAATTTTACCAATTTAGATAGAAAATATTTGGGAGTTAAAACCAATGACCTTTCTTTGAATTATGATTTTAATTTTTGTGGCATTCCTGACTTATTTGTTGATTATGTTAGAAGGTATATAAATGCTGATAAAGATGAAAGAGAGAAATTGAAAGAAGAGATGAGGGCTTTATTTGGATTTCAAAGCGGGTTTTTTGGATGGAGCATAACTGGAGGCGTTATTATTGACGGGAAAGAAGTTTGCACTGATTTTGATAACAGCGGGAAAGTTGATTTCGATGATTTCTTTTTGTTTGCAGATGTTTTTGGATTGACAAATGAAAATACAGGCTTTGATGCAAGGTTTGATTTGAATGGGAATAAATTTATTGATTTGGATGATTTCTTCTTGTTTGCTGATGATTTTGGAAGAGCGGTTGAATGTGGAGGGGGGATAGACTGTTTGGAATTAATTCCCAATCACAATAAACTTAGTGAGAATAGAATAGATCTTGTTTTAGTGGCTTTTAATTACGAGGCTTTAAATAATTTTTTGAATATTGCCCATAAAATAATAGAAGATGATAAAATCGGGCTTTTTTTCCTTGAGCCGTTTAAATCAAATAAGAATAAATTTAATGTGTGGTATGTTAATAAAATAGGCATAGCTGAAGATATACAGCCAGATAAACAGGGGGTAATACTTGGAAAAGATGCTTATGTCTTATCTGATATATGTACTAAGAAGCTGGGATATTTTAGAGAAGAGTTAACGCCACAAGATATATATTTTAGTACAAGAATGTTTAATATTTTTATAGTGAACAAAGGTGTGGGTGGTTCTGCATTCTCAACACCACAAACTGGAAATGTTGAATTGCTTAGGAATTATGGTGAATTTGCAGGCTTAAAGGGTGCCACTGTTCACATTCCTGAAGAGGGGAAGCCTATTTATCATCCTAACCAGGGGGATATACAGCCCGACACACAGAGATGGTATGACCTTTATAATAATAAGCTAAGGTCATTTGCCCATGAATTTGCACACGCCTTTACAATAGAGTATCCTTTTGAAAAATACCTTCCTAGTGAATGGTATAGGATTTTTGATGAATACTATTCTGATCAGGATTATTCAGAGGATTTTGACCGTGGCACGCTTAAATATCACAGCAATTGTTTTGCAGGGACCTTAGAAGAATGCCAGTCTGCATCAGCAAATGAATTATTTGGAGACCTTATTGGAAATGGTTGCGGAGAGGATGGAGTGATTGACTGTTGCACAAATGACGTGATTAAAATAACGAATGGTGCAAGATCCTGCATTTCATGTCCTTCTTGCCATGAAGACACTGATTATAATTTAGAGGTTTCCTGCTATCAAGGATGTACATATAAAAATGTTTATAGGGCAACTTTTGATTCCATTATGAGAGGAGATACGTTTTCATTTGGGCTGGTAAATGAGAGATTATTACAAAAGCAGATTGATTATCTAACGGATGAGTTGGGGAAAGCTACTACTAAAGAATATTTCAAATTCACTTTTGAGAACTGGAACCAGGATGAAACTACTGAGCTAATAAATTATTTGTGTGGGAATAATGATTGGAAAGAAAGTAATGGAGTTTATGAATGCAATTTTGATAACGGGAATGAGTTGGATGGGGTTTATGAATTGGCTTTGGATATTTTTGGTGAGCCTTATACATCAATTTCCCATATCAAAGTCATAAGAGATGAAACAATCTTCGGTGCAGGTGAAAACAGAATTGATGAAGTTAGATTAAGGACCACTGCCCCTCCAGGTACTTTTGGTTTTGATGGTTTTTATTTAGCACAAGAATCTATTGTTCATGAATTGCTGCATAGCTTTACTGGAAGCAACAGGTTTAGCCATGATATATTTAATGAAGGTATGACAGAAGCAATGGCCATTATTATCCGAGTCAAACTGGGTGAAAATCCAACCAGACCTCAATTTAGTTCATACGATACTTATAACAAGAGAGCTATAAGCACCAATGACGGCCAGTTTTCTTTTAATTTTCAAGCCTTTGCCATGATGCAATATGGGACTGCTGCACAAGCTTGGTTTGATTTATATGGTCAAAATGCCAATTTTTTTAAATCATTCTTTCAGGAAGTCAAAAAAAATTATAATATTAAAACTGAATTTGATAGAGACTACTTTTATATTGATGATTTTCAAAAATTGATAGGTATTGTTGAAAAAGCAATGCCTTATGTCAACGATATTCCAATTAATGAATGGGTATCAAGAAATTTTATAATGCAACTGGTTTCTGATGACAGTAATGTCATAACTCCTTATCTGCATGACGGATATTTGCCAGAATTTATTTTGATTAACAGGAGAAACCCAGCTGATCCAGTAAATACCGACAATGTTGAAGTTACTTTCAAATTGATTGACTATAACAACAATCTTGTAAAAGAGGCAAAGGCTGAAAAATATTTATATACGATTGGTTCAAGTTATAATAAATGGTCAATAATTGATCAACAATGGTTCTCATCTCAAGATGGAAGATATAAATTAAAGGCGGTTGCAAATGTCAATGGGGATATATATTCTGATTTTAGCTGGCATATGGAAAAGAATCAGGGTTTGCATGGCGTAATTGTCCCATACTTAGATGGTACAGTTACAATAATGCCAGAAAATGGAGCTTCTTTTACTATTCCCGTTGTGAACGGCGCTTTTTATCCGCCTGATGAATTAGTATCACGTACAGAAGCCTTAAGAGGTAAAGTAACATTGCGTTATACATCCCCAACAGGAAATGTCATTGCAAAAACTATTTACAAAACTACCAATCAGTTGTTTGTTGTAATCAATGACGAACCTTTTATGCTTCATGAACAGCTAAAGTTTGCCAAAGCCACTGATTTTCCAATAAGGGTTTCTGCTAAGGTTTATGGTTCTAATGATGTGTATATAAACTACAGATTCAGCAGTACAGAGTCTTATCAAAAGATAAAAGCCAGCAGGAGTGATGACAACATTTTCTTTGCAGATATTGCAATCTCAGGCGACAATATTAGGCATCTTGAATACTTTTTTGAAATGGTAAAAGAAAATTATATAACTACATATCCGGATGGTGGACAAGAATACCCTCTAATAGTACCTATAATACAAACATCTGATAAGGAAGCCCAATTTGGCCAGCCTCTAAAAATTGTACAACATAACTTCCCGGCAGGTGGAGGCGTAGGAGCAGTTTTCAAGCTAGAATCTGGTACTCATGGATTTATGGGGCTTTTCTTTTCAAATACGGCATTTGAATTTAATATTGAAAATTCATTGATTACTTCACTTGCTCTATTTTTCCAAAATGCCCAATTTCCAGAATCTAATGGAGATGTGATAATCCAACACTATATTGATAATATTGAAAAAAAACTTAAAATATATTATCCTCCTATAGACGGAACTTTATCAAGGGATAAAGGCATAACATTATACATTGCAGAAGACGGCTCAACTTATTGGAAATTCCATCCAAATCATCCAATATTTGGAAGTATAGACAATCCAACCTTCGAGGATGCTTTAAGAAACGGGCACCTTGCAAGGGCTGCTCCTTCCGACTCAGATTTTGAGAAAGAAATTGATGTTGTACAGTCTCTGCAGCAGCAGGAATTAACAGGAAGTGTCTTGTATGTAAAAGATATTGGCTCTGAATATGGATACGGCGGTGCTTCTCTCCTTAATGATGATGGAAAAATACGTGTAGGAGCCAGAGAAATGAAAACTAGAACAGATGGAAGCGGAAGCATTTAGTGGACAACTCACCTGTTTGAGATTGATAGAGGGGTATATCGTGACCAATGGAGTGATATGGAAGAAAAGCCCCTTGTCTTAGATTACGATCAATTAAGCGACGATCCGTTTATTCCATGGACAATACTAAGTATAGCTTCGGATAAGGGTCCGTTGGATATTTACTTACCTCAGGTCAAAAATGGTGTTTCTTTCCTGTATTTGTTTGTGGACACAAATGGATTTACATATTATGCGAGGAGAGACCATGATGTTGGTTTTCCTGATCTTCTTCCGCAAGAAGCAATTATACCTGCCCATCTGGCATCGTTTAATCCATTAAATGATAATGAACTCAATGAGCCAGCTCCGCCTATTGTTCAATTATTATCAAAGCTAGATAATCTTGTCACTTTAGGGTCTTCATTTGAGATAAAATTTGGATTAAGGGATTACTCACCAATATCAAAATTGTATGTGCGCGTAATTGATGATAATGGTCAAATACAAAATGAAATTGTTCCAATTAAAAATATTCAATCTTTTCCTTCAAATATTAATTTGTATTCAGCCGTAATAGATACATCTGGTTTTGTTACAGGGAGATACAAGATAGTCATATTTGCAGAAGACAGCCAAGGAAACAGCAATAATGGCAAAGAAGTGCATGATTTTGAAGTTGATTCTAGTCTATGCAGAGAGTTAGTTCCAGGCAATAATAATTTAGATGAAAATAGAATAAACTTTGTCTTTGTTGGTTACAATTTTGATACTAAATCGCAATTTTTATCCTATATAGAGATGTTAAGAAATACCTTTTTATTACATGAACCTTTTAAATCAAATCAGAATAAATTTAATTTCTGGTATGTTGATAGATTGGTTAGTCTTGATAATGTACAGACGGGAGACTTATTCTATGCAGGAGAAATGGACAAATCAATTTATGATTATTCATCTTATTGCGCTTACAATAACAAACAGCTTGTCGGTGTAGGAAATTGGCATTTTATTGCAAATGCTTACTATGGTGGTCGTATCTATATTTCCACCATTATAGGCGGAATTGTTAATAGTCCTTATAGTAGACTATCCCTTCCTCACGAGTTTGGTCATTCATTTGGAATTCTTACAGATGAGTATTGGAATGGTTTTGGACAAAATATGGCAGATTCGCCTCCATCTGCATCTGGAGAATTCCTATCTCCGGAGGGTACAATATATACTCTCTCAAATTGTGGTTGGGATTCTAGTTATACTAATTTCTGTAAGGACTGGTGTGAATCGATAGACATAAGCCCAATTAATGAGAGATTAGTAAACTATTGCAAATCATTAAATGATGAAAGCGCTTGTTCATCTGCTAATCATCCTGATGATTCAGAATTTAATAAACCATGTTTATGGTTGGGTTCTGATGATAATGTATTCAAATCAAATTGTGTTTTACAAACTTATTATTTTGGCAATAATGTGAACATCGGTAAGAATTGCCTGTCAGACCTTGGTTGTTTCCCAAGTTGCGGCACTTATTTATTCCGAAACTGGTTTAGATCTAGCATTTATAGCATAATGGCTGGAAATACTGATGGTACTTTTAATTATTTTCATCAAAAACGACTATGTGAGAGAATTAAAGGAGTAACTGGGAGTTTTGGAGGTGTTTGTAATGAGCTGGTCTAGACTATTTCGGTTTGTGAAAGTAAGCAAATATCTTTTATACTACGCGATAATCTTTTTCGTTACTTTCTATCTCCTCACTCAAAACTCCCTTGCAATTGAGGAAAAGGATGTATTGGTTTTAAGACTAACAAATTCAAATGGGATAATTACTGAAGATTCTTTAATTGTAACCAAGGGCTATAATGATGTATTCGGTAAAACTGATGGAGAATTCAAGATAGAGATTATTTCTTTTGATGGAAACATGTTGGATTATGGTTACTTTGATTTTCCAAAAGATATTATTAAGGATGATTTTGGAAAAGAGATTACTATTGATAACCCTTTAATTCCTTCAAGTGCAGTAGGTGTCCAAAAGTATGTAAAAGAATTAATTTTGCCATATTATAAGAATATAAATAAAATAATAATTTACAGCAGAAACAATTCCAATCCAAGTTTAGAAATTGACGTCTCTAATTTTGCTGACCTTTGCGGTGATAAAATCTGCCAGATTATAGAGCATAATTTTAACTGCCCACAGGACTGTAATTCTGGAGGCAATGATAATTTTTGCGATGGCATAAAAGAGGGCATATGCGATCCTGATTGCGTTGCTGAATTAGATCTGGACTGCAAGAAAAAAGAAGAGCAAACTGCCCAGCCAAGATTATTTTTCCTATTAGGATTGATACTAGCATTAGTTGTTTTAGTATGTGCTGTTCTTATTATCCGAAATACTAAGAAAAAAACAACTAGGATAGAAAAACAAATACCAGAAATTGAACAACAATTAAGAAATTATATTAATGAAGCTAGAAAATCAGGACAAAGTGAAGAAGAAATTAGACAAGAACTATTAAATAATGGATGGCCTGGGGAATTGATTGATAAATATTTATAATGTTACACTGAAACGTAACATTTGTATGTTATTTGTTACGTTCTATTGTAACATAGGAAAATAGAAATATTAACCGAATCGAGCCATATGTGAAATTAGTATTGATTAGATCTTTATTTTATCAAATGCTTCTAAAACCTCTTTTTTAACTTGCTCATAGATTGGGATGATTTTGATTAAGCTTCTTAAATCTCTATCATATTCTTCTTTTGATGGCAATTTCAAATTAGAAAACTTGCTTTTTTCTTCTTTTAATTTTATAGATAAAAGCTTTTTGTCTATTTTTATTCCTTTATTTAAAAGCATCCAAATATCATATAGGTCTCTTGATTCTGTCCTATTGATTAAAGCCCTTATTTTTTCTGCAAGAATTTCTCTTTCATCTAAAACGACGATACTAAACATAGGAACATCTGAAAATAATTTTTGGACAATCTTGACAGTTTTATTTTTAACTTTTCTTTTGTTGAAGTCTATTTTTAAAGTATTTGTTGACCTTGTGCTGCTTTGAAATAAAGGCCCTTTAAATCTTATTTCAAATCTTAAATTTCCTTGAAATTCTTTTTCTGAATAAATTTCAGACTCTAAGTTAAGCAATTCAAAATCTTTTAGGCACTTATAAATAACTTCTTTAAGCTTATTAATTTTGAGATTTGTACTGAAGTCCAAGTCTTCTGATGCCCTTTCAAAACCAAAACATATTCTTAAACTTGTTCCTCCCTTAAAAATAAAGTTAGTGGGATATCTAGATACTGCATTAAGAAAAATATATTGTAAATATTCTTTTTCCTCATAGTATAAATTTGTTTTTTTTCTTTCTTTTATTTCATTAAGTTCTTCTATTGATATCATTTTACCAGTTTACATCTAAAAGCCATTTTTTATTTAAATTATTTTTTCTTTTTAAATTAGGATCTAATAACTCATAGCCTCTGCCTATATTTCTCCTCATCTTTTTTAATCCTTCTTTATAATCTAATCCTTCTAGGATAAAACCCAGCCTTCTTAATACGGCTTTGCTTTCTACCTTAAATGCGTAATTTATTAATTTTTTAGTATCTATTTCTTTTATGTTATTCTTTAATGAATTATATATTTCTTTTATGCCACCAGAATATTTTGGAAATAGCAGAGAGTCAATTATTGCTTTTTCTTTTTCTGCAATAGTTATTCCATTTATATTTTTATAGCCAAAAAATCTTTTGGGGGAGAGAGTTACAAATTTAAAATCATTAATTTCTTTTGTATATTTTGTTGTAGTGAAGAATATTTTCTTGGGTATTTGATCAGAAAATCCATAATAATTCAAGGCAGACCAAAACGATAAGTAAGAGGGGTAATTTATACTTTGCCCTATACTGAATTCATTCACTCCGCTTAATACAAAAAAACCTTTCCCTATTTTTTTTATTATTTGTTTTCTTTTAAGAGCTTTTATAATGTTATATGCTTTTGTTTTCTCTACTTTTAATAATAAACATAAATCTTTGATCTTAAAAATAAAAAATTTATTTTTTTTCAATTCTTCATAGACTTTATTTTCAAGTTTGCTTGTTTGCATTTTTCTTATATTTTAGTATTTTTATTACTAATATTGGAGATAATTACTATATAAATCTTCTTATTGACAAATATCTGTAATGTTACTTGTAGTATATGAAACCAGATGCTTTGAGAGCTGTAAAATACATCTACAGCGATTAAATCCATATTAAGACAAATGTCTTTAATTTAATAAGACAAATGTCTTAAAATATAGAAAGTTTAATAAAGACAAATGTCTTAAAATATAGAAAGTTTAATAAAGACAAATGTCTTAAATTTGACAATACAAATGACTTAAAATGCGAAAGGAGAGACATAATGAAGTTTTGAAAGAAGTTTTGGATGAAATAGATTCTGCTTTGAATGATAAAAGCGGGTTATTAAGTCATCAAAGAAGACTGGCATTCTCTATTTCTCTGGGTGCTGTGAAGAGAAATTAGAAAAACAGATAACCTCTCCAATAAATACTATAAAAGATATTGATGATATTGTAGAAATAATTAGAGAAATTGAGGAAAAGAGGGATGACTTAGCCTATGGCGCTCCTGCAACAGAAGATATACTGCAGAATAAAATTAATTTATTTTTTAAATTGAAGAAAATATTAAAATGCTAAAAATCTATGCAAGTTATTTTGTATCTTATCTTTTAAATAATTTAAAGGATACTGAAAATGTGAAGAGGATTATCCTTTTTGGTTCTGTTGCCAGGGATGAGCAGACAAAAGATAGTGACATTGATGTTTTCATAGAGATAAAGAAAAAAACCAAAAAACTTGAAAATGAAATAAAGAAGATAGTAGAGAAATTTTATCAAAGCAGGGAAGCCTCTTTGTTTAAGTTGAAAGGTATTAATAACGAGTTTAGCATTAAAATTGGAGAATTGGAAGATTGGAAGGATTTGTATAATAGTATAGCTTCAACCGGTATTGTCCTATATGGGCCTTATGAGATTGATAAGTTACCGTCTGGTGTCAAGCATTATATCATTGTATTTTGGGATGAGATCGGGAGGAATAGAGGGGCTTTTCTCAATAAAGTATATGGGTTTAAGGCTAGAGGTAAATACTACGAAGGCTTATTGAAAAAATATGATGGCGATAGACTTGGAAAAAGTTGTATTATCTTGCCTGTGCAATACAAAGGAGAAATATTTAGATTGTTGGAGAAGTATAAAGTAAAAGCTAAGATGATTGAAGTATTTAAATAAATGATTGAATCATTATGGTAACTTGTCTTTATTGATTTTTTTTCTATCTTGTTTCAATTATATTTTTTTCAGACTTTTCCAAAATTTTTCCTGTTTCTGCTGAGACTCTTACATTAATGACTTTCAGTGAGGGGGTTGGGATTGTAATGTTCCATACTGGAATAGAATCTTCTGATTGTATGATTACTATCGTTGCTCCTCCCTGGCTTTGAACTTTTGATATCTCTATTGCCGAGTTTATATCGATGAGAATTTTGCTGCTGTTGAGCTTTGGAAACTTTTGACTCTTTGCTTCTAGTGCCTGCTTCTTGATTTTGCCATTGATGATGAAAGAGGTTATTAAATTTGTTTTTGGCGAGAAATAATTTATCTGCCATTCATCGATGTAAAGGGAGTTTGTCAGATATGAATCTACGTTTTTTTTCTGATAGCTCCTAAATGTCTCTGATGCCTGGAGCTTTGATAAAGCCTTTTTGAATTCTAGCATCTTTCCCTTATCTTTTTTGCTGTTTCTTCGATAAACTCCTCTGCATTTACGCCGAATCTAACTTTTCCGTGCTCCCTTACTGCGAGTGTTTTGTTTTTTACTTCTTTTTCTCCGACGGTTACGATAATTCCTATCTTCTGATTCTCTGCATCCCTTATTTTTTTGCCGATAGATTCCGGTTTGTCGTCTAGTTCTACTCTTATCCCGTGTTTACTCATGTTGGCTTTTAATTCTTCTGCAAATTTTTTACAGCTGTCATTTACCGTAACTATCTTTACTTGCACTGGTGAAAGCCATAGTGGGAAACGTCCTGTGTATTGTTCAATCAAAATTCCCATGAACCTTTCTATTGCTCCTAGAATTGCTCTGTGGATCATAACTGGAACGTGTTTTTTCCCGTCCTCGCCTTCATAAGTTAAATTGAATCTTTTTGGCAGCTGGAAGTCTAACTGGATTGTTGTAAGCTGATGCATTCTTCCTAAAGAATCCTTGAAATCAAAATCTATTTTTGGACCGTAGAAAGCGCCTTCTCCTTTTTTGACGTTGAACTTAATTTTTTTTGTGTTCAAGACTTTTTTAAGAATACTTTCTGCCTTGTTCCACAACTTTATATCCCCCATATATTTTTCAGGACGAGTGGAGAGATTTGCTGTGTATTCGAAATTGAAAACCTTTTTGTAGACGTAGTTTGTGAATTCTATTAACTTTGAGATCTCCGATTCTATCTGATCTTCTGTCAGAAAAATATGAGCATCATCCTGTGAGAATTTCCTTACTCTTGTTAATCCAACCAAAACTCCTTTCAATTCATTTCTATGCAGCGGAGCAAAATCTGCAATTCTTAATGGTAGCTCTTTATAACTTTTCAGACTATTTTTGTACATCAAGCAGTGAGATGGACAGTTCATTGGCTTTAATGCAAATTCCCTGTTGTCTGCTTTTAAAATAAACATGTCTTCTTTGAAGTGCTCCCAATGGCCTGATGTTTCCCATAATGACTTGTCGTATATTAATGGAGTTATAACCTCTTGATATCCTTCTTTTTCGTATTCCTCTCTTAAAAAGTTTAGAATCTCATTGTAAATGATCGTGCCTTTCTGATGGAAAAATGGGACCCCAGGAGATTCTTTATGGAAGCTGAATAAATTTAGTTCTTTTCCTAGTTTTACATGATTTCTTGCCTCTGCCTGTTTGAGCATTTCGAGATATTCTGCCAATTCTTCTTTTGTCTTGAATGCTGTCCCGTAAATCCTTGTCAGCATCTTATTTTTTGAATCGCCTTTCCAGTATGCCCCTGCCAGTCTTAGTAATTTGAATGCACCAATCTCTTTTGTGGATTTAACATGAGGACCTTTGCATAAATCTGAGAATTCTCCTGAAGTGTAGAACGAGATTTTTCCCTTGATCTCGTCGAGCAATTGCAGTTTGTATTTTTCTCCTTCTAGCATCTTTTTTGCTTTTGGCTTTGCAACAAACTTTTTTGAGAATTTTATATTGTCGTCGATTAAATCTTTCATCTCTTTTTCTATTTTTTGGAGGTCTTCTTCTTTAATCTCTAATCTGTCAAAATCATAGTAGAAGCCTTCCTCAGTTGCAGGACCAATTCCTAGCTGGGCTTTTGGATAGAGCTTTTTAACTGCTGCTGCTAGGATGTGGGATGTTGAATGCCTTATCCTTTCCAACTCAGACTGCTTATCCATACCATATAAATCTTGAAGAGAATATTTAAAAGTAGCGATTTTAGTGGAAAAATACTTTCACAAATTATTTAAACTAGTGCCGCTTTATTTTTGACATGGTAAAAGAGGGAATAATATTTTTTATAGTTTTAGTTGTAGCAGGATTGGCTATTGAGACTGTTAATGCAGAAATTTATATTGAAGGATTAGATCATGAAAAATACAACCTTGGAGAGATTGTGCTGCTAGAGGGATATGTGCAGGAGCAAAGCAAATTTAGCGGCACTTTAGAGATGAATTCTGTTTGTGGAAATGAAAGCAATACTATTTTTTTTTCATTGATAAACCTTGATGCTAATGAAAAACATGCATTTTCCCAGGAGTTTCCAGTGACTAAAAGCGCTGGAGGAAACTGCTATCTTGTAGTTGAATTGAAAGGGGGCGGGGTTTCAGAAGAAGAGAGATCTTTGGATTTTACTGTTACTAATGAATTAAGAGTTGATGGTGATCTTGATGTACTTACGCAAAAGCCCGGAAGAGAGGTAATTGTAAGCGGGGTTATCAGAAAAACAAATGGATTGAGAGTGGAGAGTGGGAGCGTTGCCATAACACTTGATGGAAAAGTTTATGGCGTTGGATTGAGCGACGGGGCTTTTAATTATCGAATTACTCTCGAGAAAGACATTGATTCTGGAGACCAAATAATTTCAATAAAGGCTAGAGACCTCGATGGTAATGAAGGCAATGGTGAAATAAGATTTAGAGTTATCTCTGTTCCTGAAGAAGTGAAGATAAATCTTGACAAAGATGTTTATAAACCTGGAGAGAATTTAGTTGCGACGGTATTTTTAAATGACCAGAGTGGGGAAAACGTTATCGGGAGCAGTGCTGTACAACTTGTTGATCCTAATGGTAAGGATGCCTTGACTAAAATCGTCGATAATGGTAATGAATTTGAACTATTTTTGGATGAGCTAACCTCTCCTGGGACATGGATGATAAGGGCGGAGAGCAAGGGATTTCAATCAAGCAAAAAATTCTACGTTGAAGAAATAAAAGACAAAGAAATTAAATTACTTGGAGAGAACAAGCTTAGCATAAGAAATATTGGGAATATAAATTATGATGAACCTGTTGAGATATTGCTTAAGAAAGAAAATGGAGAAGAATTTAAAGTCATTAAAAAAACTTCTTTGAAACCAAACCAGACAATAGTCTTGGACCTTAATGATGAAGTTCCTAGTGGAAAATACGATGTTAGCGTTGGTGGTAACTTGATAACAGGGAACGTGATTTTAGAGGGAAGCGGTCTTGAGAATTTAAAACACAATGCTATGGCCGGCTATTTTGCTTTGGTTTTTGTATTCTTATTTTTAATATTCGTCGTGATTACTAAAGGCAGGAGAAGATTCAGTAGAAGGAATTTTGCTAGAGAGAAGGGAAGGCAGATATTGATAAGGAGAGGAAATGATAGCGGAGAGATGAATAAGAGAATTGATGCAATTAGAGGCAAGAGTGAGATGAGGACGAAAGAGAGAAAAGACCATGGCAGCTTTGTTAAGGCTACTCAAGACGATGTAAATCATATGCTGGATAAGATAAAGAAAGAAGTTCCTGTTGATTCTGGAAAAAAAACTGATAAAGGAAATCCCTTTAATATTTTTGATTAGACTGTTTTAGTTATAACTTGTTGATTAAACTAGGATTGAAGAAGAAATGACAAGAAAATGTTGTGTTTGCGGAACGGAGTTTGATGAGAATAGTGAAGAGGCGATAATAGATATGCCATTTGCCGGCGAACTTGTTAGCTTCTGCAGTGAGAAATGCAAAGAAGAAAACACTGAGGGGTTGTGATTTTTTTAAATACTTTTTGATCAGATTATGTAGATTAAATCCTTTTCTTCTTCTATAACCTCTTTAATTTTAAAATGGTTTTTAATCAATCCTTCTATCTTTTTTTTCTTTTTTGATTTTTTTAAGAATGTTAAAACGAACCTATTTTTTCCTACTCTTTTTATTTCTTCCAGACCTTTTTTTATGTCTGAGAAATTTTGTATTGCAGTAATTGAAATAACCACGTCGAAGACATTATCCTTGAATGGAATGTTTTCTGCCGAAGCTAATCTGAATTTTATGCTCGGATATTTCTTCTTTGCTTTTTCCAGCAACTTTTTTGAAGGATCGATACCATATCGCTTACATTTCCAAGGAGAGGTTGTGAGGCCTGTTCCGCAACCCACGTCAAGCAGCTTTTCATCTCTCTTTACATTTAGATATTTTTTAATTAGTTCTAACTTTTTCAACTGCTCTTCTTTGTGAAGCTCTTCATAACCTCTTGATATTGAGTCGTAATAGTTCATTTACCCTCAGATAATTTTATAAACATTTATTATCTAATATTCTGAATGTTAAAATACTTTTGGAGTCAAGAAGAGAAAGATATATCTTTCCTTATTGAGCGAGCGAGAAGGTTACTAAGAGAAGATCCAAATCTGAGCATCAATGAGGGACCATATCTTTCTACTATTTCTCAAATAAGTGAAAAACTTAAGACATATGATGGATCGAGGAAAGATGTATTGGAGACCCGTCTTGATAGTCTTAGTTAATTTTTTGCATCAATTTACATGCGTTACAAACATCTGATGACGTTGGTTCTTTGCAGATCTTGCATGAATTTATTTCCCGGTTTTTGTATTTTTCCTTAAGCAATGGGAGTATCTCTAAGAAAGAGGCTACGATAGAATGCTTTGTTCCGGGGTATCTTTGCTCTAAATTATTTAGTGTGTCTCTTATAACAAATCTGTTTGATTCTGTGCAATAATTGCATTCGTTGAACTTATCCAAAAGCCCGTTGAGAAATGCGTATGTTGCTATCTCTTTTTCTGTGAGAAAATAAAAAGGCTTTATCCTTGGAACGAACCTGCTGTCCTTTTTCACTC